>Ga0115012_10001046_pt1 | contig 15918 bp, 1 predicted proteins | sample TroAtlMetagenome_FD_88706 | JGI IMG/M metagenome (GOLD analysis project Ga0115012, IMG submission 88706) | Marine eukaryotic phytoplankton communities from Atlantic Ocean - Tropical Atlantic ANT10 Metagenome | ecosystem: Environmental > Aquatic > Marine > Oceanic | place: Tropical Atlantic Ocean...
CGAGGAGCGGGCGGCCGCGGTGCTGCAGGCGCTGCTGGGGGACTACGTCCACGGCCTGGACGCGGACGCCCTGCGGATCTCCGTCTGGCGGGGCGACGTGGTGCTGCGGAACCTGCGGCTGCGGCCCGAGGCCCTGCGGGGGCTCGGGCTCCCCGTCAGCGTGCAGGCCGGCTTGCTGGGGGAGCTCCGGATGAAGGTCCCGTGGACGGCCCTGGGAAAGGAGCCCGTGGTCGTGGGGATCGACCGCGTGTTCTGCCTCGTGCGGGGCGACTCCGGGGGGGAGTTGCTCGAGGACGAGGCGGCGGGGGAAGCGGCAGCCCGGGACGCTCGGCGCGCACGCCTGGCTGCCGCGGAGAAGGCCCTGCTGCTCAGGCTGGACGAGCGCTTGCGGAGCCAGGACAAGGCGGGCGGCGGGAAGGGGGGCAAGGAAGGCGGGGGCGGCATCGCGGGGAGCAAGTACGTGCAGACGATTCTGGGCAACGTCCAGCTTAAAATCACGAACATCCACCTGCGCTTTGAAGAGCCCGAGCGGGGCTCCCCCTTCGCCTGCGGGCTGACCCTGGCGGAGCTGAGCGCCGTTTCTGTCGACGAGGACGGGGAGGAGGCCTTCGTGTCGAGCGGGGCCCTGGAGAGGCTCCGCAAGAGCGCGCGTCTGTCGTGTCTAGGGCTCTACTTCGACCCTAACGCGTGCATGCTGGCCCCCTCTGAGGCTTGGGAAACCCTCGCGGTCGAGGAGTGGGAAGCGCTGTTCGGCCGAGGCATCGCGCGGGAGGGCTCCCGTGGCGAATTCAAACAGCATTTCGTCCTAGAGCCTGTGAGCGGGGGCATGAGGTACGAGCGGGCGGGCAAGGCCGAGATGGGCGACAAGGACGTGCCCCGGGAGACGGCAAAGCTCTCCCTCGAGGCCATCACAGTCGCCCTGAACAGGCCACAGTACATCTGCTTCCAGAGTCTGCTTGGGAAATTTTCGCTCATCTCAAAGCGGATGCCCCACGCCCACCTCCGGCCGACCCTCACAGTCAGGGCTGCGCCCCGGCAGTGGTGGCGGTACGCTCTCAACGCGCTCACTTTCCACGGATGGGTGCAGCGGCGATTCTCCTGGGACACGGTCAAGCGGGTCATGGACGTCCGGCGAGCATACGTCCCTCTGTACTCGGAGTACTTGGAGAAGCCCGAGGCGGGCGACGTCAGCCTCAGGGACAGGTTGGAGGGGCTTGAAAGCGGGCTGACGGAGGCCTGCGTTGTGATGTTCCGCATGATGGCCCAGACCGAAATCAAGCGGGCCGCATCCAAGAAGAAAAAGGAGAAGGATGCCACCATCCGCAGAGAACTCTCCTCCTCCTCCTGGTACTCGAACTGGTGGGGAAGCAGGCGAAGCAGCAGCAAGGGCGAGGACGACGAGTCCGACACCGCTGACTCTGGAAACGCTCTCGCATTGACACAGCAGGAGTGGGAGAACCTCGACTCCCTATTCGAGGAGGTGGAGGCCCCCCCTGGCGGGGAGAGTGACCCCTACCAGGTTCTGCGCACCCTGGACGTGGATGTGGGGGAAGTTCGCCTGTCCCTGAAGGATTTTGGGAGCGAGAGTATCCTCTCGGGAACGGTGAGGGGACTCAGCTCTTCGCTGACCCAGTTCCCGGCCACCACGAAGTTCAAGATGGCCCTGCAGCACTACGGCATTCTGGCACGCGAGAGCGAGCTCCTGCGAAGCGGAGAGCAGGCCCTGCAGACTTCTTCCGCCGGAGAAAAGCCTTCAGCGGCTGTGAGCCTCTCCCTCATCAACGCTCCGCAGGATGATTTGGCCGAAAAGGTCGTGTACCTTACCACGGCGCCCTGCTACGTCACGGTCGAGCCCGACGTCTTCTTCGACGTGAAGGAATTCTTCTCCCCAGACAAGGACCGGTCCCAGGAGGACCTCACCGCTCTGGGCCTGCAAGCCACGGCGGCCGCTACTGACATGGCCGACGCGACGGCGGCGGGCATCCAGGACGCGTTCACCTCGAAGAAGAGCATTATTTTCAACTGCGAGCTGCACGCCCCAAAAATTGCTCTTCCGCTGAAGGGGGCGCGGGCCAGAGGCGAGCCCGAGATCGTCCTCTTTGTCGACTTGGGCTTCCTGACGGCCCGGTCCGCCGGGCAAATGGAAAGCAGCTTCATTGCGAAGGCCGCTGGCCAGAAGGAGAGTGATTCAGAGAGGTTCATTTTCAATCTGCGCGACGTGTCCGCAGCGATCATCGACGGCCCCTCCTTCAATTGGGAGGCGTCTGCTGCCGAGAAAGACCTGCGCTTCTTGGATAAATTCGCCGCCGTTGCCGTGGTGCAGTCAGCCCTGCTCGGGGTCGCGAAGGAGGTGCCTTCCCTGCAGGTGAGCCTTCTTGCTCCTTCTCTGCACTTGAACGTTGGGCCGGGCCTCGTCCAGAGCGCCTCGAGGGTCGTCGCGCCCTTTCTCAGTCTTTCCGCGACCGAAGGAGAAGCTCCCGGGCCGTCGTCTGACGGAGTCGATGTCGAGCTCGAAGGCGACGTCCTAGTTTTGCAGTGGACTGGCGTGGCCAGGAACGTTCCCGAACTGCAGCGCCGGCACGCGCAGTTGAAGGACATGAAGTTCTTCCTTTTTCAGGAGGCAGAGGGGCCTAGCATCGCAGAAAATGTCGTGACACTGTCAGGTAAGCGCCTGAAGCGGCTCCCCCCAGACCAAGCGGCGGGGTTCGACGGCTGCCTCGGAGTAGTTGACGCCCGGAGTGGGCTCGTGGCGCTCACATTCACAGTGGCTGACACCGAGCAGCTGCAGGTCTGGGAGAGAGTGACGAAAGCCTACATGGACCAGCTCACGGCGATTTCCCGCGTCGGCCACTCGGTTGACAGCCCAAGTTCCAGCAGTCCTACCACAGCATCGTCCGACGCTCGCAGAATTGTCGTGCAGTCTGAACTTCAGGAGCTGAGGGTGCGGATGAGTGGTCGATGCTTCAACATGGAACCGGGGGGGGGGGCGTCATGCAACGACGAAGAAAGGGATCTCATCGCCCTCTTCACCAGGGACGTGCAGTTGGGGTTCCAGTCGAGCCGGGAAGAGACCCGGGCTTTTCTGGGGATCCGAAGCGTGTTTTGCGAAGACGTCGTAGGGGGGGGATACCTCCTCAAGCCTCTTTCGAAGGGAGCGGAAGCCGGCATTGGCGAGGCAGACACTCCCGACAGGGGCCTGGAGCGAACGAGCGCCGCGGTCTTCTTCGACGCAGTTGAGGACCCGGAAAAGCTTACGATGCTCCCAGAACTGACGGCGATCCTGCCTGTCCTCAAGACGCGGATGGCTGAGCTCTCGCCCAAGGACTCACAAACCCTGGCACTCTCTTTCATTACGAGGCAGCAGGTTTCGCCCGCCAGCAACGACCCCAAGAGCGACCTGCTGCTGCGCTTGAAGCCGGTGGAGATCAACTGCTCGCGTTCTACTGTCGGGGCTCTGATGCAGATCGGAGACGACCTGGCAAGTGCCGTCCCTGCCACCACAGAGCAGCAGAGCGGCGAAAGCGGGAGCGGCGCCGTGGCAGCGAAGTTAGCTGACCCCAGCACGCTGTCGCGCGCGTCTTCGATAGAAGCCGGGGACTATTCCGCAGAGGCGGCTCTTCCAGCTGCGTCTGATCCTACGCTTGGGAGCAGCGAGGGGGTGGATTTCCGCTTCCGCATGGAGATTGAGGAAGTGGACCTCCAGTTGCTGTACGAAGCGCCTCCCTCTGGGGGGATGGAGCGACAAACTCTCAGTCTGATGGAGATTGAGCGCTTCAAACTGAACTTCGACAGCCATTCCTCGGGAACATTTAAGCTGAACGTGACTTTGGGCAACGCCCGGGTCTCCGACTGCATGCTCCCATCAGATCATCAGTACCGCTGGCCTGTCGACTTGAAGGACACTTGCTCCACGAGCTTGATCGACGTGGAGGTGGTTTGCCACAAGGGTCGTCTCACGCAGCACCCAAAGTATGACTACTCAGTGTTTGCGAACCTCCACGCCGTCCGCATCATCTTCTTGAACCGATTTCTGAATGAGGTGCTCGAGTACGTGTCAGGTCTACTTCACCTCAAGCCCTCTCCGAAAGGCGCCGTCGAGGGTGTCAAGGGCGACGTGGGCCGAGGTTCCGCGGCCTCTCCTGTGTCGGAGGCGAGCAAAGTCAAGCTGAAGTTGCGAGTGGAAGCCCCTGTGATTCGCATGCCCAAGAGCTCGTCAGACATGGACTCGGTGGAGTTGGACCTCGGGCTCCTCGAGTTGGAAAACGAATTTGTCGCCCCCCGCACTTCGTCGGGAGGAGCCTGCGTTATCGAGGAGACCCAGATATCTCTCAGCCAGATCCAGGCCGTCGCCACCTTGATGGGCCAGCAGCATGCCGGCATGGTGCACCAAAGCCAGCCAATCATGCTCACCTTACGGCGCCCTACTGTCGGCCAGTGGGGCGCTAGGGCGGGAATGGAGTGCCACGTGAGCATTCCAATTTTGCGGGCTGAAGTCTCAGAAGAAGAGTACAGCTTCATGGTTACCGTGGCGCAGCAGAACTTGTCTGAAGCCGCGAAAACGCCAGGCTGCGCATTCCGCACGGGCAGTGTAGAGTCTTCCGCGCCCCCGACGCCTTCATCAGCGCAAGTGAACGATTCCATTCCAAGGCCGGCCTCCGACAGCCGGGATGAAGCCCTCGGCCGCGCGGAGGCCTTACCGCCCCTCTTGCTCACGGTGTCCTTGAGCCACGCAGAGCTGGTGCTTTTCTCCGGGAACCAAAGGGAGAGCCCACTCACCACTGCCATCCTATCCCAGCTGTGGCTTCTCATGTGGCAGCTGCCGGATGGCGGCAGCCGTGGGTCCTTGCACATCCCTGAATTAAAGCTGCTGGACAAGCGACCGGGGGTTCCAGGAGGCCAGCAGGCTGTTTTGTCCACGGGGGGCATACAAAAGGCCGTGAACAGTGCCCGCGGGCACCAGTCCCTCTCCGCTGCCTCGGAGCCTGAACCCTCAATGCTCGTGCTATCCTGGTCGCAAGCGGCCGATCCTTCCGAGATGAGCGTCGACATAAAGTTGCAGGAGCCTACGCTGTTCGTCTCCATGGAGTTCGTTTTGGACCTCTGCAACTTTTTTGGAGTTGACTCGCTCTCCAACAGCCTGGACGACAAGTTCTCAAACCAGAGTATTTTCCTCGGCCCGGAAGAATTTTCTGCGGACGCCGACACCGAGCTCGGCCCCGCAGTCCAGCTCTTCGCGGATTCAGCAGACGCAGGGATGTTCACCTTCAACGGAAACGGGAACCACCTCGTGCTCCCGAAGAGCCCGAAGCACAAACAGCCACTGATTGTGGTCGGATCCGGCAAGACCCTGAGGCTCAAGAACGTGTCCATTGTCAACGCAGGCTCCCTGCCCAGAGTAGTCGATATAAAGGCGGGGGGGAGGATTCTGATGCAGCCTGAAGACGGTGTTCAAGTCCTCGATGGTGACGATGGGGTTTGGAGTTCTTCGACGAACTTCTTTGACGAGGGAAGTCCTGAGGTTGCGCCTCCAGGCCAGCGGGCCCTGAAAGCAACAGTATCTGCGATCGGTATGGCTCTGCTCTTCAAGGGCAAGTCGAACGAAGTTCTGTCGCTCCAGATGGGCCTCGACGTCACGTACAGTGCTTCTGCGGAAAAAACCAAGCTGTCTACTGACGTGCGGGGAATGCAGGTCGATCTTCTGGGTCTCCTCTCAGACGACAAACGTGGCGTCTCCTACAATGGCTCCATCTTGGGCAAGTGCGACATGAATTTTTCGCAAGTGGTGGCTGAAGGCTCCCAAGAAGTTGCCCTGAAAACGAGCGACATGAACCTTACGTTCTCGACTTCCGCCCTGAACCTCATCTTAGCCGTCCAGAAGGACCTAGTAGAACCCATTGTGCGACCTCCCGCCGACCAGTGCACCTCCTTCACAACCAGATTCAAGGAGCTCTGCGTTCTGGACCTCCAGTTTCCAGGGAGCGCCAAGAAAGAGCTACTCACCTTCTGGAGGCCGATCACGTCCATGGGTTACGGGCCCCTGGGAGACTGCATGACAATAGGAACCTCCCCGCCCAGCAACGTAGCAACGCTTTCCAAGAGCTACGGTTTGAGCAGGAAGCCGGTGTCTTTCCGCCTGCTCTGGCAATCGAAAGAATTCGCTCTGTGGCTGCCGGAAGCCCCTGCTGGCTATGTCTGCATAGGTCTCGTAGTCACGCAAGGGCCGAAGACCCCCCCGTCCCTGTCCGACACCGTTCTCTGCATACACAAATCCCTTTCCATCGAAGCAAAAATGGGAGAAGCTTTCCGTATTCCTTCCGAAGGTGGCGAGCCTAGAATCTCTTGGCTCAACTTCCGGCAGTTGTGCAACTCGGCGTCCACGTTTGCTGCTCCAAGGTTGCTGCAGACGCCTTGCTATGACATCCGCCCTCCGCTGCGCGCGAAGCCTGAGGAGGTAAAAGAGAGAGCCGGTGCAGACAATGCGGAGGCTATCCGTGGTTTTGTGTCGATCGGGGGGACGCAAGTCGAGGAACGCTTCTTGACGCACTCTGTTCGCTTCTCCCGGGTCTGGTGGAATAGAAACAGCAAGGAGATGGCACAGCTCAGCTTCTGGCGACCCCAGTGCGCACCTGGATTCCGCCCTGTCGGAGACTGCTTGTGCTTGGGCTTCAGCCCTCCTCCGAAGGCCATGGTCTTGCAGGACGTTGGCGACGGCTACGTCGTTTCTCCGGTGCGATACGATCTAGTGTGGAAGGACGGTAAATCTGGGGTCCTGGGCAGCCGCTCGAGCCTGACCGTCTGGAAGCCAGTCCCCCCGCCTGGATATGTGGCCCTCGGGTTTGTGGCGCGATACGTCACAAAACCGCCGAGCACGAGCATGGTTTTCTGCGTGCACCAGAGCCTGTGCGAGCCCATCATAACGCCGGCGCGTCCCCTGCACTGCTTTCCCGCGCTCTCCCGTAGGTTGGGGGGCGCTCTCTATTTCTGGAGGAAGGACGAGTCGGCTGCAACCTTCACCGCGTCAATGGGCGAGCAGAGACCCTCTGGAGAGGCCATGCTGAGCCTAAAGGCAGTTCATCGCGTAGAAAGCGTTTGCGAGCGAGATTCGGCTGGGGAACTTATCGTGAAAGCTCTGCTGGGGAACGTTTCTTGCCTGCTCTGCGACGGCCACGGCCAGCGAATCGCGGAGGCGCAGGTGACCGACATCAACTGTGTCGCCACACAGCCCCGTGGGGGTATGGGAATGACCGCCACATTTGGGTCCAAAGTGCAAAACTTCAATAGGGCTCTCTCGGTCTGGGAACCCGTCATGAGCCGATGTGAATGGTACGTGAAAGTCGACAAGCAGCCTGCAACCGACCTCAAGACGTCGCGCGCCACGATGAACAGCTTCCAAATAGCAAGTGTTTCTGGACTGAACCTCACCGTTTCCCACACCCTGCTGCGGAGCTTCGCCGAATTCTCAGAGGAGATCAGCCAAGCGCATGACGAGGTCGGAGCGGTCAAGGATACCGGGGCGGAGACTGTCAAGAACGACCTCGGCATTCCGCTCTTCCTGCAGCTCGTGGAGCGCAACGGGCCAGTGGTGGTAGAGGTCCCCAAAGGCGCCTCTGGGGTGGCGATTCCTGCACAAAGTGCCACACTGCCTCTCCAGGACCGCGAAGCGTCCACCACACCGCAAGCGCACGCACCCCTCAGGTGTCACGTTTCAGAAGTGCACGGACTTTCTTCCGAGACCGCGACCAGAGCTGCTTGCGAGGTGTCCCTTCGGTTGCCGGACGGGGCAACAGAGTTCGTCCGCAGCCGGGCAGTCCCCGTGCCCTACGCCGGAAAGATGGTTGTGGACGAGATGCTGGTTTTGCCCGTCGCGATGACTCCTTCCGGCGTTGCGGAGTCTGTCGGGGAACTGAGCGTGAGGGTAGCACTCGTTGACGTCTTCTCCGACCTCCGGGGGCACGATTTGGCTGCGGCCATAATTCCACTTGGAAAGGTCGTTGCAGCAGCTTCAGGGGACCACAAGTACAGTGCTCGACTCCAACTTGCTTGGAATTCTCCGCCCGCCCCGGACCAGCTTGGCGACAGCGTGGGCGGCGTCGATGCCGGCGTCACAGTGCAGCTGTCCCTCGACGTCTCTGGCCTCTATGACTGCTTGGCCACGACACCACAGGCTGAAGCCGCGGCCGTGGGGTCTCTGATTTCCTTGTCCGCAGCGGGCCCATGGGTCCCTCTGCACGAGGAGGCGTCTAGGCAGAGTAGTTCGTCCGTGGCGTCGGTCACTCCGGTGATGTTGGGCTCGGAAGGCCTCATCATGGAGTCCTGGCTCGAGAGCGGCAAGAAGAGGAACAGGTTCCGAAGCCTTGTCCAAGTTGTCAACACGACAAAATTTGTCCTCGAGCTCTGCGCGCGCACTGGCGAGAGGAATGCTCAAGGTGTGCACACGGTCTGCCGCGCTGGCCCTGACGATGCTACCGACTTTGTGGAGGTCTTTGAAAACCAGACATTCAACTTGGCAACGGGCTGGACACCATCCTCTGAAAGGCAGCGCGCTCCTTTCACAGACAGCCACGGGAAGCCAGTCTCCTCGCGGGGCTTCCCCAGGCTGCCCCTTCCGCACGGCTGGGAGTGGACGGACGGTTGGCAAATCCACGAGCCGCGGGGGGCCTCCTCCGAAGGATGGTGGTTCGGAGCCTCTTTCCGAGAAATAAGTTTCCCTCCCCAATCTGGGTCCGGGTCGCGGGGTGTTTCGGACACTGTTCGCACCCGCCGCTACGTTCGTCACTGCCGCCGCGCGGCCCTGGCGGATGAAGAGATCGCCATCAGTTTCGCTGAAGAGGGATCGGAGATTCCGTGTGGTCGGGTGCGGCCCGGACAGACCTTGTCCTTGCCCCGCACGTGCTGCCTCGCCGACTCCAACATTTCTCTCCGCGTGCGGCCATTGGTCAAGGAGACGGAGTATTCTTTCAGCCACGCGGCGACCTCCAGCTCCGAAAGCAGAGGTTTGGTCCTTGGTCAGATGCAGGACGGGACGCATCTGCAGGTGTGTGCCCCCGGGGACGGCGGTGAGTACAACATGGGCCCCTTCTGGGTCGCCCTTGAGTGTGAGGGGATCGAGCTGCCTTTGCAGAACGGGCAAGACAGCGTGACAGATTGGAAGATCAACATCCAAGCCCCACTTCTGCTCGAGAACAAACTCAGCGCCGCTTCCGATTTCATCGTCTGGGAACACCCGAAGGTGCTTGGGGCAAGCGGCGGCGAGCCAAGGCAGGTCGTGAGGGGAAACGTCGAGGCGGGGGGCGCAGCCGCAGTGCATGCAGCCGACCCCCGTCGAGCTTTAAGCCTGACGTGGGTACCAAGCGGCTGCAAAGCAGTGCAAGATCGGCTGCGCTCCCAGGTCACATTCGACGAGAGCGAGGGCTCGGGGGGAAGAGCTGTCCCGCAGGATTACGTGGTTACAGCGCACGAGCGGCGTCGCCTTGTGTTGAGACTGAACCATGTGTTTGGGACCCCTCTCTCAAGCGTTTCCTGGCCGCTTACGCTGCAAGTTTGGACTCCTGTGACGCTGGTTAACAACACCTCCATACAAGTGCGATACGTTGTGGTCGACAACCTGGATGACCCTGCCGATGTCTCTGCTGAAGGTCAGGACCTTCTAAACTTGGTGTCCACCAAGCCCGGAGAGCAGAGTAGCCACGAAAGGTCTGTATTCGGAACCGCGCCTCTCATCGCGCCCCACTCAACTTCCATGCTGAACGTGGACGGCAGCGACAGCGGCGACAACGACGAGTTGGGCCTTCAGCTCTTCTTTGGAGAATCGCGTTGCCTCAGGAAGGCCTTGCCGCTCAAGGTGTCAGCAGCTCCATACGTCATTCAAGCCGCCCTGCCTTCCGGGATGAGCTGCACCTTGACTGTGGAGGTTGCTCTCGGGCTCGTTCTGGGCAGCCTTTCCGTCGCAATTTCACCTCATGTGGTGGTAGCGAATCGTACCCTGAATAACTTCGACGTGGTTACCATGGGAGGAGGTGGGCAGCGATTCTTGGAGCACGACGTGCCTCAGAGCAGCGGGGATGTGGAGCTCCAGTGGCCGGTGACCGCGGGAGGCTCCCTGAAGCTCGTGACAGTGAGGCACCCGGACTACGGGACCTCGTCGCCTTTTTCAGTGCGGTACCCAGGCTTCGCCTGCCTCCACATCCCGTTTCACCCCAACGAAAGCACGCGGACCAGCGCCCCCCCTATGGTGTTGGAGGTTGAGTGCGCCATCACGACTCCCGGTTGCCTTTCTATCTCTCTGAACAAGGTGCTGCGCCCGAGATGGCTGTCGCCGGCCCGAATCGTCAATTTCACCGCACTGGACCTCCGTGTTCGACAGCTCCGACGCGCAGGCACGCCTCAAGAAGGCGACTCTTGGGCGTCCGTAGGAAGTTTCGCGGCTCTCCCGTTCACCTGGACGGGGTTCACGGAGCCCCTCCTCGAGCTCGAGCTGGCTGCACCCGGCCTGCCCCCCCGGAGCAGTATTTACGTCCAGGAGGGCCCGGTCCCCGCCGTGGTCTCTCTGGACGATGCTGCAGACAGTGAAGACGCTTTTGACCACGACTCGACGAACGAGGGCGACTTGGGCAAGGGGGCCACCTCTTCCTACGTCTTCGAGCTCGAGGGCGGGGAGCGAGTTAGGGTGGTGGTAGAAGGCACGTCTCAGGGACTTTTCACCGTCAGCTTCTTGCCCGCGGGCCGGTACGGGGCGGGTCAAGACGATTTCGCTGAGGTCCTCATGCCAGGGCTGCAACTGCTCGTCGAGAGCCAGTATGAGGTCATCATCGACTCCTTGACTCTCTCACTGGTTGACGAGCGCCCCGAAGAGCTGGCGCTCTTGACCCTGGACGGCCTGAAGGCGCAGCTCAGCACGTTGGGATACGGGGATGAGCGTGCGGAATGCTTCGACTTGCGCCTGGGTGACGTCCAGCTCGACGACATGAGGACTTTCAGCCACTTCCCTGTGATTTTGGGCGTCAACAGGAGAGGCGGGGCAGACACTGGACATCGGCCGTGGCTAGCGATGAGCGTGAGGCGCATGCTGGGTGATGACCCCGGTCGCCTGCACCTGCCCTTCGCTGGCGCAGACCTGAGCGACACGCTCCTCCTGCAGGTCCACGAGCCGCTCATCTGGCGGCTCATGCGTCTGCAGGAAGCCTTGGCTCGTGGGAACCCTGCAGCAGGGACGGAGGAGGCGGGGGGGAGCTCGGAGAAGGTGGCCGAAGTGGACCCGCAGGTCGCCATCAACTTGCTTTATCTTTCGGGGATAAAGATACTGTTGGGCTTCCGCGCCGACCCCCAGTCGCGGCCCTCCCACATGGGCCTGGCGCAAAGCACCGTCTTCAACCTCGTCAACTTCGACGGCGCCCCGCTATCCCTCATGAGGCGGTGGGAAGTGCGCCGGTTGGTGATGCAGCGCTCCCGCTTCGTGCAATTGTGCTACGGGCGGCTGACCCGCGACGTGGCCTCACAGCTGGTCAACGTGCTGCGCGGGGTCTCCATCTCTGGGGCAGCAGCGGGAGCTCTGACCTCCCTCTCCGGCGCCGCCGCCGCCATCTCCCTCGACGGGGACTTCAAGCGGCAGCGTTCCCGGGACAGCAGTGCCAAGGTGGAAGGCTTCTCAGACGGCGTGAGCGAGGGGGCGCTGGCGCTCGGCAAGGGCCTCGCCTCTGGAGTCTCCGGCCTATTTCTGAAGCCCATGAAGGGCCTGAAGGACGGGGGGGCTGCCGGGCTCGCGGAAGGCTTGGCCAAGGGAGTAGTGGGGGTTGTGGCGAAGCCGCTGAGCGGCGGCCTCGACCTCGTGTCGAAGAGCGTCCAGGGCGCCGCCGCGAGCATCGAGGGCCTGGGGCAGATCGCCACGGGCTCCAGCGACCTCGTGCGCCGGCGTCTGCCTCGAGCGGTCAGGGGGGATCGCGTGCTGCGAGAGTTCAGCGACTCTGAGGCTTTGGGGCAGTGGATGCTGAAGACGGCCGAGTGGGGCGGGCTCCTTTCCGGGTCCGCGCACGACCCCCTAGTGAAGGAGAAGCGGCGTTACGCAGGGGACGTCTACGAATTCCACATGCGCACCGCCGAGCCGCACTCAGCCGTAGTCGTGTCGGACCGGAGGATCCTTTTCGTGCGGTTCATGGACCCTCGAATTGGGAGGGGAGACCGGCGCCCGGCCGCCGTCAAGTGGGAGGTTCGCCTGTCCCGAATCCTGTCCCTCGACCTCCTGGGCCGGGGGGGCGGGGCCGCGGGCGCGACAGCGGGGGCTTCCTCCTCCTCACCCGCCGGGAGAGCCGAGCCGCCCCACCAGGTGCTCATCGTCATGGGTGGCGACGCCTCGGGCTCCGGCAGTGTGCGGGGCATGGTCAGCTCCACCCTGAAGATGAAGAGGCACCAGCGGGGGCTGGCCTTCCCGCGCGGCAGCCAGCGCGCCGAGAGCTTCCGCGCCCGGGTTCTGGACGTCATGAAGCGCCAAGGTATGCGCCACGTCGCGGGGGTCGCCCAGAAGGCCCTGGATGCGAGCCTGCGCAGCGTGCCCAGCACCAGGTCCCTCGCCTCCGAGAACGCCTCTGAGTCCGACCTCGAAGGCTCGGTGCGTTCGACCCCCCTGCTGGTGCCGTGTGTGGCCTACGAGGGCGTCTGGGAGTCCCACGAGGGGCTCGACCCCGCGCGCAAGGGGAGGGTGACCATCTGGCGCCCCGTCTGCCCCCCTGGCTACTTCTCGGCGGGCGACGTCCTGCAAATCGGTAGCTCCCCCCCGCCGCAGCGCCACAGCGTGGTGTGGGGGGGCGAAGAGACCGCCCTCCCGGTCGGGTTCTCCCTCATCTGGCGGGACACTGGGCGGGCCCTGCGGGGGCGCCCGGTGTCCCTGTGGATGCCGGTCCCCCCGGATGGCTTCGTCGCCCTTGGCGCGGTCGCGGTCGCCGGCCAGCAGAAGCCGGCCGGTGGGGCGGTGCGGTGCGTGCGGGAGGACCTCGTGTACGAGTGCCAGGTCTTTGACAGCCCCCTCCTGTACGGGGCCGGGCGGGACCGCGAGGCCTGGCCCGTCTCGGCCTGGCCGGTCGACAACGCCCTCGGGACTTTCCTCGTCAGCCGGGGCCACGGGCCGCCTGAGGCCACCCCGTACGACACCCTGGGGTAATGAGCCAGTCAGGGAATAAATGCTTTAATACTGTGAGAATTCTCCGGGGCTATGTTCGGATCTAAGGCGCCGTCGTGGACAGCTCCAACAGCACCCCGCTGCCCGGCTGCACGGTGACTGGTGCACCGGGGGCCACGGGTATCCCTCCGCAGAGGGAGGTCCCCGCTGCGGCCGTGTCCGCCCGCTGGACCCACTGCCGGCCTGGAGGCAAGGCGGGCGGCGAGGCCGCAATGGCCCTGTCCGCACCGTTGAAAGCGGCGTAGAGCGACTGGGCCCCGTCCGCGCTCCAGAGGGAGATTCCCAAGAAGCGCTCTGGAGGGCTGAAGGACCCCGCCGCGGGTACTTCCGCGCCCCCCGCCTCGAGGCCCTCCTTTCCTGCAGCCCCAGCGGCGTCTTCGCCGTCCCAGGCGGGCTCCCCACCCCCCGGTGCGTGCCACCGGATGTCGCGCGCGGCCCGGAACGAAAGCGGCTGCAAGATGTGCAGGTATTCCGCGCGCAGCGCAAGAAGCGCCCCCAAGAAGGTCTGCCCGCCCGGGGGCGGGGGCCGGCCCGAGACGAATGGGACCCCAGGGGATATCGCGGCGGCGAGCTGGATGGTTTGGGCCCTCTGCACCTCCCCCGCTTCAGCGCCCTCCTCGGGGACCTCCAGAGGCGTGAACCCGAAGGCGGGCCGGCGCCCCACGTGCGTGGCCAGCGCCCCCCCTTGCCACTCCTCGAAGATGTCCGCCGAGCCGGCGAGGCGCGTTGCCAGGGACCCCAGCCCCGCCCTGGGCGCCCCCTCGAGGAAGGCCCGCAGGTCATCCGGGAAGGCCCAATTCACCTCAGCCCAGGCGCCCCAGTGCGGGAAGACGGACCGGGGCGCGCCGGTGGGTAAGTTCCGGAGCAGCTCGTCCCGGGAGTTCACAGAAGCCACCAGCTTCAGGTGCCGCAGGACGGGCTCCGCGGCCAGCTGCTCCGAGAGGCTCCCACGGCTGAGGGCTTCCGCCCGCTCGAAGATGAACCCGCTCACGCCCAGAGACCGGGAGAGCTCCGCCAGGGCCAGGGCGAGCATTTCCGCCCCGCGGGGGTCCCCGAGGACGCCTGCCCACACCCCGGGGTCCGACACGCCCGCCGGGTCCGCGCCAGTGACGGCAGCGGCCATCTCGGCGCAGTCCAGGGTCAGGAGGACCTCGAGGCCGGCCGCGCCTGCGCGACGGACCCAGCCCCGCAGCTCCTCCCGGGGCCGCTCCAGCTCCCTCAGGGCCTCCTCGGCAGAGCCCCCGGCGGGCGGCGCCCCCGAGGCGGCCTCCCCGCATACCTCGGCTGACACGGCCACGAGGGACCCCGGGGCCACGGCGCCCCGCAGGGCCACGGCGGTAAAGCCCTGCGCCCGGAGCTCTTCCAGGGAGCCCCCCTCCCCGACACCCCCCGCCCCTGCCGCGCCATGCATGGAGAGGCCCCCGCCCCGACAGTCCAGGCTGTACACCGCCAGGTCCTCGACCGCGTAAGCGCCCCCCGCCCCCCCGGGCGCACCCGGGTCCTCCGACCAGAGCGACATCCGGGAGAGCGGGCACAGCAGCGGCGCCAGGGGGTCGGGCCTCCACCCGGCCGAGATGGAGGCCGCCGGCCCAACGCCGGAAAGGAACTGGAACGAGTAGCGGAGCGGGGGGCCCGCGGCCCCCGCGGGGAGCAGGACGTGCCAGACGTCGCCCGTGCGGTGGTGCGCGGGGTCCAGCTCGAGCTCCACGCCGGCATCCCCGGCGGGCGCCCCCGCCCGGGCAAGGCGCAGGCGGGCCCCCGAGACGCCGGCGGGCGCCGCCGCCGCCAGGTTGAGCCCCCCGCCCCCCGCGCCGGCGGGCGAGGGCCCCAGCGGGCTGGCCCACCCGGGCAGGGCCCCGAGGGGCAAGGTAAAGAAGGCGGCCTCGCCGCTCGCGCCCGCGGGGGGGCCCACCAGGGAAGGCCCCTCGAGGCCCCCGCGCGCCGGGGGGGCCTCGGGAGCGGGCTCCAGCGTGAAGGCGAGGAAGGCGGGGGCGAGGTCCCCGGGGAGCTCCAGGTCGAGGGAGGCGGGGGCCCCAGGGGCGGCGCCCGGCGACAGCGGGGACCGCGTCGAGCCCTCCGGCGCCCCCTCCGGCAGCGGCGCGCCCCCGGCGGGCGCCCCGGGGCCCGGGGCGTGCCAGCGCGCCCGGTCCCCCCGGGTGACGCCCCAGAGCACCGCCCCGAAGGCGCCCTCCACCTCCAGCCGCACCCGCACCCGCGCGGGGGGGGGGCCGCCCCGCGGCTCCCGCACCTCCGCCCGCACCCCCCCGGCCCCGGCCCCCGCCCACCCCCACGCGGCCCCCCGGGGGCCCGCCCCCGCCCCCGGCCCCGCGCCCGCCATCGCCGGGCGCCCCCCCCCCCCGCCGCCCCCGGGCGCCCGGCGCCGATATTTCGGGGGGCCCCCCTCCTCCGGGACCCCCGGGAGGGCCCCCGGGAGACGCCGCCGAACTCCGAACTCCACGCCCGCGGTGGGGAATCCGTCGGGGACCGGCGACCAAACCCGTCCGCCCGATCTCGGACGACCGGGCTGGGCGCCCCTCCTCCTCCCCCCCCTCCATCTCGCCCCTCCTCCTCCGTCTCGCCCCTCCTCCTCCACCTCGCTCCTCCTCCTCCTCCTCCTCCATCTCCCTCCTGCATCTCGCTCCTCCCCCTCCATCTCGCCCCTCCTCCTCCGTCTCGCCCCCCCCCCCCCTCCTCTCCCCCCCTCCTCCCCCTCGCCCCCCCCCCCCCCCCTCCCCCTCCTCCACCCTCCC
>Ga0115012_10001047_pt1 | contig 15914 bp, 11 predicted proteins | sample TroAtlMetagenome_FD_88706 | JGI IMG/M metagenome (GOLD analysis project Ga0115012, IMG submission 88706) | Marine eukaryotic phytoplankton communities from Atlantic Ocean - Tropical Atlantic ANT10 Metagenome | ecosystem: Environmental > Aquatic > Marine > Oceanic | place: Tropical Atlantic...
AATGTTGATGATGGTCACGGGTGTCCAGAACATCAGGGATGTGATTCCCTTTCCGCGGACGCCTGGTGCTTGTGGGCCTTGATAACAGGGTCTTGGCGTCAAGAGACCTGGTCGATTCACGTGATATCAGGCTTTCGGAATGCCTCGGCTGAAGCTAGGAGATCGTTGTCCTCGGCGGGGTCGCAGGTTCACGAAATTACCAGCCTCGGATCGAGTTTCTCCATTCACGGGAAGAAAAGCAGCTCGGATGCCGCTCAGGGCCTGATGGGGAAAGGGCCCAATTAAATGATGCGCTGAGAGGGCTTACTTTGCCTCGGTGATCATTTTTTTGAAGGCGGCCGCTTGAGCTGAAACAGTTGCCTTGGGGCCGGTAAACTTGGCAAAGATCGCACCCTGTTTGCTCTCGATGATCGCTCCGAGAAGAGCGTATCCAGGCTTCTCCTCAATTGGGCCACGAGGTGGTCCTGCCTTGAATGTGCCCTCAGCGGAAACGAAGGTCACGGCTGCTTCACCCGCCTTCGATTTTTCCGTCTTCGCGTTGATGTCTTTCCTCGGTTCTGTGAACTGACCGTACCAGCGATCTATGTTGGCTTGCAGGCCGCCCCCGCCTTGGGGGCCAAAATGGAAGAAAACGATTTGGCCTTCGGCAGCATCGACACCCACCTTGAGCTGAGCCTTGCGCATGAAGGAGCTTGGTTTGACTGAGACGAACTGCTCGGGTCCGTTGAAGGTCAGGCCCGCAACCTTGAATTCATCGGCGAGGGCGGGGCATAGACTGAGGAGCGTTGATGCGACAGCAAGGAGCTTGAAAGTCTTCACGTTTGTTTCCCTAACCTCCTTAGTGGCGTTGGTCAAAGAAAGAAGATGCCATCCGGAGTTCTCAGTCTGGTTTTGACCTGCTTTAAGGTCGACTAATCCCGGTTTTTCCGCGGTTTGAGTCGTTATCCTTTGGCATGCTCACGATGGAGAACTGGGTATATCATAGGTCCCGATCGAGAGATCGCCCATCGGTTTCTCTTTTTTAGGGTTTAGGGTAGTTTCATGAGAGAAAAGGCTTTCAAGAATCGTTTTTAAAGGATCACCTATACTCGGTCTCAGGGAGTGGAGCGCCCGCGCGATTCTCTGGCCTGAACCAGTTAAGGGACCTCTTGAACAGGAGGTTCCTAGCCGACACTAAACAATATAATATCATGGAAGATTCCATTCAATCTGACCGGAGGAAGTTCCTCAAAACAAGCGGGGCAGCGGCAGCTGCTACGTCATTGCCTGTTGCTGCTTATGCGCAGGTCGAGGGTAAAAGTGAAATCAAGGTAGCCCTCGTTGGTTGCGGAGGACGGGGAACAGGCGCGGTTTCTCAAACCCTGAATGTTGAGGGCGCGAAGCTTGTCGCCGTGGCCGATGCCTTTCCTGATAAAACACAGGGCGTCATTAACAACATCAAGGGTCGCTTCAAAGAGAAGGTCGATGTTCCCGCAGAGCGAATGTTCCATGGGTTCGATGCTTACAAGAAGGCCATCGAGTTTGCGGACATGGTCATTTTGACAACGCCTCCCGGATTTCGTCCTGAGATGTTTGAGTACGCCGTTTCAAGAGGTAAACACGTCTTCATGGAGAAGCCGGTCGCCACTGACGCGGCGGGGATCCGAAGAGTGCTGGCGGCTGCCAAAGAGGCCGATGCCAAAAAGCTTAAGGTGGTCTGTGGTCTTCAGCGTCGCTATCAAAAATCGTATACGGCGACGCATCAGGAGGTGATGGAAGGACGCATTGGCAAGGTGCTTGGTAGTCAGGTCTACTGGAATGGTGGTGGAGTATGGGTTCGTCCGAGGAAAAAGGAGCAGTCTGAGATGGAATATCAGATGAGAAACTGGTACTACTTTAACTGGCTCTGCGGCGATCACATATGTGAGCAGCATGTCCACAATCTGGATGTGGCGAACTGGTTCATGGGAGGGCATCCCACAGTGGCACAGGGCATGGGGGGAAGACAGCAGAGGATCGGGCCCGACTTTGGAGAGATCTTCGATCACCACTTTGTGGAGCTTCAATATGAGGGCGGAGGTTATACCAACTCCCAATGCCGCCACCAGAGAGGGTGCATGAACCGAGTCACGGAAGTCATCATCGGGGAAAAGGGCCGCGCCTACCCGGGAAGGATCACTGATAACGACGGCAAGATTATCTGGAAGCTGAACGAGAAATCAAAGAACCCCTATCAGGTAGAGCATGACGAATTGCACCGCCACATCAGGGAGGATAAGCCAATCAACAACGCATACTATACCGCGGAAAGCACGATGACTGCGATCATTGGGCGAATGGCTACCTATTCCGGAAAGGAATTGAAGTGGGATGAGGCTCTCAATTCTGAGATCAGTATCATGCCGAAAAATTATGCATGGGATGCAGACCCTGGTCCCAAAATGGATCCTGAAACTGGTCTTTACCCCTGCCCTGAGCCCGGAGTTACCAAAGTGATTTAAGCTGAGCCAGAGGTTCAATCGAAAAGCCGGGCCAATGCGCCCGGCTTTTTATTTGAGCGGGCACCGCGAAAGAAGCGCACCCGTCAAAACCGCTGATTCCGAGGGTGGCACAGATTAGGATAGAATTTCTCTTACAACGCGGCCGTAGACATCGGTAAGGCGGAAGTCGCGTCCATCGTAACGGTAAGTGAGCTTCTTATGATCAAGTCCAAGCTGGTGCAAGATGGTGGCGTGGAGATCATGCATATGAACCTGTTTCTCAACGGCGTGGTGACCGTGGCTGTCAGTTTGTCCGTATGATATGCCAGGTTTGAACCCTCCGCCAGCCAGCCAGACCGTGAACCCGTCGGGATTATGGTCTCTACCTGTTCCTTTATTCTGAGCGTAAGGAGTGCGCCCGAATTCACTTCCCCACCAGACGATGGTATCCTCCAGGAGGCCGCGGCGCTTGAGGTCTTCAAGAAGCCCTGCCACCGGTTTGTCTGTCGCACGTGCATGTTCGATATGCTTGGGCATGTTGGAATGCTGATCCCAGGCGGGGTTGTTGGAGTTGTCCGTGTAGTTGACCTGTATATAACGGACGCCAGCCTCGCTGAGCCGGCGGGCTCGAAGACAGTATTGTCCGAAATTGTCGGTGTGTTTTTCACCGATACCATACATTTCGAGAGTGGAGGGGCTTTCCTGAGAAAGATCAAGGATGTCGGGAGCATTATTCTGCATCCGCCAGGCTAATTCAAAGGAGCTGATGACAGCTTCAAGCTTGTCATCCCCCGGCATTCGCTCTGCCTGTTCAGCGTTCAATTGGCGCAGAAGTTCGTATTGGTCTCGCTGTTGTGCTGGGTTGTTTTGAAAGTCGACGAGATTCCTGATTGTTGCCTCCTTTGCTGGAATGCCAGCTCTTCCTACAGGAGTTCCCTGGTATGCCGCGGGCAAGAAGGCATTGCTGAAATTACGCGGTCCACCATTGCCCATCGCGGGGCCAATGCTGACGAAACCCGGGAGGTTGTTATTTTCGGTTCCTAGCCCGTAGTTCGTCCACGAGCCCATGCTGGGCCGGACAAGGTTTATCGATCCGGTGTGAAGAAACAGAGTGCTTGGTCCGTGGGCAACTCCCTCGGTGTGCATCCCCTTCAGGAAGCAAAGGTCGTCTACATGCCGAGCAGTATGCGGAAAGAGTTCACTGACATGCTGTCCGGTCTGACCATATTGCTCGAAGTTCCACAGTGGTTTCATTACCCGGTGCTCAACGATCTTGCGCGTCTTTGCCAGGGTTCTTGCATCATCGAACCGGATCATTTTGCCATCATCCCGGAAGAGTTTTTCTTTATAGTCGTAGGAATCCACGTGGCTGACACCTCCAGCCATGAAGAGAAAGATAACGCGCTTGGCTCCGGGGGAATGGTGGAGAATTTTGCCGGGAGGAACTGCGCTGTCAGCCCTTGCCTGCTGGTGGGCGAGGGCGCCCATCGCGAGGCCGCCAAAGCCGCAGGCCATATCGCGAAGGGCATGTCGGCGGGAGATGTTCATCGTTAGAGTGGAGCCTGGAGTGAAAGTGCCTCTTCTTGGTCGAAAATAATATAGACGATACGGTCCGGCTTCAAGTCTGCCCTAGTGAAGATGCCGGAAGTCCAGGCTGGCAAAGAGGCTCTGAAAGATCTGTGACCAAGATTCCTTGGAGTTAGTATTGGTTTGCAAGTATGACAGAAGGATTTGCTTTTCGCGGTCAGTGGGGAGGCGTCCAAGAGCAAGGAGATAGGAATGGTCAATTCTAGAGCTTTCTCCAGAAAGGGGCTCCTGCAGCAGGCGTTCCGCGGCGAGTTTCGCCTGCTCTTGCACGAAGGGGTTGTTCATCATGAAGAGTGCCTGAGTAGGGACGCTGCTGGTTGTTCTGGCTCCTGTTACGAGGTTAGGATCCGCGAAGTCAAAAACCTGCATGATCTCCGGCAGTGTGTTCCGGAAAACAGGCGTATAGATGCTCCTCCGTGTCCCACCAAATTGATAGCCATACTCTGTTTTAGTGCCGGGTTTCACGGTGTTGCCACCGAGTCTTTCATCGAGTGTGTCGCTTACCGATAGAATAGAATCCCGAATGGCCTCAGCTTGAAGACGCCGGTGGTTCTGGCGCCAATGATAGAGATTTTCAACATCAGTCGACGCTTGGGAAGGCATGGATAAAGAGCTCAGTTGATATACTCTGGACAACATGATGTTGCGAATGAGGGCCTTGGTGGACCAACCTTCTTCGATAAAGAGGGTTGAGAGGTGGTCGAGAAGCTCAGGGTTTGAGGGTGAATCGCCCATCTGACCGAAGTTGTCCACTGACTGCACGATCCCTCGACCAAAGAGGTGATGCCAGATCCGATTGACATACACTCGGGCGGTGAGGGGATTTTCAGGGCTGGCAATCCAATCGGCGAGCTCTGCTCGTCCACTCGATTTTGGAGCTATAACAGGAATTGGATTCGCTTGAAGGATTTTGATAAAGCCTCGGGGAACGTTGGGCCCGGCTTCGTGAGCGTTACCACGCAGGGCGATAGGGATATCCCCGGGATCAGGCGCCTCCTCAGCAGCGATCACCATCGCAGAAGCGCTTCCTGCTTCCTTTAAGGATTTGAGCTCGCTCTCTAGCGAGGCAAGCTGCTCTTTTGTTCGCCCAGTCTCCTCCGGAGAGGTGGCCTTGATGCTTTTCGGGGCTTCCCCTTCAGGAATTAACTGCACCGCATCGGCGATGACATGCGCCGTTGTTCCCTTATTGGAAATAATAACGACATCCCAGTCGCCCGCGAGAAAGTCGTATGTTCCGAGTGAGATGAAGCTCCCATCAATAGGAGGGCGGCGGGTCTGGTCAACGAAGTTGATTTTTTCTCCGTCGGCGTGGCGGACGGTAACAGGGACTTTACGATCCCTGTTTGTTCCTTCGGTGTAGGAGATGCGGACTTCAAATTTCCCATCTCCGGGAACTCTAGCCCTGTATCGGACTTCTTTCTCTCCTTTGCCGGTGGCCCCATCATGTAGGTAATTTGCAGCCACATATCCGCTATTCGAGGTTGAGCGAGTCCACGCTCCTTTTTTCTCGGCCTTTTCATCGTCTACCACAATGCCACTGAGGGAGCTTATCAAGACAGAGGACTTCGGCTTCTTTTTGCGGAGGAGCGATATCTCCTGCTGAAGAGTCTTGATGCGGGCTGCCCGCTTTTTCTGAAGTCGTTCGTCTTCAGGAGAGAGTGGGAGGGGGCGCTTATTCCAAGTAGAAACATTACTGTGAATCACAACCTTGGTTCCCTTCAGAATGCCCGCCATTCCGTAGTAGTCTTCGGAATTAATTGGGTCGAATTTGTGATCGTGGCATCGGGCGCAGCCTACGGTCAAGCCCATGAAGGTCTTGCCGATAGTGTCAAGTTGCTCATCGATGATGTCCATCTCAAGGACCGTCTTGTCCTGAAGCTCATAATTGGTTGGGCCCAGGAGGAGAAACGCCGTGGCAATCAAAGCCTGTTGCTGCTCCTCGAGGGTTCCGCTCTTCATTAGATCGCCAGCTATTTGCTCGCGGATGAAGCGGTCATAGGGTTTGTCAGAATTCAAGGAGTTGATCACGTAATCACGGTATCTCCATGCTTCACCAAATAAGAGAGTGCGCCCACCTCCAGTAGATTCCGAGTAGCGGGCAATATCGAGCCAGTGTCTTGCCCATTTGACGCCGAAGCTGGGACTCGAGAGGAGGTTGTCAATGACAGTCGCGATTGCTTCCTCCCGGTTGATTCTTGATGCTTCAAGGAAACCCAAGATTTGAGAAGGGCTCGGAGGTAGGCCTATCAGATCGAAGTAAATACGCCTGAGAAGCGTAGTGGCGGGTGCATCGGCCACCGGAGAGAGGTTGTGGCGGTGGTGGGTAGCGAGGATGAAGTGGTCGATTGTGGTCTGTGGCCAGTCGGGCACCTGAACCGGAGGAGGAGAGGGGTGGGTGATGGGTTGAAAGGACCAGAAGTCTTCACCTGCTCTGAGGTCGCCCTCAGTCCCAGGAGCGTTAACGGGGGCATCATCGGAGCTGTCAGCATGAGCAGTAGGGGCCAATAGGATAAGGGCGCAAAGGAGCCCCCCTTGAGTGAGGTTGGCGATGCGCGATGTGATGAGAGTGGAGTCCATCCCTGACGTGCAGAGCAGGGTCTGCAACAACCGGATACTACCCTCGGGATCTCGTTTTTTCAGTGAGAATCTGACCTTGGGGCGCTCACTGGAACGAGCCGGGGGATCGGAGCACCGTTCGAGCGGAAGAATACGTATTTAGCCTCGAAGCCCGTTAATTATGGGGTTCAGGCGCACGGGTCTCAAATCGCATAAGCTGTTTGAGGAAGGTAAGTTCCACGTTGCCGGTGGGACCATTTCGATTCTTGGCAATAATGAGCTCTGCCTTGCCCTCGTTTGCATCACGTTCGAGGTCGGCGTCATCGCCTTCCGAAGTGGGGTTATCATAGTACTCCTGCCGATAGAGGAGCCCGATGAGGTCGGCATCCTGCTCCAGTGAGCCGGATTCCCGTAGGTCGGACATCCGCGGAGCGCCCCCTCTTTGTTCGGGACCTCGGTTGAGCTGAGCAAGGACAATGATGGGGATATTAAGTTCCTTCGCGAGGGCCTTCAGGCCGGCAGAAATCTCCGCGATTTCTCGCTCGCGCGAGCCTTCTGCTTGGCGCGATTGCGAGCGCATGAGCTGGAGGTAGTCGACCGCGATCAATCCAATGTCGGAGTCGCGCTTCTTTCGGCGTGCTTTTGCCCGAACGTCACCAATGGGGATTGCGGGGGTGTCGTCGATATAGAGCGGTGCCGCCTTTAACTGCTTGGAGGCATCAAGGATGTTCTGAAGCTCTTCCTTGGTGGGCTGGAGACCGGGGCGGAGATTAGCCATGCTGTAACGGGCCCTTGAGAAAAGGAGTCGTTGCACGATCTGCTGGGCGCTCATTTCGCATGAAAATACCAGGGTCGGGATATCCTGCTCAATGGCGACATGCTCCACGATATTCATCATGAGCGATGTTTTTCCCATCGAAGGACGCGCGGCGATAATGAACATCTCCCCAGGCTTCAGGCCTTTGCTCATTTCGTCGAGCTTGGTGTATTTGGTCGATACGCCTTCAAGTGGGCGCTCGTTATGCATGAACTGCTGGAGAACCTCGATGACGCCCTCGATAAGGTCTCCGACCTTTGTCTCTCCCTGAACTTCCGAATCTTCCTTGATTGCGAAGACTTTGGATTCCACGGCATCGAGGAACGCCTGAACGTCCTCGGGGTCGTCGTAAGCCTTGCTGATTGAGTCCGTGCAGGAGGAGATGACAGATCGGAGAATATGCTTGGCCTTGACGATGCCAAGGTGGTGCTCGAAGTGGGCCGCCGTCGGGGAGTAGGTGTAAATGGTTGTTAACTCACCCGGTCCTCCGAGGTTTTCGAGAAGATTACGGTCTTTCAGCAGCTGGGTCAGAGAGACGAGTTCGATAGGCTGGCCTTTCTCATAAAGCTCCAAGAGCGTCTCATAGAGTGTGCCATGAGAGGGGATATAGAAATGACCGGGAGCGAGGTGCTCCTCAACCGCAGCGCCGATGTATTCCGTAGGCTCCTGCATCATGGAGCTGAGGATGCTTTTTTCGGGCCCAATCGCATTGGGTAGTGCGCGGGCTGCGCCCTGATCACCAGCCTCTACAACTTGCAGTCGTGGGGTGTCCTTGTTGGGCGACGAGTCGGAAGGCATGTTTGGTAGAAAACTACCAAAAGGCGGGGGCCGCGAATCTAACTGAAGGTAAGATTTGCTTAAGGGGTCCGAGTTAATGTGAACCACACAGAGGGAGGTTGGGAAAATCCCTTGTAGTAGGGTCTTTTCTTCCCAGAGGAGGGTGGGCGAATGTGAAGAACCCGGCGAAGAACTTGTCGAATTGTTAGGGGTGCATACCCCTGAGAGGCAGCTCGCTCGCAGCCGCTGTACTTACTGACGGTAGCGCAGTTTCGGCTGGGGGACTCTCCTTGCGCTCTAGCTGTCAGATTCCCCGCTTCCGGAGGCTCCCTCCTCGGTCTCGACCGTGACGGTCAAAGTGGTAGTGACCTCGGAGTGAATCTTTATCTCAACATCGCTTTTGCCCGATCGCTTGAGAGGCTTACTCAACTTAATTGCGGTGCGGTCAATGACGATACCCTTGGACTCCAGTTCTTTTTGAATGTCCATGGAGGTAATCGATCCGAACGCTTTCCCTCCCTGTCCGGTCTCGAGAGTAAACTTCGGCTTAACACGGCTGATCTTTCCGGCTAATTCCTGAGCTTCAGCTAATTCTTCAGTCTCTCTCTGGGCTCGCTTGGCGTGCAGAGATTCCAGAGTTCGAAGATTTCCCTTTGTGGCTTCAAGGGCCTTACCCTGGGGGATGAGGAAGTTTCGAGCAAAGCCAGCTTTGACTTTCACGACATCAGCCTCGGCTCCCAAGCCGGTTATTTTCTCGCGGAGGATGACTTCGGTAGTTGCCATGTCAGTCTTAATGATGGTGGAGATCCGAGCCCTAGGGGTAGGGCAAGCGGGCGCTTCAGATAGTAGCGGCTGGCGTTCCGGTCAAGGAGTTAATCGCTGTGGAGGCCTGTTTTCCAGCGATATCAGGGGAGGTCCCATGCCGATTTGAGTCGGCGGTACTCCTGTAAGGGGAGAAGGACGTAGACGGGTTTTTTGTGGGGGTCTAATCCCGCTATGAGAGAGCGGAGGTTAATTTCCCTGAGGGTAGTGCAGCCTGCGGTAGGGCGTGTGCCACTGCTGCGCCAGATATGAAAGAAGATGGAGGAGCCTGCTCTGGGCACAGGCTTGGGTTCGGTATTGTGAGCGATAAAGAGCTTCAGTGAATGCGGGTAGTCATTTTGGCGCATTTGGGCCTTCTTTTCCCAAGGCTCCAGGGGTTCGCGATTGAGAACAAGGTGCCTGTTGTAATGTGGCGAGGCAGGGTCCTCGACCCAGAGGTCGCGAGAGGTAATTTGGCGGTATTTCATACCGGGTCTCCTTTTCACGGATGTCCCATATCCCCAAACCCCGCCAAGGCTGAAGACTCCGGCGGGAGAACGCCAGTCACCCTCGGCTTTAATCAACGAAGAGCTGGGTTTGGGGTGGAGACCACGACCCCAGGCAAGGCCCTTTTTTCCACAACGGCCTTTCCACGGTCCGGCTGTTTGTTGCCATGACTGACCGGGAGTCCTCTCGTATACTGACAAGGTAAGGCGCGAACTCTGCCATGTTTCTGCTGTGCCCACGATTATTTGGAGGCAATCGCTTGCGATCTCAAAGCCTGATACCGGTAGAGACAGGACTAGACTGAAGAGGAGGGGGCGGGTCACGAGACAAGTATATACTCAATTACCATATCATAACAGGGCCGACTTTGGGCGCTCCTGCTCAAGTATCTTGAAGGCACTTCCCGCCCCCACGGGGTCGGTGAGGAACTGGGTTGCTCGTGTATCCGTTGTGCGGTCGAGGTGGGGGTGACAGTAATCGTGCTGGGTCATGAAGCTTGTTGTGGAAAGGCCGGATTGCTCTCCCCAATAAATCAGGTCCTCAAAATTGACGTCCGCAGTCAGGTCCTGTCTCCCGCACAGTCTGTAGACGTCTGGACCGGTGAGACATTGATGGTGATAATAGGCCCGAAGTGTTCCTTCAGGCTTCCGGTGGTATATCTCTGTTCCCCGGCCACCGTAATCGATGGTGACCACCTTCCCATTTTTAAAAGATGGAAGCCAGTGGTTGATCCAGGTGCGGTAACTGTGATGGATCTCCAGGCGTTGTTTAGGATCTCGAGAGAGGTTGAATTGTGTTGAGTCAGGGAGTTCGCTGGAGGGCACCCACTCCTCGACAGGGCTGCCCTCTTTTAAAGAAAGGAAAAGCTCATGGAGCGCGCCATGGGCTCCCTGAAACACCCGAACTGGAAAGGCATCAACAAGTTCGTTGGATATGATAAAGCCAGTTCCACCCGTGACCTTGAGAGCAGACTGCATATCAGGGTGGAATTTCACCGAACGACTAAGTCGTTGTTTCAGAAGAGCTCTCAGAGGGGCTGAGCGCTCTACAAGGTGATATCGGATTCGCTTTCGGAAGGAGAGAGCGGATGGCTTTAGCTGGAGCAGAAGTTGAGTGGCGAAGTCTCCAGCACCAGGCCCAATTTCTATAACGTCGCGCAGGCCGGAAGCCATGATGGCTTTAGAGAGAGCAATAGCGAGGACCGGCGAAAGGCTGGGGGTCGTGGAAAAGTCCCCACTAGTGCCGACCGAATTTATGTTTTTCGCATAATACCCATGCTCCACGTCGTAAAGACACAGCTCCATGAAGCGGTCGAAGCGGAGAAGGTTCTCAGCCTCCATGAAATGAGGGCGGAGCCAATGGGGCCGGGCACTCTCGCATGTTCCCATTTTTACCCCCCGGGTGCACTCTCCTGTGCCAAGGTGTTGCAGGCCTTCAAGTCGAGTTTGCCAGATGCGAGGAGAGGGATCTCACTTACCGGGATGATGGTCTTTGGGCACCAGAGGGAAGGAATGCCTTCGTCCATAAGCTGATGACGGATGTCGACGAGCTCCTGCTGAAGGGTGTCACCTGAAATTGTTGAGAGGAGACCGATGACCTCGCCTTTCTGCTCGTCGGGTATTCCGACTACTGTAATCTTTCGCTCCTCCTCTCCGTCCAGATTGAGGATCCTGTTGAGATGCCCCTCGATGACTTCATGGGGAACCATTTCTCCGGCAATTTTAGAGAAGCGCGACATCCGTCCTTCGATGTAGAGGAACCCATTTTCGTCCATTCTTCCGACATCGCCTGTCTTGAACCAGCCGTCAATCATCACCTCCTCGGTGAGATCCTCTCGACCGAGGTATCCGGGAAAGACGTTGGCGCCCCGAAGCCAGATGATTCCGCTCTGGTCTACTGGACATGGTGCATCGGTGGACGCATCCGTAATTTTGACAGCCATACCAGGAAGGAAGGGTCCCACTGAGCCAAGCTTACTGCAGGATATCACTGGGAGATTCTCCGTTGAAGTCTCGGGATCGGGTAGATTGACGTTGGTCGCGGGCGAGGTTTCAGTGAGGCCGTATCCCTCGAAGGGAAGTTTCCCGAATTTCTTTTCGAAGGACTGGGCAAGGTTCGAGGGTAGCTTCTCTGCTCCGGTAACGACATAGTCGAGCGAGGAGAGCAGCTCTGGATCTACCCGGCGCATATATCCACGAAGGAAAGTAGGCGTGGCTAAGAGAAGATTGAGCTGGTGTTCATGAATTAACTCAGCGAGGCGCTTGGTTTCAAGAGGGCTGGGGTAAGTGACGAGCTTGGTGCCCTCGATGATTGGATACCAAAGGGTGACCGTGCAGCCAAAGGAATGAAAGAGCGGCAGGGAGCCAAGAATTCCCGAATGTTTTGGGAGCGATAATCGTGTGCCAAACTGGCAGACATTCGCGAGCACATTGCGGTGAGTGAGGGGGACGCCTTTCGGTTCGCCTGAGGACCCGGAGGTAAAGAGAAGTGTGGCCTCATCGTCTCCTCGTCCAGATTTGTGCAGCTTCAGCAGAAAGGAGAGAGCCCATGTCGGAAGGAGCTTGGAAAAAAGGAACCATCGGGTAATCGCTGATTTGATCCCGGGAAGAATACGTTCTATCAGGAGAAGGTCCCGGGTGGGCGGCCAAGGAAAGGTTGGGACCTTGCGAACGAAGGGATCAGCGGTAATGAATTTATCGAGATCAGCCTGTCTAATGGCTGATTCCACGGCTTCCTGCGACGCAGTGAAATTCAGATTAACGGGAATTTTATTTGCAAAGAGAACAGCGATATTTGCGAGCAATCCTCCTTTGCCCGGGGGGAGGATGATCCCCACCCTTTTTTTGTCGGTGCTTCTCCGAATCTCTTTTGAGAGGGCGATAGCGGCAGCGAGTAGTTTGCCGTAGGAAAGTGAGCTGTCATCGGTGCCGTCGTGAACAGAGATCTTACTGTGTTTCTTTAGTCCGATAAGGAGGTGTTTGCTGAGAGATTCTCGAAGGAAGGCCCGTGAGCTGAAGCTGCTTTCGGAGGCTCGAAGGAGGTTTTCCTGGTAAGCGGGCAGGGTGACCTCGCTGGCCGGGATCATGTCACCGAGGGCAAAAATCGCGGAGGGGAGGCGAGATCCGGACTCCGTGGCAAGCTTGAGCTCGGAGGGAAGAGAGACGGAAATGGGGATGGTCGGCAGCTTGAGCTCACAGAGAAATGCGTTCAGATCCGGGGGAATGTGGCATGCCGTGCCCCGTCGAGCTGCCGCATCTCCGGGGATGAAGATCATCAAGGAGTTGTCCTTTATTTTATCTGTGAGGGCTTTCCCGATAGCTGTGGGATCAGGGTCGGCTTGGGAAAAGGTCACAGCCCGGATATCCTCACGGTTGAGGTATTCCTGAGTAGCAGGATCCACCATGGCGGTTTCCTCGACCAACCAGATCAGGCTCCGGGGTGCTAGCCTGGTAGCCAGGGCCACAAGGTCCTCATGTCGGAGTCGGCCAGGGACGAGGAGGGCTCCGTGGGCGGGGAGGGTATCAAAACCTAAGAAACTTGGAGGGGAGGCCATAGGATGCTCCGTTAAGGTGTCATTCCTCTACCGTCCTGAAAAGTCATAAACAATACTCTTTGGGAGACTTACTCACATCGGTATTCTGGAAAAATTCTTCCCTCGGCGTCGTTGCATTGTTAGACCCCGCCGCTATGAGCGAGACCCCCTCCGCCGCCGCCCGGGCCCGGTATTGGCGAAAGAACTTATCCTGGCTGGGAGGGCTCCTCTCCGTTTGGTTCATTGTGTCCTACGGATGCGGGATCCTGTTCGTAGACCAGTTGGACAAATTTAAACTTGGAGGGGTGCCGCTGGGGTTTTGGTTTGCCCAGCAGGGCAGCATCTATGTCTTCGTGGTGCTAATAGCTGTCTATGTTCTTGTAATGAACAAGTTAGACAAGGAGCTCCTCGGAGATCAATTTCAGTAGTCTGGACCCATGGATGTAAAAACTTGGACCTTTCTGATCGTTGGGCTTTCGTTCGCCCTCTATATCGCCATTGCGATTCGCTCCCGTGCAACCTCGACCGGTGAGTTTTATGTGGCAGGCAAGGGTGTTCCCAGTCTCGCGAATGGGATGGCCACCGCCGCCGACTGGATGAGCGCTGCCTCCTTTATCTCAATGGCGGGCCTTATTTCCTTCATGGGGCGGGATGGTGCGATGTATCTGATGGGATGGACTGGTGGCTATGTGTTGCTCGCTCTTCTCCTTGCGCCCTACCTCCGGCGCTTCGGGAAATTCACGGTTCCTGATTTCATCGGAGACCGCTATTACTCAAATACGGCCCGGGTGGTGGCCGTTCTGTGCGCCGTATTCGTGTCCTTCACCTATGTGGCGGGACAGATGCGAGGAGTCGGGGTGGTGTTTTCACGATTCCTGGAGGTCGAGGTTAATACGGGGGTGATTGTCGGCATGGTAATCGTGCTGATCTATGCCGTCCTGGGAGGGATGAAGGGGATCACCTACACGCAGGTGGCACAGTATTGCGTCCTGATCTTTGCCTATCTGGTGCCGGCAATCTTTATTTCAATCATGCTTACAGGGAATCCTGTTCCCCAACTTGGACTTGGTTCGAATGTCCTCGAGAATGGTGTCCCGGGATCTGTAAGCCTGTTAGATAAGCTGAATGGTCTTTCAGCGGATCTCGGATTTCAAGCATACACTGATGGCCAGAAGTCCACAATTGATGTCTTTTTCATCACGGCCGCCCTGATGGTAGGAACTGCTGGCTTACCTCACGTCATTGTCCGTTTTTACACCGTGAAGCGGGTAAAAGATGCGCGCATTTCGGCGTTCTGGGCTCTGTTGTTCATCGCAATCCTCTATACGGTTGCGCCAGCGGTGGGTGTCTTCGCTCGCACCAACCTTCTGGAGACTATTCCTAACAAGGAATACGCTGCCCTTCCTGCTGCTAAGTCGGAAGGCGGGTGGTTTAAGAACTGGGAGAAGTCCGACTTAATTGCCTGGGTGGACAAGAACGGAGATGGGAAGATTCAATATACCAGCGGTCCGGCGTTTATTGGTAAGCCCAGCTTCAGGGAGGACGACCAAGGTGGATCGCTACTTGGGAAGCATGGGGAGAGACTTCTCGATAATGAGAAGACAGATGGAGCGAATGAGCTCTATGTTGATAGAGACATCATGGTCCTCGCCAATCCAGAGATCGCGGGCCTTCCCAACTGGGTGATTGCCCTCGTGGCGGCGGGGGGACTTGCAGCAGCTCTTTCTACCGCAGCGGGCCTGCTGCTCGTGATTTCGACCTCAGTGGCTCACGATCTTGTGAAGCGCACCATTAATCCCGGAATCAGTGAAAAGGCTGAGTTGTGGACAGCCAGAATTGCGGCGGGGGGCGCTGTGATTGTTGCAGGCTGGTTTGGCATCAATCCTCCCGGGTTTGTGGCTCAGGTTGTGGCTTTTGCCTTTGGGCTTGCCGCATCTTCTTTCTTCCCGGCCATCATTCTGGGGATCTTCTGGAAACGGGCTAATCTCTATGGGGTGATCTCGGGAATGATTGTGGGCATCGTGTTCACTTCCTCCTACATTATCTATTTCAAATTCGTGAATCCTGCCGTCAATAATTCCGATCATTGGTTGTTCGGTATTTCCCCGGAGGGAATTGGAACGATCGGCATGCTGATTAACTTCGTAATTGCCTGTGGGGTTTCACTCGTCAGTAAGGCGCCGCCGGCCGAAGTGCAGGATATGGTCGATCGAGTCAGGTATCCGAGGGAGGCTCTAGAGAGTGCCGACTCCTAGGCGAGTGCTGGAGGGAGTCGGAGGTGCTCAATTGCCTCTCCGAGATCCGTCGATGTTACCTCGGTGGAGAGAAATGCCTCACCCAGTGCCTTCAGCAGGACAAAACGGATTTGACCGGATGTAAACTTCTTGTCGCGAGTGAGGGCGGTCATGATCGACTCAGTGCTGATATCCAGCTCCATCTGGAGGGGTAGATGCCACCTCCGATGGATGCTGAGCAGGCGGTTTGTTTCTTCCTGAGATAAGCCTGCTTTCCGCTCAGAAAGGTGAAGGGCCGCTCGTACTCCCAGCGAGATCGCCTCGCCGTGCAGGAGGGTGCCATATTCGGCGGTGGCTTCAATGGCATGCCCGATGGTATGTCCGAAATTGAGAAGGGCACGAGCGCCCGAGGTCTCCCTTTCGTCTTCCTCCACGATGCGGGCTTTAATGGACAGGTTGGCAGCGATCAGTTCGGGTGAGACTTCCTGATTCTGAGGGTCCATTGTTTCGAGTTCCGAGAGCATGGACGCATCCCGAATGGCAGCGTGTTTGATGACCTCGGCGAATCCCTCGCAAAATACGTTGTGGGGGAGAGTGCGCAGGACGCCAGGGTCAGCGAGGACGAGACGAGGCTGCTGAAAGGC
>Ga0115012_10001050_pt1 | contig 15906 bp, 15 predicted proteins | sample TroAtlMetagenome_FD_88706 | JGI IMG/M metagenome (GOLD analysis project Ga0115012, IMG submission 88706) | Marine eukaryotic phytoplankton communities from Atlantic Ocean - Tropical Atlantic ANT10 Metagenome | ecosystem: Environmental > Aquatic > Marine > Oceanic | place: Tropical Atlantic...
AAGGTAATTAAAGAAAAGGTTTATGATGCTTTTTATAAGCTTGACAACCCCGCAGACCAAATCACGAGTTTCATTTTTGATGTTGTTCGCGCCGAGGTTCCTAAGCTAATCCTTGATGATGTGTTTATTAAAAAAGATGATGTCGCCATTGCTGTAAAGTCCGAGATTCAAGAAGCAATGACAGAATATGGGTTTCAAATAATTAAAACCCTTGTGACAGACATTGATCCAGACTCCCAGGTAAAAGAATCAATGAATAGAATTAACGCTTCCGAAAGAGAAAAGGTTGCTGCACAATTTGAAGGAGAGGCTCAAAAAATATTGATCGTTGAAAGAGCAAAAGCTGAGGCTGAAAGCAAAAGACTTCAGGGTCAGGGTATTGCCGATCAAAGGCGTGAAATTGCAAGAGGACTTGAGGACTCTGTAAAGGTTTTAAACGGTGTAGATATAAATTCTCAAGAGGCGTCTGCGCTAATAGTTGTAACGCAACACTATGACACCCTTCAGTCTGTGGGGTCTGCGTCCAACAGTAATTTGATATTGATGCCCAACTCGCCTCAGGCAGGATCAGAAATGCTAAACAATATGGTTGCGTCATTTACAGCAAGCAATCAAATCGGAGAAGAAATGAAAAAAGCAAAGCAAAATAAAGAAAACAGTTAATAATGAAAAAAAAGAATAAATGAAAAAAAAAGAATATAGGATAGAGGTTGTTACAGAAAGTGCGCTTAGTACTTTTTTTCTAGGCTCAGCTAAAATGCCTACAAGGAAAATTGAAGAAACAATGAACAGGTTTGGGCTTCAGGGCTGGGAGGTTGTCTTCCAGGTTATTGAGAAAAGAAGAATGCTTCTCTTTTGGAACAGAGAGGCAATGGTAATAACCTTTTCAAGAGAATTAAAAGATTAGCTGTTTTTGTTTTTTTTCCAATTATCCCTTAAGGAGACTGTTTTGTTAAAGATGTGTTTGTCTCCTACAGAGTCTTTGTCTTTAACATAGTATCCTTTTCTTTGGAACTGAAAAGATTCTCCAGATATTGAGCTGGCAAGTGAGGGCTCTGCTTTGGCCTTCAAGACTGATAACGAGCTTGGATTTATGTCTTCTAAAAAATCCTGATCAGCTTTCGCCCCGGGAGATTCTTGCAGAAAAAGTCTGTCATATCTCTTTATTGTCACATCAATACTGTGCTGTTGAGTAACCCAGTGAAGCGTTCCTTTAACTTTTCTTGTGCTTTCTTCTGAACCAGACCCGCTTTTACTTTTAGCATCATATTCGCAGAGGACCTCGATAATCTTTCCATCTTTATCTTTATTAACGCCTGTGCCTACAATTATATATGCGCTTTTTAGCCTAACCTCTTTTCCTATGGTAAGGCGGAAAAACTTCCTGTTAGCCTCTTCTTTAAAATCTTCTCTTTCAATAAAAAGGTGTTTGTTAAAGGGCAGCTCTCTTATTCCTGAGCCTTCATTTTCTGGATTGTTTTCTGTGGTTACAAGTTCTGTCTTTCCTTCTGGGTAATTGCTAATTGTTAATTTAATGGGGTCCATCACAACCATTTTTCTGTTGGCGGTTTTGTTAAGATCTTCTCTTATGCAAAACTCCAGCAAAGAAACGTCTATTAAGTTTTCTCTTTTTGCAACACCAACTTTTTCAATAAAAGAGCGAATAGAAGCAGGGGTATATCCTCTTCGTCTAAGGCCTGAGATTGTGGGCATTCTAGGATCATCCCAGCCTGAAACAATGTTTTTTTCAACCAATACAGAAAGCTTTCTCTTGCTCATTATTGTATAGCTTAAATTAAGCCGGGCAAATTCTCTTTGTTTGGGTTGAATTTCTAAGTCATTTCCAGTTTTTGTTAGAGCGTTTAGGAACCAGTCATATAGTTCTCTGTGTGGTTTAAACTCTAGTGAACATAGAGAGTGTGAAACCTGTTCAATATAATCACACTGTCCATGCGCCCAGTCATACATTGGGTAAATGTTCCATTCGTCTGAGGTTCTGTGGTGTGTTTTTTTTAAAACCCTGTAAATTATAGGGTCTCTCATAAGCATATTTGAATGGCTCATGTCGATTTTAGCCCTAAGTACATGTTTGTTTTCAGGGTGCTCTCCATTTTTCATTTGGTTAAAAAGGGCAAGGCTCTCAGAAACAGGCCTTGATCTGAAAAGGCTGTTTTCTCCTGGCTTTGTTGGCGTGCCCTTTTGGATTGCCATCTGTTCAGAGGTTTGAGAATCTACATAGGCCAAGTCCTGGCCAATTAAAAAAACGGCCCATTCATAAAGCTTTTGAAAGTTGTCTGAAGAGTATGTTTCTTTAGCCCAGCTATATCCTAACCAAGAAACATCATCTTTTATAGCTACAACATACTCCAGTTCTTCTTTTGCAGGGTTGGTGTCATCAAACCTCAAATTAACAGGAGCATTATACTTTTCGCCCAATCCAAAATTTAGTGCAATTGCCTTTGCGTGTCCAATATGTAAATAGCCGTTTGGCTCCGGCGGAAAACGAAACTTTAGCTTGGAAGAGTCAAGCCCTGAAGAAAGATCTTCTGAGATTATTTGTTCTATAAAATTTTCTGCTTTGTTTTCCACACTAATTTGTTTTTAATAAGTTTACAAAGTTATCAAAAGAATAATTAATGAAGGCAACAGTTAAAGTTGAAAATCTAAAAATTTATGCATACCACGGTTGCATGGAAGAAGAAAAAATAATTGGGAGTGATTATATTGTAAATGTAACAGCAGAGTGTTTGCTTGATAAGGAGGCTTTTGAAGACGACATGTCGAAAACAGTTAACTATGTAGATCTTGCCAGGATAGTGGCCAGAGAGATGGGGGTTCGTTCAAAAATGCTTGAGTCTGTGGTAAAAAGAATTTGTTCTTACTCTTTAGCCGAGATTTCTTTATTAGATAAAATCACTGTCTGTGTTTCTAAAGTCTGCCCGCCGATAAATGCAGATGTAGAGAGTGTTACGGTTTGTCTAACAGATGAGAGAAATAGGTAATAAGTTAAAAATTTATTATAAATTTGCCCACGCTTATAATTTGGCGCCTTGGCCGAGCGGCTAGGCAGAGGTCTGCAAAACCTTGTACGGCGGTTCGAATCCGCCAGGCGCCTCAACAAAAAACCCCTGTTTTATAAGACAGGGGTTTTTTTAGTTTAAATATTCTTTTGGTCTTATTCAGTCTCTGACAAAGCTAATTCTGCCATCATTTCTTGAGTGTCGTAAGTGTGATATTCTTCAATTATTTTTCCGTCATCACCCCATTTGAAGCCAATGTGTGCAGGTAAAACAATTGTTTTTCCTGTAATTTTTCCTGTGGCACGCCAATCAAACCATGACTGAGTTAAAGTTGCTGGAGGGTATTCTCCTACAGCCGGGTAATTAATCGTTTGGACCCATACGCCTAGGTCTTCTCCTCCTTCTTCTCCAAAAGTCATAAGTATTGGTTCAAAGCCAGCATGTTGTGCTTCAAGCATTGAAACCAGCTCATCAAGTCCAATTGCTTCTTTTGAATTTAGATAGACTTTTAAGTCTGGAGACCAAAGCTCTTTAAGACCGTCCATGTCGTTGTTTAAGTAGTTTTGGAAATGTCCTCTTATTGCGTTTGAATTGTCATCAGCAAACGTAACCTGAAGCCCTTGTGTACAGCCGCTAAATAAAAGCGCAGCAAATATTATTAAAATTAATTTTTTCATGTTTTAAGCTCTATTAATGTGTCTTTTATTCTGCCATCATTGACTGCGCAAACTCTACTTCTTTAAGCATTGCACTAGTGTCGTTTCTTAAGTATGATCTTTGAATTTTGTTGTCATCTCCCCACATATAAGAAATTTGTGTTGGAACTTCTACTGCAACACCGCTAGCTTTTCCTACTCCTGTCCATAAAAACCATGCTCTGGTAATAGTCAAGTCTTCTTCTTTGTATGTTGTTGTTTCAATCCAAGCTGACTTTCCTTCATCTCCAAAAACACACTTTATATTGTCAAACATTTCGTGATGAGATGCTACAAGCGCAAGATTTTCTCCGATTGGTATAGAGTCAGTGCTGTTAGAAAACACGTATGCGTCTTCTGCATAAACATCTGCAATTCCTTGCATATCATTTGCCATATAGGCGTCAAAGATTGTCTGAACTGCTTGTGATTTTTCGTCATCAAATTCTACTGTTGGTCCTTGGTAACAAGAGAATATTAGAGAAAGTGTTATGATTGTAAAAAAAGAATTTTTCATTTTATTAAATTTAGTTAGTATGTGAATATATAAAATTTTTAAATTAAACCTGGGTGTTATGGGTTTAAAATTCAAAACCTTTAATAACAAAAACCACCCCTGAGATAATTAATATTATAGAAATTAAAGTGTTTATAAAAACTATTGTTGTGTCTGTTAGAAGTCTTGAGAAGCGGTTAGCAACAATAATTTTAAAAAGATCAACAATAAAATATGTGAATAAAACTATTGAAAAGAACAAGATAAAGCCTGTTGAATTCGCTTCTCCTGCTGGAGCAAAAGCTGAGGTGGCTGCTAACCAATATATTAAAACACCAACATTAATAATGTTAAGAGCAAATCCTTTTACCGCAAGTCCAAAATAGTTTTCTTTATTTATATTAAGTTCTGTGTTTCTGTTTCTTTTTTTGCTTCTATTTATAAGATAGATTATTCCGTAAACCAACAAAATAGTTCCCCCTAAAACATAAAGCCCTTCCTGGTTTTCTTTTGCACTTTTTAGTTGAGAACTTCCGAAAAAACAGATTATCAAAAAAACAACATCTGAAATAAGAACCCCTATGTCAAACGCTAATGCTGCTTTGAATCCTTTTGTTATACTGGTTTCTAAAAGAACCCAAAAAACAGGTCCCATAATAAATGCGGTAAAGAATCCAATAGTTATAGGTGTAAAAACATTTATGTCCATTATTCGTATAAAAGATTTACTTTTCCTCCAAAGAGTGTTCTTTCTATTATTTTTGTTGTTTTGGTATATATGTTTATAGTTCCCGCTGTAACAGAAAAGGCATCTATCAAAGCAGATGCATTTATATTAATTATTCCTTTTGAAATTGATTTTGCCTCTGTTTGAATTGATAACAATTCCTGAGCATTAACAACTCCTAAAAGTTTACTTTTACTTTTATGGTATTTAGTGTTTCCAGAAAAAAATATCTTTCCACCGGTTAAAGCAAGGCTGTTTAAGAAATTGTTATTAATTATATACTTTTGTTTAGACTTTGTTTTTGATATAATTGTTATCTCTTGTTGAGTAATAGTGTCTTTAGAAAAAATTTCTGAACCCCTGCTTGAAATAATAGAGCTAAGTTGTTTGTATTTTAAAACCACTTTTATTTTGTCTTCTGAAAATTTTTTAAAAAATTTTGTTCTTATTTTAAGATTGCCGTTTTTATTTTTTACTATAACCTTATTTGATTTTGGTCCATAAATGTCAACCATATTCATGTCTGATTTTACTATTTCTAACTCTATACCATCATGAACTGAAAGTGAATTAAAATCTCCTATGCTCCTATTTATTTTTTCTTGTGAAAAAGAAAAAACAGGAAGCAATAACAATAAATAAAATATTTTTTTCATTTATTAAATTTATTAAATAATTATAAAATCTAAATGTTTTTTTATTAAATCTGCCTTCTTAACCTCTATTTTTAAGGAATCTCCTAATTGATATTTCTTCTTTGTTTTTTTGCCTATTAAAGACTGTTCTTCAACATTATAAAAATATTTATCATCTTTAATGTCTCTAATATATACCATCCCTTCACATTTGTTTTCTTCTATTTCAACATAAATTCCCCAATCTGATACGCCTGATATAGTTCCTTTATATTCTTTGCCAATTTTATCTTGCATAAACTTTATTTGCATAAACTTTATAGACTCTCTCTCTGCTTTTACTGCTATATTTTCTTGTTCTGAACAGTAAACTGATTTTTTCTGTAGGTTTTTATCATATCTACCATATTGCTGATTTAAAAGGTCTTGTAAAAGCCGGTGAACAAGAACGTCTGGATATCTTCTTATTGGAGACGTAAAATGCGTATAATTTACAAAAGCAAGTCCATAATGACCTATGTTATTTGTCGAATATTCCGCTTTACTCATGCTTCTCAAGGTTAAAGATTCTATAAGGTTTTGTTCTTTTTTTCCTTTTACCTCATTAAGAAGTTTATTTAGAGACTTAGATATTCCCTTTGAACTTGAAATATCAAGATTATATCCAAATCCCTTGACAATATGTTTTAAATTTTTTAATTTTTCTATATCTGGAACATCATGAACCCTATAAATATATTTTTGTTTTTTTATTTCTTTAAAAAGCGCAGCTACTTTTTTATTTGCAATTAACATAAACTCTTCAATTAACTTATTTGCATCTTTACTTTCCTTAAAAATTATTTCTGTTGGATTTTTTTCTTCATTTAGTTTAAAAGAAACTTCTTTTTTATTAAAGTTAATTGATCCTTTATTTTCTCTCTCTTTTCTTTTTTGTTTTGCTATTTTATCTAGTTTTAAAATTGCTTCAACAATAATTTTATCAACTTTATATTCTTTCTTTTGTAAAGAATTTTTTTTTGATATTTTATTTGATTTGGTTTCAATTATTTCCTGTGCTTCTTGGTATGAAAATCTATAATCACTTTCTATTATAGTCCTCCCAAACCAACTCTCAATAATATGGCCTTTATCGTTAAAAATAAAAACAGAAGAAAAAGTTAGCTTTTCCTCTTTAGGTCGTAAAGAACATATTTTATTTGATAGTTTTTCTGGCAACATAGGAATAACTCTATCAACCAAATAAATAGATGTAGCTCTATTATATGCCTCTTTGTCTAATATTGTTCCGGGCACTACATAATGTGAAACATCTGCTATATGTATTCCAACTTCAATATTATTATTTTCTAATTTTTTATATGATAATGCATCGTCAAAATCTTTTGCGTCAGTTGGGTCTATTGTAAATGTTAAGGTCTTTCTAAAGTCTCTTCTTTTTTCAATGTCCTTTTTACTTATTTTATCAGAGATGTTTTTTGTAAATTTTTTTACTTCTTCAGAAAATTTTATTTCTATACTATTTTTAGATAAAATTGAATCTATTTCTGTAGTGTGTTCACCAGGTTTGCCAAGAATTTTTTCTACTCTACCTATTGGTGATAAATCCTGTTTTTTCCAGTCAAGTATTTTAATTAAGACCTTATCACCGTCTTGGGCTTTTCCAATATGGGTACTAGGTATAAAACAATCCGTGTATACATTTCTATCTTCAATAATTGTAAAGGCAAAGTTTTTATTTATTTGAATAATTCCAATATATTCTTTCTTTTTTCTCTCTATTAATTTCAATATTTTACCTAAATAATAACCTTTTCTTCTTCTACTAATAATTTCAAACTCCACAACATCTCCATGAAAATAATTTATGATAGAAGAACTTAATTTAACATGATGAGCAATTTTAACACAATTAATAAATGGATCTTTCCTGTTTGAAAAGTCAAGTATTCCTCTATAAGTTTTTTTATTATTTTTATTTCTCATCTAAGGCAAAAATATGACTAATAATAATATAGAATATTAAATGATTTTATACTTATAAACATTATATATTATATTATTTAAATTTTAAAAAATAAAAAGATATTATTATAGTTTGTTAATAGTTACTATAACTTTTAAAAATATAGTTGGTTTTAATAATATAAAGAAACTATTAAAATAAAATTAACATATTATATATATTTAAATATATAATTATCAATGAGATATTATAGATATTAACAATTTTTAATTTTAAAAAAATAATAAAAATATTAATAACTAAAAAAATAATAATTATTGAAAACTTCAAATTTATTATTAATAAATAGTAAATTAAATAAACAAAATAAATTAGGAATAAAGTTTAAAAATTTTATGAAAATTCTCTTAAAAAAAACATATAAGATAATATTAACAAATAACTAACAAGCAATGAGGATATCTATTGGAAATGATCACGCTGGTGTAGAACACAAAAAACAAATACAAAAATATTTATTTGATAAAAATATAGAAGTTAATAATTATGGAACAGATTCTTTAGATAGTGTTGATTATCCAGATTTTGCACACCCAGTTTCTAAAGACATTAATAATCAATCATCTGATTTAGGAATTCTTATTTGTGGTAGTGGAAATGGTGTATGCATGACGGCGAATAAATATGAAAAAGTAAGAGCAGCTCTTTGTTGGAACAAAGAGTTAACAATACTTTCTAAGATGCATAATAATGCAAACATAGTTTGTATTCCAGCAAGATTTGTAGATAAAGAAGAGGCTATAGAAATTGTAAAATTATTCATTTCAGAAAAATTTGAAGGAGGAAGGCATGAAAAAAGGGTTAATAAAATTAGTAGATGAAAAGTCACATAAAAAAATTTGAAGAAATTACAGCAGCAGAATTATATAATATATTAAAATTAAGATCTGCTGTTTTTGTTGTTGAACAAAACTGTGTTTATCAAGATTTAGACGGAAAAGACAAGGAAGCAATCCATATATTTACAGAAAGTAATAACGAGGTTATATCTTATACAAGAATTTTTAAAAGAGGAAATTATTACAAAGACAACCCAAGTATAGGAAGAGTAGTGGTAAAAAAAAGTGAAAGAGGAAAAGACCTTGGAAAAAAAATAATGATTAAATCTATCAACTATATAAAAGAAAATTTAGAGAGTGAAAAAATAGAATTATCAGCTCAAAAATATTTAGATAAATTTTATAAAGAACTAGGTTTTTACACAGAAGGGGGAGAATATTTAGAAGACGGAATACCGCATCAAAGAATGTTTTTAGATTTAATCCGAAACGATTAAAATTTCTACTCTTCTATCCTTATCTTCACCTAAGCCTAAAGGAAATCTATGTCCCAAGCCTTCATAAGACATTCTTTCTTTTTTTATTCCTTTTTCTAAAAAAAAATCATATACAAATTTAGCTCTAGCAACAGAAAGGTTTCTTTTATTTGTTTTTTTATCAATAGCATCTCTTACACCTTGAGTACAACACACGTGCCCCTGAATAATAAAAGAAAAATTAGATTTTTTAATTTTATCAGCGATGATATCAAGTTCTTTTTTTGAACTAAAGGTTAGATAACTATACCCTGTTATAAATAATACATTTTTTAAAACTAGCTTTTCTTTTTTAGGAGAAATTATTTGTTTTTTTTCAGGATACCCAATAACAATATCTACCCTTCTATTTAATGCTCTTATAATTTCAGGATCTTTTTCATCAATTATATTTAAAAGAAGTTCTCCTTTTCCGTCAACTGTAGCTATTTTTTCTGGAAAAAAGGACTCAGAAAAAAAAATTTCTTTTATAGCATCAGCTCTATTTTGAGAAAGCGTAAGATTATAATTATTACCACCAATATCATCACAAAAACCATAAATTTCTATTTGCAACACATTTTTTTTAGGCAAAGTATTTATAAACTTTTGTAAACGGGTTTTTTCTGTTTTTGTCAAGCTGAAGATGTCCGTATCAAAATATACAGAATGTTCAATGTTAAATTGAGAAAACAATATGTTTGAAAAAAGAAAAAGAAAAAGTGTAAAATTTATTTTTAACACAGAACATTGTTTTTGAAAGACAAAAGTAATGAATTCATTGATTTATTAACCTCACTTAATTTAGGAACCTTGTCATCAATATAAATGAATGCAAAGTGATATGAAATGGAAGGAACTATGTAATCAAAGGCACCTAAACGAAAAGACTCTTTCATAAGCCTCTTTATTTTATTTCTATCTACAGCAAGCTTATGTTTTTTCTTTCCAACAGAAAAAACAATTTTTAAATTTTTATCATAAGATTGAGCATAATAAAGAGAAATTAAGGGAGAAGTGAGTTTATCTCCATTTTTAAAAAGCATTTCCAAATCAGAGTGGTTTTTAAGACTATTATTTTTTGTTAGCGGAAAACTCATTTAAAAAATCACAATATTATTGGTTCTATTAACGTCAGCCATTTTACCTTCCGGATCAATTATAATTTTTGAGACATCACTTTTACTAACATCTATGTAAAAACCGTATTCAGGCTTAGCCCAACTCCAGGAATCTAAAAGGGTGAAATTTTTAACGGGTTTTGATCCTCTCATTTTTGTCAGGGGAATATTATACATTATTGATTTTCCAGATTTTAAGAATATTTTGATATCTATTGGCATACCCATTTGCCCGATTCTTCTTAAAAGAATTTTTGTTTTTTTACTGTCTTCTTCTACTGAACTTATAGCATAATCAATTGTCATCGTACTTTGTGTCCAGTCCAGCAGGTACCAGTCAAGCTCCAAACCAGAAATTTTTTCTGCACACCTAAGAAAGTCATTTGGCTTAGGGTGTTTGAAAGACCAATCCTTAAAATATTTTTTTAAAGTATTATCAAAATTTACCTTCCCTATTACATATTCTAGTTGAGATAAAAATATCGACCCCTTATCATAAGAGCTCATTCCATAACCACTATTATATTTGAATCGGTCTGCATGAGTTGTCATTGGTTCTTCAAGCCCTGAAGCCACCCATTTAAAGTAATCTTGGTAGGCATTTGCGTTTGGAAGAGACTTGCCTTGATTTAATACAACATTTAAAGCAACGTCGTCAATATAACTTGTAAATCCCTCGTCCATCCAAGCATGTTTAGACTCATTAGTGGCCATTAAAAATTGAAACCAAGTATGAGCAATTTCGTGTGAAGTGACAGAGTACAAACTTTCTATTGTTGGATGTCCAACCCCGTCAATAAAAGTGCACATGGCATACTCCATCCCCCCATCACCAGCCATAATAATTGAATATTGATCGTAAGGATATTTGCCAATAGTTTTGCTAAAGAACTTTAAAAACTCAGCAGAGTTTTGTTGAAAATCTTTCCATAGTTCTAGATAATCTGAATCACTTTTGTAGAAAAAATGCATTCTAGGGCCATTTTTTATATCAATAAAGTCATGAATAAAGTGAGGGTCAGCAGCCCAACTAAAATCATGAACATCATGAGCGAGAAAACGCCAAGAAATTTTGTCGCCCTGAATTAATCCTTTCTTTAAAGGAGCGTACCCATGACCAATTAATTCAGGGTTTTGCAAATATCCAGACCCTGCAACAGTGTAGTCTTTGTCTATATTAATAGTAACATCAAAATTACCCCAGACTCCATAAAACTCTCTTCCGATATAAGGGTTGGCGTGCCAGCCCTCATCATCATATTGACAAATTTTAGGATACCATTGGGACATTGAAAAAGCAACATTATCTTCACTTTCTTTTCCTGAACGCCTAATCATAGCCGGAGTCTGAATAAAAAACTCCATTTCTAAAACAGTTTTTTTGCCAGGCATAATAGGTTTAGCGAGATCAACAATTAAAATAGTTTCCTCAACTTTAAAGTTAACAGAAACACCGTCTTGTAATAATGATTTAATTTGAACGTCCCCCCAATCTTCTTCGGGAATTGTTAAAAGTTTTTCAGACATGCTTCGTGAATCATCAATAGAGTTTCTTGAGTTTTGTTCTAAGTCTGTTCCAGGCTTAAAAGCATTAAAGTACAGATGATAAAAAACTCTAGAAAGCTCATCAGGAGAGTTGTTTTTATAAACAAGCCTTTGTGTTCCTTCATAGGTGTGTTTTTCAACATCTACATCAACTACCATTTTATAATCAACTTGTTGTTGCCAGCGAACAGGCTTTTCTTGACAAAAAGTAGCTAAATAAAAAAAATAAACAACCAAACAAAAAAATTTTTTCATAGTTCAATGAGACTTAGTTTATGATTAATTCGAATGCCGCGATCAGTTTTTTTAAGAGAGCCAAGCTCTGTAAAAGCATCATGCTCAAAGAATAAAAATACACCATTTTCGTGGCAAAATTCTAAGAACAGTTCTTTTTCTTTTAAAGAAACCAGCGGCCTAACATCATAGCCCGGAATATAAGGAAGAGGGACGTGTCCCAGTGTTGGGACAAGATCTGCTGAAAAGGCAATTTTTTGGCCCCGATAATTAACGATGGGTATCATTTGCTTTTCTGTATGACCGTCAACAAATAAAACATCAAAACCTAACTCAGAGGAAGTCAAATAATTATTGCTATCCTTTTTTAAAAAATTTAATTGACCAGACTCTAAAATTGGAAGAATGTTTTCTTTTAAAAAAGAAGCCCCCTCTCTTTTGTTAGGATTCAGCGCCCAGTTCCAATGGCTTTTATTGCTCCAGTATTTGGCATTTTTAAAAGCTGTTTGATAACTGTTTTCACCCGCTCTAATCACAGCCCCTCCACAATGGTCAAAGTGCAAGTGAGTAAGAAAAACGTCGGTTATGTCATCAGCACAAAAGCCGTGTTTTTTTAAAGAAAATTCAAGCGAATCAACCCCCCAACGATAATAATAACTAAAAAACTTTTCACTTTGTTTATTGCCCATTCCGGTATCAATTAATATTAGTCGGTCGCCATTTTCAACAAGTAAGCATCGAGCAGCAATTTTTACCATATTGTTAATGTCTGCAGGATTACTTTTTTGCCAAATAGCTTTTGGGACAACCCCAAACATAGCCCCTCCGTCAAGCATAAAATTTCCAGCATTTATTGGGTACAGGTTCAATTGAAAAGATTATTTAGTATTTTTATAAATATAAAACAATATTTTGAAGAAGCTAGAGAGAAGTTTATCATTACCTGCGGTTATCGCTATTGGAATAGGAGGAATGCTCGGAACAGGAATCTTTGTTCTTCCCGGGCTTGCCGCAACTAAGATAGGAGCGTCTCTGTGGCTTGCTTATTTGATTGCTGCAATTTGTATTTTGCCCGCAGCATACTCTAAATCAGAATTAGCAACAGCAATGCCGAGCTCAGGAGGGACTTATGTTTTTATTGAAAGAGCTTTTGGTCCTTTGTTTGGGACTATTTCAGGGCTTGGCCTTTGGATTGCGCTAGTTTTAAAATGTGCATTTGCCTTAGTGGGAATAGGCGCCTATGTGCTTGTGGTTTTAGAAATGGACAGCGAAGGAATTACAAAATCAGTTGGACTAGGGTTTTTGTTTTTAGTGTTCCTGTTAAATGTTGTTGGCGCTAAAAAAGCGGGAAGCTTTCAGTCTTATGCTGTTCTTTTAGCATTAATTGTTTTAGCAGTTCTTTTCGTTTTGGGAACACAAACGATGGACCAAGCAACCCCATTCTTTGCAAAACTTAAAAACGAAACAGTAGAGCTCGCGGGATACAAAGACCTGATCTTTACAGTTGCTTTTGTTTACCTTTCTTATTCTGGCGTAACAAAGGTTGCGGCAATAGCAGAAGAAATTAAAAACCCAGATAAAAACTTACCCCAGGGAATGATTTTGTCCCTGATTATAATTACTATAATTTATGTTTTAATTTCTTTTGTGTTAACCTCGAACATTAGCCTTTCAGAACTTGCAGGAAACTACAGCCCAATACACACGCTGGCGATTGACCTTAACGCCTCTTCTTTTGAAATTAACGGTGTTCATGTTGTAGGGGCCTTTATAGCCTTTATAGCCGTGCTTACACTTCTTTCTACAGTAAACGCAGGAGTACTAGCTTCTTCTAGGTTTCCTTTCGCAATGTCAAGAGACGGGCTTTTGCCAGAATTCTGGAGCAAGGTTCATAGGAGGTTTTTAACCCCAGTAAACACAATTGCGGCAACATGTGTTGCAATTGCTCTAGTGGTTTTATTTTTAGATGTTTTTGAAATAGCAAAGCTCGCAAGCGCTTTTAAAGTAATGATGTTTGTTTCCGTAAATCTTGCGGTAATTGTACTTCGTGAAACAGCAGCTCAATGGTATCAACCAAAATATAAATCCCCATTTTACCCTTGGGTACAAATATTTGGGATTGTTAGTGGAATATTTTTCCTGGTTTTTCTTGGAATGATTCCGCTTCTAGCAATTTTTGCAATATTTGTCCTTGGAGCAGGCATATATTTCGTTTATGGAAAAAGCGTAATGAGGTCTGGGGTTTTAAAAAATTATGCTCAAAGGCCCGCATCTTCCTTGTTTGCAAAAAAAGAGGAGTCAAAGAAACAAAAAGCAATCAATATAAAAAAGGCATCTTCAAGGCTTGATCCTAAAATTGCATCAAGCGCAGGCGCAATCGTACCGCTTTTAGGAAATGAGACTTCGCCAGAAATGCTCGTTGAAATGGCAGCGGCTATTCAGAGCAAAAAACAGATACAAGCCTTAAACATTACAGAGGTTCCCAGTCAAACTGACTTAGATGTTTTTTTAGAGGATTCTCCTACAGAGAACTCCTTAAAAAGAAGGCTTTCGCGAATTTCAAAATCTCAAAAAGTCTCGGTTGATTTTGAGGCCGTGGTAACCCATGAGCTTTCAGACACAATCAATCAGCTAAGCTCACAGAGCAGCTGTGATTGGCTAGTTATGGGGTGGGACGGAAGACCTACGACAGGCATATTTGTTACAAACCCTATAGGGTGGCTCTTGGCCAATATAAACTCAAATCTTGCTTTGTACAGAGATAACGGGGTTCGGTATGTTGGAAAAGTTCTTTTAGCCCTAAGGCCGGGAAGAAAAGATAAAAACTTTATTGGTATCGCAAAAAATGTATGTGACTACTTTAAAGCCTCCCTAACCCTCCTACACGTAATGCCTGAAAACAGCTCAACTACAGAAACAATAAAGCATAGATCAAGCGAAAAACTTAAACAATCAGAAGTTAAAGCTGAGGTTTTGGTTGTTAAAAGCCCAAACCCTGTAGAAACAATTTCTAAAATTTCTGCAGGCTATGATTTATTAATATTGGGAACGCCCGAAAAAGATAATTGGATCAAGGTTTTATTTGGAGGAGGAAAAGACAAGTTTACAGAAAGAGCAGCTTGCTCTGTTTTGCGAATTACTTTAAAAGACTAGTCACTAAGCTTTAAAACAGCCATAAAAGCTTCTTGAGGAATTTCAACACTACCCACTTGACGCATTCTTTTTTTTCCTTTTTTCTGCTTTTCTAAGAGTTTTCTTTTTCTGGTGATATCTCCTCCATAACACTTTGCAGTTACATCTTTTCTTAACGCCTTAATTGTTTCTCTTGAAATAATTTTTGCTCCTATTGCAGCCTGAATAGGCACATCAAATTGCTGTCTGGGAATTAATTCTTTTAGCTTTTCACAAATCTTTTTTCCTATTCTATATGCATTATCTGCATGTATCAAGGCAGAAAGAGCGTCAACAGCCTTAGAGTTTAATAAAATGTCCACCCTAACAAGCTTTGATTGTTGTAGCCCGATTGGAGAATAATCAAAAGAAGCATAACCTTTTGACACTGTCTTAAGCCTGTCATAAAAATCAAAAACAATTTCAGCCAAAGGCATATCAAAGACAAGCTCAACCCTAGTGGTGGTTAAATAAGTTTGGCTTTTTATAAGGCCCCTCTTTTCTATACATAGAGACATTACATTACCTATAAAATCAGACTTCGTAATTATTGAAGCTTTTATAAACGGCTCTTCAACTCTTTCAAGAAATGAAGGGTCAGGCAAATCAGACGGGTTGTTTACAAGGATTATCTCGTTAGGACTTTTCTTCGAATAAGCGTGATAGGACACGTTAGGAACGGTAGTAATAACGGTCATTCCAAATTCTCTTTCCAGCCTTTCTTGAACAATTTCCATGTGCAGCATACCCAGGAAACCACAACGAAAACCAAAGCCAAGAGCAGCAGAGCTTTCCGGCGTGAACACCAGAGAAGCGTCGTTTAATTGTAGTTTTTCCATTGCTCCACGTAGCTCTTCATAATCCTCTGTGTCAACAGGGTATATGCCAGCAAAAACCATTGGCTTTACATCCTCAAACCCAGAAACAGCCTCTATTGTAGGG
>Ga0115012_10001051_pt1 | contig 15898 bp, 13 predicted proteins | sample TroAtlMetagenome_FD_88706 | JGI IMG/M metagenome (GOLD analysis project Ga0115012, IMG submission 88706) | Marine eukaryotic phytoplankton communities from Atlantic Ocean - Tropical Atlantic ANT10 Metagenome | ecosystem: Environmental > Aquatic > Marine > Oceanic | place: Tropical Atlantic...
GTCGGCTCGAATCACGCGTCCTTCGTTGAACGGGTCCACAAAGAAGCGGGGCGTGGTGTCGGCCGGCGAAACGATGAAGTGCGTGGGAAACCCGACGCCCCGGACCGCGACGCCTTTGCGCTTGGCGACCTCGATGTACACCAAGGACAGGCTGATGGGCAGTCCGAGTCGACGTTCCAGGATGGAGTCGAGCATCGAATTGTCGGGTTCGTCGTAGTCGACGCGATCTCCGCGGAACCCCCAGTCGTTGAACAGGTGGTGATTGAGGCGCGCGATGGCTTCAAAAGTGTTGATGTCTTCCGGCAGGAAAAGACTGTCCGCAATCTCATCGATGCCCGCCAACAGGGGCTCAATGGTCGATTCGCCACGTTCCTCTGCACACAGCCACGCAAAGGCCTCGTCGAGCGGGATGTGGTCACCGTGTGCTCCGACCAACGACACGAGTTCTGCCCGAGCGATGGACCGCGCGTTGTCGAGGGCAGAGTCGGGTGGGTAGGGTGCAAACATGGTGGGGCTCCCCTATGGTGTAGCCAAGCGCGACCAAACTTGCACACCAACCTCGGGAGCTGAAGATGGCTTGGACACCCTACAATGGCGATTCGTACCTTGATTTTCCGGCAGTGGAAATGTGGTGCCGGGCATTGGCCGAAGCCCATCCGGAGTGGTTTCAGATTGAGGACATTGGCCGGAGTCGACACGGCAAAAGCATCTTTTTGATGACGGTTGGTGACCATTTGGGTGCGGTCGGTGAACGCCCGGCTTTTTGGCTGGATGGGGGCACTCATGCGACAGAGTGGACCGGCGTGATGGCCGTGCTCCATACGTTGTCGCGGTGGGCCGAACGCTTGAGCAATGGCGACCCGCAAACCCGGGCTCGGTTTCAAGGCCGCACCGCCTATGTGGTTCCGTGCATCAGTCCCGATGGGTTTCAAGCGATGTGCGAAGGAAAGCCATTTTTGCGGTCCTCCTTGCGTCCCCCTCCCGAGGGTTCCCATGCCGTGGGCTTGCGCCCTGCCGATGTGTCGGGGGACGGCGCGGTGCGGTGGATGCGATGGCGTCACCCCGCGGGCCCTTGGGTGCGCGACCCCGACTCCCCGATGTGGATGCGCCATCGCACTTTGGATGATGACCCAACTGAGGCCTTTTTCTTTTGCAGCGAAGGCACATTCATTCACTGGGACGGCGTGAAGTGGTCCGATGCACCCCGCGAGTTCGGACTGGATTTGAACCGGAACTTTCCGGGCAGTTGGGAGCCGTTTCGGATGTTTGGGATGGACGGCGGAGCGTTCCCGCTGAGCGAACCCGAAAGCCGAGCGGTCGTGGATGCGGTTGCGGCCCGACCGAACATCGCCGCTGCGCTCACCAACCACACGTACACCGGCTGCATCCTGACGCAGCCGTACCGAGACCCCAGTCCTCTGTCCACGGCGGACATTGACTTGTTTGAGTCCTTGGCCACGGTGGCTGCGGAGGGGACCGGCTACCGAGTGATCAAGACCCACCCGGATTTTGTCTATGACCCCAAGGTCAACATTGTGGGCGTGTGGAGCGACACGCTGTCAACGACGTTTGGCGTGCCCGGCTATACGCTTGAATTGTGGAACCCCTACGGTTTTGCCGGCATCGAAATCGAAAAGCCCGCGGAGTTCTTTCGCAAACCCGACCCGGCCATGATCAAGACCCTCATAGAGGCGTTCGCTCGCAATCCGGATGCGGTCACTTCCTGGGAGTCGTTTGAGCATCCGCAATTGGGCCCGGTTGAAATTGGCGGCATTGATTACATGCGCACCGTTCGCAATCCCCCCGAAGCGCTGTTGCCGGCTGAAGTGGGGCGCGGGGCCACTGTGGCCGACCGCATGCTTGCATCCACGCCCGATCTCAAGGTGACCGTGAACGCCCGCGCTGAAGGGGGCGTCACGGTGATTGAGGCGGTATTGGAAAACCACGGATTTCTGCCCACCGCGGCCAGTGCTCACGCGGAAAAATTGGAACTGGTGCCCCCCATTCGCGTTGAACTATCAACCTCCGAGGGCGTCACCTTGGTGTCCGGCGACGCCATTCAGGTGGCGGGTCATCTGGACGGCTGGGGAAGTCTGCAAGTGGGTGCGTCGCGTCATGCGGTGTACCCCGGCTTGGGGCCCCGCGGTCCGCGCGCTCGGGTTCAATGGGTCGTGAGCGGTCACGGCCAGGTTGAAGTGGTTTGGTGTGCGCCACGGGCCGGGTCGGGAGGGGCTTCAGTGGCGGTTTAGTTGACCTGCTCTGGAGTCCGGGCCACCACCATTTGCTGAAGGCGTTCTCCCGTGACTTCGTAGGAAACATTGCAGAAGTGGCAGATGACTTCGGCCTTCCCGTCTTCTTCGAGCATCGATGTCAGTTCCGTCACGGGGAGCGAAGCCAAAATCGCTTCGACCCGTTCTTGGCCGCACGAACACCGCCACGCGACTTCGGTGGTTTCCAAAATTTCGATCGGATGGCCCTGAAGTGAGCCGGACTCCAGGGCGCTCCAGATGCTTTCGATCGACATCTCGCGCACTGGGTCGAAGGCCACAACAAATTCCGCGGATGCTTCGAGTTCTTGGGCTGCGGGGCTGGGCAGCCTTTCGAGCATCACGCCGCCGGCCCGCAATACGGTCCCGTCCTCGGCCACATCAACGTCGATGCGGAGAATGTTGTCGACCTGGGCGCTCGCACCCATGTGTCGGTTGAGCGCTCCCAGGATGTCCTCGGCGCTGATCTCTGTGACGCCCCGGTACAGTTCTTTTCCAGGCAGCGATTTGATGGCGAGCATCATCCCGTCAATTCCGGTTTTCTCTGAGATGAAGACGACTTCTGGAGTGAATCGTGCTCGGATTCCACCCGATGCATCCACGTCGGCGATGAATGCGCACTGCGGTCGGCTGCATTGCAGTTGCATGCTGACCCGTTCCTCGCCTTTAATTTGACCGGCCAAGACCACGCTGGCCACGACGGCTTCGGCCGCCAGTTTTACGGCGTCGCCCCGCAGTTTGTGCAATTGCCGGCATTGTTCCGCCACACCGGTCACGTCGATGGCGAACAAACGCCCCACTCCGTCTCCGAGAATTCCGCGCACCAAACTGTCTGCCATGGTCGTCTCCTCGCCGCCGGCCTATCTTCATTGTGACTCGTTGACATGCTCAATCACAACCCCCGCTGCGAACCGGATACCCTACACACGTTGCTGTTCTTCGAAGGTTGGCCATCCCGATGTTGAAATCTTCCCGCGCGCGCGCCCTCTTGGTGGGCCTCAGTCTTGTGTTCATCGTGGAAGCGGTGTTGCGGGTGGCCGTGCCGGAAGAACGCTTGTTGTTCGCTTGGGAGCATCCCGACGGCATGGTGCAGTTGATGGGAACCGCAGTCTGGGTTCGGGAGTCCAGCAATCAGCATGGAGCCGATGGCCCGTACCCGTTCGAAATTCAAACCAACTCGTTGGGCATGCGCGACGCGGAAGAGCACCCGGAGGCGATGCCCGAGGGCACCGACCGCTACTTGGCCCTGGGCGACAGTTGGGTTTTTGGGACCTCAGTCACGCAGTCATCCACGGTTGCGGAACGGCTTGAAGTGGAGTTGGCGGCCGCAACTGGACGGCCGACAGTGGTGATGAATGCAGGGATCCCGGGCGGCAGCGCATTCGAAATGTTGGCCCGGTGGACCGAGTTGAAAGACCAATTTGAGTTGACGGGTGTTGTTCTGGGAATTCCCCACAATGCGGGACGCCAAAAAGAACTCGCGGGCATCCGGGGTCGGTTGTTCCACCCCACGGCGGGTGCCCCGTACGTGAACAACCGAACCTATTTGGCTTTGCGCCGAATCATCGCTCCGTACACCCGACCCAAATACGCCGAGGGCGGTGCAGCTCAAGCCGGCGATGACGAAGGGATGTTGAACGACGTGGAAGCCTTGGTTGTGGACGCCCGCAGCCGAGGCTTGACCGTCACGGTCATTGAAGATCCGGGCCACATGAACGAGGCCTTGGGTGCGCCACGCAGGCTCAATCGCCGTTGGCGGGATGCGCTTGAGCCCCACGGCGCTGTGGTCGCCGGTCACGCACTCAATACGCGCGACTGTTGGGGCTTTGAGGACTTGGGTCACCCCGGTGAATCGGGCACAGCTGTGATGGCGACTGTCGTCGCGCAAGCCATGATGGCGGGATCCAGTGTGGGCGGGCTGCAGGAACAACCGCGGTGCGCCGATGTGGCGGGCGCCGGGCCGGGCAAGCCGGGCTGGCCGGTGGACGAATGAAATTGCTCCGCGGTTTGGCGGAGCCGCCGCCTTGGGCTGCCAATGCTGTGGCGATTGCTCTGGCGGTGCTGGTTCTCGCTCAGCATTCCGCTTGGCTGGACCTGCACACGGCGCTGGAAACGTGGGATGACGACGCGGGCCTCTTTCGGCTGGCCCTCTGTTTTATGGGCGATGCCGGTGCACCCTGTTCGGTGGGGGCGCCCTATCCTCCGCTGGTTCCTTGGGTCAGCAGTCTCTTGATGGGGTCGGACGTTTCGCTCGCTGCAGCGATGCGGAGTTTGTGGCCTTTTTTGGCGTTGCTCTTGGGCGCCCTTTTTGTGGGGGTTCGCCATTCCATGGGAACCATGGCCGGTTTGGCTGCGATGGCTTTGGGGCCGGTGATGGTGTGGTCGCTCCACATTCGCGGCAAGTACTACACCGAGGTGCCTCTGGCGGCGCTTTGCGTTGCTGCTGTTGCGGCGCTGGCGTTCTCTGATGGGTTGCGGAAGCGGTGGCCGAGTGCGGTCTTTGGTGTCTTTTTGGGGTTGGGATTGTTGACCAAGTGGTCGTTCGCTTTTTTCATGGGCCCATTGACCGCTGTGATCATGGCGGGTGCGGTCTGGGGTTCGATTCAGCACCCCATTCATCGAAATGTGGCTGCCGTGGGCGCATTGGCTGTGCCTGGGTTTGTGTTGGCCGGTGCGGCCGGTTGGTTTGCGCATGGGCTCACGGTTGGCGTGTGGTCCGCGTTGGCGTTGGTCGGCTTCGCGGTTTGGGTGACGCGTCGTTGGGGTGGCGATGGCCACCGATTGGCCAACGTGGGGCTGATGGTTGCGGCTGTCGTCGCGCTGGCTGGGCCTTGGTATTGGGGCCATTTTTGGTCGTTGCAGGAGTTTTTGGCCGCAAACCTCAGCCAGAAATTTCATGGGGATCCAGTGCGCGGTTGGATGGGCTGGCCCTTTTACCCCGCAGTTTTGTTGACCCGAATGATGGGCACACCCACAGCACTGTTGTTTGTCATTGGCTTGGCCTTCAGTGCGCGCAAGTCGACTCCGCCGATGGTTCGTTACGCGTTGTTCGCCGTGTGCAGCGGAACGCTCATTTTGGGCGTGTTGCCCTACCGCGCCGGGCGCTACTTGGTGCCGGTCTTGGGCTTGGTGGTTCCCATTGTTTTGTGGGCCGTATGCCAGCAAAAGAGGGTCGCTCGAGTGGCCGTGCCGTTGTTGTTGGCCGGCGGGTTGTTTCATCAAGTCAGTTGGGTTCCCATGGCGGTTGGTGGGGCCCGACTGCCCCATCATTGGCCGGTGTTTTCCTTGCCCGAAGCCGATCTGATGGGGAACACCAAACGCGGAATTTATCAGGCGTACGTCGACTTGCTTCGGCCCCGTTGGCGGTTTCTTCCGGTCGCGAGTCCGCCGATTCACCGCACGACGCCATCGAAACGTTTGGTGGACAGAATCGCCTCACGCGCGGGCGACAGGCCGAGCTTGACCGTTGTGGTTGACCCCGGGTCCAAGCTCAACCTGAATGCCATGCAGACCCATTTGGCGTCCACCCGGCCGCCGGCGACCACCAAGGTGGTGCGCTCCGAACGGGCTGTCAGCGCCGCGTCGGTGATGGTGTGGGCCCAGCGAGCCCGCAAACCCCGCGACCAACCCGCGACCGCTGCCGGTCCAGCGGAACCGCGCATGTTGTTCGTTGTGGTCGCTCACCGTCCGGACGCGGGACCGTCGAGCGCGGAGGTTGCGGTGTTGCGAAAGGCGGGATTCCGCGCAGTCCACAGAGACGGGGTGATTGGTGCATTTGAGCCGGTGGGGACCACGGTTTGGGTGGCGGGCCGATGACGTTGCTGGGTTTGCATGGTTTTGGTGGATGCGGGCTGGACTGGACGCCGGTGGCCGAAGCTTTGGGACGGACCATCGTGGCGCCCGACCTGTTGGGCCATGGGGAAGCTGAAGCGCCCGAGGGTTCCGACCAATACCGAGCGGTGAACATGGTCGAGTCGGCGGTGACCGCATGGCCCACGGAGAATCCTGCAGTCGTGCTCGGGTATTCGATGGGTGGTCGGGTTGCGCTTCGGCTGGCATTGGCCGAGCCCAAAAAAGTCCAGGCGATGGTGCTCATTGGCGCCCAACCGGGGTTGGAGAACCCCGAAGAGCGGGCCGAACGGATTGCGCGGGATCATGCGTTGGCCGGCCGGATTGAAGAGAATGGAGTCGAATGGTTCTGCGAGCATTGGGCGCAACAACCCATGATTCGTTCGCAACAAAACATTCCCGATGCCATCCGGTTGACCATGGGCCAGCGGCGTTTGCGCAACCGAACGCACGGATTGGCGGGTTCCTTGCGCGGTTTCGGTCAGGGGGCCGTTGAGCCCGTGTGGGACGCCTTGGGGAGCATCGCTGTGCCCACCTTGTTGATCACGGGAGTGAACGACACCAAGTACTGTGCTTTGGCTCAGCGGATGATCCGAAGAATGCCCCGGGCCCAGCACTGCGCGATTGACAACGCAGGGCACTGCGCTCATTTGGAAAACCTGAGCGCCGCATCAAGTGCCATTGCACAATTTTTGGATTCGCTCAGCGAATGAAGGTCCAGGTCGTATCCGTGGAAGCAGCCGCGTCGTATCGGTAGCCGCCGACCGTGAAATCTTTGAGCCCTTCGGGTCGATCGAGGCGTCCTTCAACGATGTACCGAGCCATCATGCCGCGCGCGCGCTTGGCCATAAAGCTGATCATTTTTGCCTTGCCGTCTCGCATTTCCTTGAAGGCGGGGGTGATGACCGTGCCCGCCAGGGCCTTGGTGTTGACGGATTTGAAGTATTCGTTGGAGGCGAGGTTCACGAGGGTGCGGTCGCTGTGTTCGGTTGTTCTGGCATTGATTTGTTCGGTGATGCGCTCGCCCCAGAATGCGTAAAGGTTGGCTCCCCTTGCATTTTCCATGCGGGTGCCCATCTCCAATCGGTAGGGTTGGATGAGATCCAGGGGTCGAAGGAGACCGTACAGCCCCGACAAGATGGCCAGGTGATGTTGGGCCCAGTTGAGGTCGTCCGCTGAAAGGGTGTTGGCGTCCAAGCCGGTGTAGGTGTCTCCGTTGAACGTGAGCGCGGCAGGCTTGGCGTTGTCCAATGTGAACGGGGTCGAGAACTGTTGAAATCGTTCGTGATTCAGGTTCGCGAGGTTTTCGGAGATGCCCATCAGAGCCTGAAGGTCAGCCGGCTTGAGCTTTTTCGCGGCGCTGGCCAATCGTTCGGCTTCGGCCAACAGGCTGGGTTGGGTCGGTTGCAAGGGCCGATCGAGGGCGGTCGTATCGAGTTTCTTTGCGGGGGAAACAACGGCGAGCATGAAACACCTCCATTGGACTGCTAACCTTCTACTCTTCGCTGGGCAGCGGCTTCGTTGGCCGACGAGGCAAGATGGCGGTCACCAGATCGGCGGCCAGCATCCAGCCCAACATCCACAACACGATGGATGCGGCCCACCACAAGGGTGACATGGGCAGTCCGTCGGCATTTCGTTCCCGCCCAATCGATGCGATGCTCAGCGGTGTGCCGTCGACCCGCAACCGGAGTGTTCCGGATTCGGGCGGGTTTGGGTCCGGACAAATCATGGTGTCTTCGCCCCATTGGAGCAAGACGGCATTGGGTTGGCGTCGGAGTTCGATGGAGGTCAACTCTACGCCGGAGTCAATGCCGCCCATGCACACGACGGTTTCGGAGCCCCGGGTGGCGACCACGGGTTGTTGGGCTTTCATCCACACCCAGAGCCCGTCGGCGTCGGTGGCGGCCAACGACATGGCCAGGGTGGCCCCGGCCGGAAGGGTGGAGCGCAGATAAACCTGGGATGAAGACTCGCTTTCCCATTCCGTTGCGGCCGATACTCGCCAGCGACTGTTGAACACCCGCCAAGCCCCGTCCAGTGGGGGCAGCGCATCCCCCGCGGTTCGATTCCAACCGGAGGCGGCCTGGACTGCGCGCATCTGTTCGAGTTCGTTTACAACGAAGGGCGCAACGAGCAAGCCCATCCCAGCGATCGCCATGCGGCGGGGTTGAACGCTCATTGAGTTCCGGAAGCGGACTCGGGTTCCGGCAAGGCAGAAAGCGGCTCTCCGGTTCCTTGTCGCATCAGTTTTCGTCCCCTCATCCATGGTTTTATGGTTTTGGCGAGGGAGTAGCCGAGGACTCGATGGCCTGCGGCGCTCAGTAGAGTGCCGTTCAAAAAGAGTTGGCCGGTGTCTCGTCGGCTCTCTGTGAACACCGTTGGGCCGTCCACGATCGGCACTCCGTGCCGGTCTGCGACCACGGACATTGCGTTCCTGTACAACGAAACGGTGTCATTCAGGTGGGAGTTTGTCAGATCCTCGGGGAGGGGGAGAACTATGAATACGATCTGCACGGATCGGGCGATGGCCGATTCCACCAACTGGTTCAGCGCGGAAGCGTAGGCGTTGGTCGTCATGCGGGGCAAGCCGAGCGGGTTGTTGTTCTGCTTTCCAATAAACACTTGTTTTCGGGTTTTTGCGATGGCTCCGCTGTGGACTTGGGCATTTTGGTTGAACACTCGAAACAGGGCGAGTTTCTCCAGGCTGCTGCGCAGACCCGTAGGGCTTCTGTACGGTGAAATCACGTCTTCATCGACGTATGACTGAACCGTCATTTCGGCGCCGGGTCCGCCCACCACCACGATGTCAGGGTTCAATTCCCATCCCCTCATGTCCATCAGGTTGAGGTGTTGCAAGGCGGTGTAGTCGGGGACGGCCATCATGACCGGTTGCACTCCGACCCGCGTCCCCCCAAGGCTTTGGGTTGCATCGAAGGCAAACGTTTCCGACAATTCCACGCCTTGGCCAAACGTGACGTTGTTGCCCAGGAACACGATCCTGCGGCTGTTGGGCGCCTTGTGGGGGGTGACGTCGGGACCGCGCATTCCCATCGCGTTGATTTCGACCCACTGGTCGTTGACTTCTGTTTTTCCGGGAGGCAATTCCCAGAGCAAGAACGGCTGAGGGGCTTCGAACGCGCCCGGCGTCAATGGGTCAGGCAAGCGGGTTTCTTCCACCCATCCGGCCGTCTTTTCTGCGGCGACCAACACCACAGCGGCCGCGAGCAAGCCCAGGACAGTGCCCCGGATCATGTTTTCATTGATGTGCAGATTGTACTTCACGAAATGGGCCTTATCCGGCCCAAAGTCGGTCGGACAATCCTCCGAATAGTTGATATATCAACATTCTTGATTATATTGAAACATGATGATATTAAAAAATCTAGATGGATAATACATCATCAAACCTCGCGACCAACATTCGCCAATTGCGTTCTGCAAGGCAGTTGAGTCAAGCCCAGTTGGCTCAGATAGCTGGCATTCCCCGCCCCACATTGGCCCACCTAGAGTCGGGTTCGGCCAACCCCACCCTCTCTGTGATGATGCGCTTAGCGAGCGCACTTCAGGTGCTGATTGAAGAACTGGTGGCCCCTCCAAGGGACTTGGTTCGTCACTTCAGTGCAGGAGAGCTTCGCCAGCGCCAGCGGGGAACTGTGTCCGTTCGTCAAATTCTTCCCGAACCCATTCGGGGTCTGAGTGTCGAGCGGGTGGAGTTCCCCGCCGGTGCGCATGAAGCGTTTCTTTCTCACGCGCGCGGCACCCACAAGTACTTGAGCTGCGAGTGCGGAACCATCACGCTGTCCACCGATGGCGAAACGGTGACTCTTCGCAGTGGCGATGTGGCTGTGTTTCGCGGCGATCAGCCGCACAGTTGCCAAAACGAAGGGATGGAGGTCGCTGTTTGCTACGGTGTGGTCACGTCGGCTCCGATTCCCGGTTAGGTCGCGAAAAACCTTGGTTTTAGGAAGGCAAAGAATGAAGTTTCAGAGTTGCTTGTTTCTCGCTGTGGCCGTCGGTTGCGACCTCAAGTCCGATGACCTGCCGGCGGATGTGGAAACCGATGTGCCAATGGATTTTGATGCGGATGCGGATGCCGATGCGGACGCCGATGCCGATGCAGACGCGGATGCGGATGACACGGCCGCTGATGCTGATGCTGATGCTGATGCCGATGCCGATGCCGATGCCGATGCGGACGCGGATGCGGACGACACGGCCTCCGACGCGGACGACACGGCTGCCGATTCCGAGGAGGAAGAAGAAAGTATGGACGGCGGTCCTGGTGACGAAGACACCGGTGGCCCGGTTGTCGACCTCGGAGATGGCAGTTTCGATGTCGACCAGTTGTACGTTCTTTGGAACGGAGTGTTCCAAGACGGTGTTCCGGTCACGGGCACCTATTCGGGGGATGACGATGAAACTGTGGAGCTCATCCCGCAGTTCACCTTCGCGTTCGTGGACAGCGAGGACTACACGGCTGGGGACCTTGGGTATGTCTGCTACGTGCGGTACAACATGGTGGGGGAAGGCGTCGAATACGCAGACCTCAGCGGCTACAGCGATTGGACCGGCTACGACGGCTACGCCTACCGGGCGCGAACCGATTTGACGGAGGCTCGGTACGAAGGGGCTTGCGATGATGTGGCCGCCGCATTTGGTGTATCCAAAGTGGACGATTGGGTTGACTTGTACTCATGGAGCTACGGTTACGGCCCCATGACCGATGCGTGGACCACCGAGATGATCTCCGCGGGCGTTGATGTGGACTCCTTGGGTGACACCATTGGGACGACCTACTTGGAGTGGGACGCTTCGGGTTCGATGCTTCTGAATCTGTGGGGGTATTTTCAGGTGTATCCATTCACGGAAGGGACCCACATTGATTTGGATGCCGGCCCGTTGTCTGGAGTGTCTGACAGTGCCGCGCCATTTGACGGCTACTACGAAAACGGAACGGTCTATTTGCTGACCTTTGGCGCTTGAGCGCAAGCGCTGATGGGTGGGTCGATAGCGGCCCCATTGTTTTGTGAGTAGTCTGAAGCCATGCTGATCTGTGCATGGATGACTGCGGCGGCGTTGGCCGGAGAGCCCACGGCGGTCCAACTGGATCGCCGTGCGTTGCAATGGATCGGCGGACGGATTGTGCGCGAAACCCCCCGCTTTGACGGGCTGCCCTACGACGGCCCGGGTCCGGTCAGACTGGAAGATGCCGCCGGCAAGGTGTGGAAAGTCGCCCGTTCGCTGCCCGATCAGTTGCCGCAAACTCTGGTGCCATCGATCGATGCGATGGCATCGGCGAGTGCTGTCGAACGAGGCTGGCACACCGATGCCGTGGGCCGTGGAACACTCGTGGTGTTCCCCGAGAAGGACCGGGCCCTTTTGGCTTGGCGTCATCGGGTTCGAGGGCTCGATGGTTTGTGGTCGGTGTACGTGGACGCGCATCGCGGCCACGTGATTGCGGCGGAGGCCGAGAGTTGGTCCTCGCGCGCCCGCATCTACGATACAAACCCGGTCGATGCGGAGCTTGAAACAGTGGACTTGCGGGGTTTGCATTCCGGCCAAAAGTTGATTGGCGAATACGCATTTTCGACCAAATGCACCGACTGGCGGATCAACCCAGAGCCGTTTGGGGAGCGGGTGTGTTTGGATTGGTCGTTTGCGGCAAAGCCGACCTTGCAGGGTGATTTTTTTGAGGAACCATCCGAAGGGGACCTCGATGACCCCTTTGTGCAGCCCAATGCGTACCATCACGTGGACACCATCGCGCGGTGGGCAGACGAACGGTACGGGTTGAGATTGGCCTACCCCATTCAGATTTTCACGAACTTTCCGCTCACCAACGCATTTTTTGGTGACTTTGATGACGACGGAGACCGGGACCTGAGTTTCGGCATCAGCGACGACGGCTACAACTTTGGCTACGACGCCGATGTGGTCCATCACGAATACGGGCACGCCCTGGTGCGCGCTCTCGCCGGCAGCATGTGGATGCAAGCCGATGCGTTGGGCAACGATTGGACGCCGGGTGCCTTGAACGAAGGGGTGGCGGATGCATTTGCCATGGTGTTGAACCCCGACCCATTGTTGGCCGAGGGCTTGGGGCGTTCTGACCGGTGGGAACGGGCCATTCGAGACAACGAGCCGGACCGGGTTTGCCCCGATGACTTGCGAAGCCAAGTTCACCGAAGCGGGCAGGTGTGGGGTTCGATGATTTGGAACATGGTCGATGATTCCCTGTTGGGACCAGAGATTGTGGGGGACATCGTTGTGGCCGCCGTCTCCACGTGGGACAACGGAACCGATTGGCCCGATGCGGCCCAATCGATGTTGGACGCCGCCGGTCAGTTGGTCGAACAAGGCCTGCTGATGCCCGACTCTGCGTTGGCGTTTGAGGGCCACGTTCAATCCAGTGGAATGTTGGATTGCGAACGGATCATCGATTTGGAGCGGGTTGATTCGATGAACTCCGTGTTGCTCAACCTGGGGTTGTCGGGTGCCTATGAACGCATCCCGGGCGGCGTGCAGTTTCGGCACCGCATTTCAGCGGAGGCGCAAGCCATCCGTTTGTATGTGGAAGATTTTACGGGGGCGGACGAAGGCTCCGGCTTGGCCATTTACCTTCGCCTCGACGCCCCGGTGGAACACGAACCCACTCGAATCGAGGGTGTCGGGCTTCATCACGCCATTCCCATTGCTTACGATGCGGTCATTGAAATCGACACCGAAGACGCCGTGATTGAAGTCGATGAAACCGTCTTGGCGGGTTTCGACGATGCGGGTGTGTTGCACGGGTCGCTGGCATCCATCAATCGGACCCGCGCGCCGTTGGACGTGGACTACATGAGCGTTGTGATCGCCGGCGACTCGGTGCAGCGCCGCGAAGCACTCGATGCGGAGCCGGAGGCGTCGGGTTGTTCCGCCATCGCGGCGCAATCGAAAGGCCCTTGGTGGGTGTTTTTGGGTGCATTGCTGATGGGGCTTCGCCAGCGCAGGTTTTGATGCTCATCCACCGGTATCGGAGGGCATTTCCAACGAAGTCCGTCTTGAAAGTTCGGATAAGATGCGGGTAAAAGGCCGCTTATTTGGTACATTCAGGCTGTTGAATAGGCCATTATGGATACCGCTCACCAGCTCATGTTTGCACTGCAAAGTCCCGTGGGGCTCCGTTTTGGGGTCACAACGGCGGTGGAATCGGATCGCATCAGCTTTGAGATGGATTTGAAAATCCCGAAAGGCACATCGTGCCCGTTTCGAATGGAGCTATCGGGGGCCGAAGAGACGGTGTTGGGAACCATTCGCATCGAACGAAGCATGCCCAAACGCGGAAACAACCTTCCGCGCTATGTGGGCCGAATCCTGGACATGCCGCCCTTGGACCGCGACAAGTTTGATGGATGGCGCCGCGATCTGGCCACCGGTGGTGTATCGCGCAAGTTGGAGCGGGATCCCGACAGACTCAAAGAGCAGATGTCTCAGAACATGATGAGCGGGTTGTCGGAATCGGAATCCAAAGCGGTTTTGGATCGGATGAATCAACGGCGGTCGCGCGTCTCTCAAACGGAGACGGAGCCCACGGTTGACTTTGGGTTGGCCGAAGAGGCCGAGGTGTCGGACCCCAAAGAGCGCTCCAAGATTCGGGAAAAACTGAGGCAAGAAGCCGAGACGCAACAGGACGCAAACCCCGCTCTCCTCCCGCCCAAGCCTGCGCCCGCGCCGGTCAAGCCCGCGCCCGCGCCGGTCAAGCCCGCGCCCGCGCCGGTCAAGCCCGCGCCCGCGCCGGTCAAGCCTGCGCCCGCTCCGCCCCGTGCCCGGACGTTGAGTCCATCGGGTGCCCCCCCTTCACCGCCCTTGGTGGTCGTGAATGGAGACAGTCGACCGATCGAAATTACGATCATCTATTTGTCGGCCGAGTCCTTCGCCGTGGACTACGCGGCCACGTTGCACACGTCTGCGGTGACCTTGGACCACCCTGCGTTGACTGAGTTGTACCAGCCGGTCGACCTGAAGATTCAGTTGTCCAGTGGCGATGAGATCTCCGTCATGGGCCAGATGGTGGCAAAGACCCCCGCGGGAATGGCGATCGCATTGGAACTCAGTGCCGCGCAGCGCGCTCAACTTTCGGGGGCCGCTGGGGTTTAGCGGACGCCATAAGTGCGAAGCAGGCGGCGAAGGTCAGGCTGACTGCCGATGGCTTTCGACGCGTCGCCGGTTTGAGGATGCCCAGTCGATCGGATGGCGTCTCTGAGATCCCAGGGATCCCATGCTTCGCCCCGCGTTTCAATCGCCACGGAATTCATGACCGCAGCGATGGCCGCGACCATGGGGGCGGCTCCAGAAGTGCCGCCGAACAAGGCCGTATACGCCTGGCGCCCATCGTGTTCGGGGTAAAAAAGGTCGGTGTAGGATGGCGCCCCGTCTGCGGCCGAAAGGGTGGTGATGTGATCAAACCACCCTTGGACGTCCACGCGGTCGCCAAAGCAGCTGCCCAGTGGATGGTAGCTGCGGGGAGTCAAGCCGCTGAACGGCGAAGCCCCACCCCCAACGATGATGGCACCGCTGTCGCGTTCGGTTGAATCAAAGGCTCCGTCCCAAATGGGGTCGTCCAAGTCGCAGGCTCCGTTTCCGGCCGGTTCGATCACAGTGATGCCCGCGCCGACCGCCGTTGCGATGGCATCAAACACCGCCGCATCGACTTCGACCGGCGTGTAGACGTCATCGACCCAGCCCTGTTGCTCGATGAGCAAGACGTCTCCGGCGGTCATGTGGGCCGCCGCCAAGTCGATCGCGTCCGCCACATTGTAAAAATCTTCGGACACAAAAGGGGAGACCATCAGAAACTCAGCACCGGTGACCAACCCAGTGACTCCGTAGCCGTTGTCCGGGCTGGCGAGCATGCCCAACACCCCGTTGCCGTGGAATTGGTACCAGTCGTGGTCTTCGCCGATGGAGAGAATGTCCACCTCGGCCAAGTCTTCGTGATCGGGATCGAAGCCGTATTCGATGTCCGCAATGGTGACGTTGGCGCCATCGCCGCCGGGCCAGCCCCGTGCAACGTCGAAGCCGAACCCCTCCGGGCCGGGTTGTCCGTAGGTTTGCTCAGCGCTGAAATCAGCGGTCACGGGTGGAATATCAGCCGGGGGAGGCACCGGTGTGGACGCGAGGTATGCGGTTTCCACCGAGGGGAGCCGGAGCAGTTGATTGCCCACAGCGATGGCGTCGACGGTGTGCAGGACTCGGTACAAGCTGAGATCGGCCAAACCGGGTCGTTTGCTGTTGCGGAGCGACACAGCGCTTCGCGTGAACAAGGGTTCGGAACCCGCCAACAAACCGTTGAGCTCAATCAGTGGGTGCGGACCGCTGACTTGGGCGCCATCGAAACGCAAGTTCTGCCCTTCGTTCAACTTTACGATCAAGCGGTGCGGATCCTTCCCTGGAGCCATCGCCACCGAGGCAGGCTTTTCGGGTGCACCGCGGGAAGGTGCCCCGAAAGCCGCTCCGCTGCACAACGCTGCAATCAGGAACGGTGCCACCGGCCATCCTTGAATTCGGCGCGGGTTGAACCTTCGACTGGGTGTTCCGCGGGGTAGTTGGGATCGCCCGGCAAAATGACGGTCCATTGGCCGTCTTTGATGTCGAGTTTTGGCATGATGGGGTGAACCGTTCGCTCGGCGGCCAGCTTCATGATGTCCATGCATTCTCGGCAGTGGGCAATTTCAGCCAGGGTCAAATACGTCGGCGGCGCCATGAAGAATGTGCCGGCCTCCGCTTCGTTGACCGCA
>Ga0115012_10001053_pt1 | contig 15894 bp, 14 predicted proteins | sample TroAtlMetagenome_FD_88706 | JGI IMG/M metagenome (GOLD analysis project Ga0115012, IMG submission 88706) | Marine eukaryotic phytoplankton communities from Atlantic Ocean - Tropical Atlantic ANT10 Metagenome | ecosystem: Environmental > Aquatic > Marine > Oceanic | place: Tropical Atlantic...
AATCAAACTTCTGTCAAAGAAAAAAAAATTATTATTCTTATTAGTTTTAGTATCATGTTCAATATTATTTTTGATTAGATTTTTGTACTGCTTTATTCTTTTTGTAAAAATATAAGTGCTTAATTCAATTCTACTTACTTCTTTGTTTATTTCTTTTGGATTAATTTCAGGATGTATTAAATAGCCTTTTTGATTTAGTGCATTAATAATTGTAGTTTTTCCTGAACCAGGAGGTCCACTTATAATTATTTTCTTTGTTTTCATCATTACTAATTTACATTTATTTATTTTTATCACATGATTCCATTAAAAGAAACATTTTTATCAATACAAGGGGAGGGCTATTATGCAGGTCAAGCAGCTTTTTTTATTCGTACTCAGGGTTGTGATATTGGCTGTCATTGGTGTGATGAACCTCATTCTTGGACAATGTCTAGAGATAATGTAAAGTCACCTTTTGATTTATTGTCATATTTAAAAAAAATCAATACCAATATTGTTATTTTTACAGGAGGAGAGCCTTTGATGCATGACTTGACAGATGTTTCAAATATACTTAGTAAGGAGGGATATCAGGTACATCTTGAAACTTCTGGTGCTTATCCCTTAACTGGAAATTGGGATTGGATTACATTGTCTCCTAAGAAAATCAAACCACCTCTAGATGAAATTTACCAATTTAGTTCAGAGTTGAAGATTGTAATTTATAATCATCATGATTTTGAATGGGCATTGGAGCAAGAAGAAAAAACAAATAAATCTTGCTTATTATATCTTCAGCCTGAATGGAGCAAGATCAGTGTTATGCAACCTAAAATTTTAGATTTTATTTCAAAAAATCCTAGATGGAAGCTTTCGCTACAGATGCATAAATACTTAAATATAAAATGAGAAATATAATACTATTAATTTCTATTTTTTTTGTGTTCATTTCTTTTAGTCAAAATAAATGTAATAGTTCTGAAAAGAAATTAAGAAAGGTTGAAAAGTATCTTATGAATGGTGATATCGAAAAAGCAATTGATTTATTAAAAAGAATAGAGAATCTTTGTGAAGATCCATTTTTTTTTAATTCGGTTGCAGATATTTATTTTAATTTAAAAGACATAGAACAAGCCTATTATTTTTACTTTAAAAGTTACATCTCAAATGGATTAAGTAATATTAAAAATCAGTCTACTTATAATTTTTTAAAATCAGCCTACCATACTGGTAATTATTATATTTTTCATGAAGTTATTAATGATAGTTACTTTACTAATAGAATTCATACAGATGCTGAATTAATAGCTTTGATTAAAAGAAATAATTTTGCATTTAATAATAAAAAAGATTCTGTTTCTTTTAATCCAGTTTCTTTAGATATTAATTCATCTAAAGATGAATATTTTCCATCGATGCCTATTGATTCTGATATTATGATATATACTTATCGTGATAATGTATTACAATATAAAGATGAAGATTTTTATATTTCTAGAAAAATTGATAATAAATGGAGTGAGCCTATTAGATTAGGTGACAACATAAATAGTGAATATCGTGAAGGCTCACTATCTGTTAGTTTAGATGGGAAAGATATTTTTTTTGCTTCTTGTCACAGGCCTGATAGTTATGGTGGATGTGATTTATATTATTCTTCTTTGATTAATGATACACTATGGTCAAAATCTTATAATTTAGGATCCGTTATTAATACAAAGTATTGGGAATCTCAACCATCTATTTCTGCTGACGGTAATATGATTTTTTTTTCAAGTAATAGAGAAGGGGGTTACGGAGGAAGTGACATTTGGATGTCTAGACGAGTTAAAAATAATTGGCTTGAACCTGTCAATTTAGGTCCACTTATTAATACTGCACTTGATGAATCTACACCTTTTTTACATTATGATAATCAAAATTTTTATTTTTCCTCTAAGGGTCATGATGGTTTTGGTGGCTTTGATTTATTTAGTGCAACTATTGATAGTTTAGGTATTATAAATAATGTTTCTAATCTTGGTTATCCTATAAATACTCATTTTGATGAATCAGGATTAATTGTATCTAGAGATGGCGCAAAAGCTTATTATAATTCCAATGTTGAGAATAATTTAAATATATATTCTTTTTCTTTGCCTACTAAGCTGCAATCCAACCCTGTTGCTTTTGTTACAGGTCGTATAATTGATTCTATTAGTCGAAAACCTATACAATCTGACATTATTATTAACGAATTAAATTATTTGATTAAGTATAATTTATCATCAGATCAAGATGGAGCTTTTGCTTGCTCTACTCCATTGAAATCATATTTTTCTATTACAGTAATGGCTGAGGGATATGATTTTTTCTCATCTAATTACTATTTAGATGAAGATGAATATAGTAAGTCAATTGAAATAGTACTTAATAGATTAAAAATTGGTAATACAATTAATTTAGATAATATTTATTATGAATTTGATGACTATTCCTTAAAGGAGGAGTCATTGATTGAAATAAAAAAATTTGCAAATTATCTCTTAGCTAATAATAATTTAATAATTGAGATCGAGGGACATACTGATAATGTGGGGACAGAATTATATAATAATAGATTATCGACTCAGCGTGCAAAATCAGTTTATGATGCATTAATTAATTTTGGAATTCCTAAGAAGAAGATTAGATATATAGGTTATGGATATTCGCAACCTTTAGTTAATACTGATTCAGAATATGCAAGGGAAAAAAATAGAAGAACAGAAATTAAAGTAATAGGTAATTATGAATAATAACATAAAAGTTACGGAATGCCCTAGAGATGCAATCCAAGGTATTAGTCAATTTATTTCTACTCGGGATAAGGCCAATTATATTAATTCCTTGTTTAAAGTTGGATTTGACATCATTGATTTTGGCAGTTTTGTTTCTCCTAAAGCAGTTCCTCAAATGAGAGATACTTCTGAGTTAATTAGTTTATTAGAAGTTGATAATAAAACACAATTACTATCTGTAGTTTTAAATAAAAGGGGAGCTGTGAAAGCTGCTAGTTTTGATAGGGTTAATATTATTGGTTACCCGCTATCAATTTCCGAAATTTTTCAAAAAAACAATTCTAATAATGATATAAAGACATCTCTTAGTATCATTGATGAAATACAAAATATTTGTTTAAAAAAAAATAAAACCTTACTTGTATATTTTTCAATGGCTTTTGGCAATCCATATGGTGAAGAATGGAATCAAGAAATTTTGTTAAATTATATTAAAAAAATCGAAGAAAAGGGTGTTCAGATGATATCATTAGCTGACACCATTGGCAATTCTTCTATTGATTCTATTCAATCTATATATTCTGAATCTTCTTACAACTTCCCTCATCTAGATATTGGATTACATTTGCATTCTGAAAGAGATGAGGTGTATAATAAAATTCAATCAGCTTGGAATGCTGGTTGTAAGAGATTTGATGTTGCTATTAATGGTTATGGTGGATGTCCATTTGCGCAAAATAAGCTGGTTGGTAATATCCCTAGTGAAGAATTATTAAATTTTTTAGCAAATAATAATATAAAACATTCTCTAGATTTATTAGCATTTGAAAGTGCATTTAATCAAGCTAAATTTTTATTTAACAAGTACAGTTCTTAATTAATGTTATTGCTGTTAAAGCCGAATCTTCACCTTTATTGCCCATTTCTCCACCAGAACGACTGATTCCTTGCGCCCAATTTAGATCTGTTGATACACAAAAAATAAAAGGTATTTCAAATAATATATTTAAATCCTTTACGCCATTTGCTACAGCTTGAGAGATGAAATCAAAATGAGGTGTTTCACCTTTTATAATACTTCCAATTAATATAACTGCATCTAAATCTATTTTCTTTATAATTTGCTTTCCTCCATATATTAATTCAAAGCTACCAGGAACTTCTAGTGTTACAATATTTTTTTTATTTGCTCCATGTTCCAATAGTTTATTGTAACATCCATCATATAACCTCTGGGTTATTTCATCGTTCCATGTTGCTCTTACAATACCAAATTTGTAATTTTTAGCACTATCAGTATTTAAATTATTGAGGATTAAATTTGATTTGGTTTTCATTAATTATTGATCACTATTATGATATTGAAGGTTTCCAATATATTTATCAATCGATTTTGCAATTTTTGAGTCAGGATAATCTGTTTTAATTGTTTTATAACATTTAATAGCATTGTTATAATCCTCTTCTAACTCATATAATTGAGACATTTCATCAGTGTAATGGGAGTAGTTAGTAAATTTGTTTCTATTTGAATTGCCTTTTGATAATAATCTATAGCTTCTGAAGTTTGATTTATTTGAGCAAAAGCATCTCCAATTGCAATTTGTGCAATCGACAATAATAATAGATCATCAGATTTGTACTCATCAAGAATTTTAATAGCATTTTCATATTCTCCAATATTCAAATATGAGATACCAGCATAATACTTAGCTAATTGACCTGATTGAGTGTTAGAGTACTGTTCTGATATAGAAATTAAGCCATCAAATTTATTATTTCCTTCTAATGCAGTTTGAAAGGAATCTTTTTCAAAATATTGCTCAGCAATAAACAAGTGTTTTTGTGCTTTTTTATTTAATGGACCCTTATACAGATTATTGTATCCATAATATGCTATGAAAACCAAGATTAAACCACCAATTATTGAAAATAAAATTTTACTATTATCTTCAATAAATTGTTCAGTTTTGCTTAATCCTTCTTCTAGATTAGCTAATTGCTTTTCTGTAGAGTTCGTTTTTTTCATAAAAAATTTATTTTGCCACAAAATTAAGTTATTTTATGATATTATTTTATAAAAAAACTATGATTTTAAAATCAATATCCTTGGTCAACTTTAAAAACCATGAAAATTTAAAGGTTCATTTTTCAAAACATGTAAATTGTTTTTTAGGTGATAATGGCGTAGGAAAAACTAATTTACTGGATTCAATTTATTATTTATCATTTTGCAAGAGTTACTATAATTCTTTCGAATACGATAATGTTAGATATGGCGAAAATTACTTTATGCTTAAAGGATTTTTTTTTAATAATGGAATTGATTTAGAAATAAAAGGATCGTTAACAAACAAGCAAAAGAAATTCAAGTTTAATGAGAAAAAATATGATAAATTATCAGATCACATAGGTAAAATTCCAGTAGTTATTATTACTCCTTTAGATAGTGGTATAATTTTAGGAGGTGGAGATGAACGACGTAAATTTGTTAATAAATTACTTTGTCAGTTAGATAGGGAATATCTTGTTAATTTAATAGCTTATAATAAAATAATCAAGCAAAGAAATGCACTTTTAAAAGATTCTCATAAAAAGTCATTGAATGAAGATCTACTTTTAACATATGATCAAAATTTATGTAATCTTGGATATCAAATTTATTTAAAACGAAAGGATTGTATAGATGTTATTATAAATTCTGTCCAACAATATTATGACTTTATATCTAAAAAGAATGAGCATGTCGATATTATATACAAGTCAGAATTACACCAGTCAAGTTTTAAGGATTTATTAGATCAAAATCGTCAAAAAGATAGGGTTTTAGGTTTCACAAGCTCAGGTATACATCGTGATGATTTTATATTCAATATTAATAAGCACAGCTTAAAAAAATCAGGATCTCAAGGTCAGCAAAAGACATTTTTAATTGGATTAAAATTTTCATATTTTGATCTATTGAAGTTAACCTTGGGGATAACTCCTATCTTATTATTGGATGACATTTTTGACAAGTTAGACCATGGTCGAGTCGAGCAAATCATCCGAATACTAAATAAAAATCAATTTGGTCAAATTTTTATCACTGATACTAGTTTTACAAGGATTGATTCCATTATGGACAAAGTAAATATTAGTTGTAAATACTTTATGTTTAATAAAAGTGGTTTATATGAAGAGAAACTTAAAAAGTAAAAAAATAAATCTATTAATTACTGAATTCTTAGAGATTTCAAAATCAAGAAAACCAATGAGTTTTCGAGATTTATGGAAGAAAGTAGTTGGTGTGAAAATTAATACTGCAACTAATAGTGTTAAATTTAAAGATGGTATTCTTTTTATAAATACTGGAGATACCATGATTAAATCTAACATATCTTCAAGTAAGAGCGAAATATTAGAAAAAATCCAAAGTCTTAACTCAAATATTAAGCAAATTATTATTAGTTAATTTATTTTCTATTTTTAAGCAAAGTGAAAATCACCTTCAATTTTAGCATTCGTATCACTATCAGAACCATGTATAGCATTTGCATCTATTGATTTCGCATACATTTGTCTAATTGTACCTTCTTTTGCTTCTTGAGGATTTGTATTTCCAATTAATTCTCTGAAATCAGGTACAGCATTATCTTTTTCTAGAATAGCCGCTATTATAGGTCCAGATGTCATGTAATTAACTAGGTCTGCAAAGAAAGGTTTCCCCTTATGAATTTCATAAAATGACTCAGCTGATTCTACTGATAATTGAGTCATTTTCATTGCTGTGATCTTAAATCCAGCTTTTTCTATTTTTGCTAATATTAAACCTGCATAACCATTTTGCACAGCATCTGGTTTAATCATTGTAAATGTTTTATTATTATTCATATTTTTTTTTTCTCAATTTAATTAAAAAAATAAGATATAACAATATCATATTTTATATTATTTTTGTTTCAATGTTAAATATTGACTATCCTTTTATTCAAAATTTTTTATCTGAGAAGAAAAATATAATTATTACTACACATAAAACTCCTGATGGTGATGCTTTAGGATCTTCTCTAGCGTTATTTCATGTATTATCGAATAATCATAATGTTCATGTGATTGTTCCTAATGAATACCCTAATAATTTAAAATGGTTACCTGGAAACGATGATGTTATTATTTATGAACATAATGAAATAGAGTGTGATTCTTTAATTAATAATTCAGATTTAATATTTTGTTTAGATTTTAATAAACTTTATAGATTGGATACAATGTATCATATAATAAATATTAATCCAGCTTATAAAGTTATGATTGATCATCATGAAGAACCAGATCATTTCTGTGATCAAATTTTATCTGATCCATCAATATCATCTACAGCAGAACTATTATATGATTTCATCATTAATTTAAATTATAAGTTAAATAAAGATACAGCATCCTGTCTTTATACTGGTATTATTACTGATACGGGTAGTTTAAGATACCCTAATGTCACTAATAAAACACATCTAATAGTTAGTGATTTATTAAAACTTAAAATTAAGCATTCAGAAATTCACATGAATTTATTTGATTCACAACATGAATCCAGGTTATTGCTGCTAAAAATAATCTTAGAAAACTTAAAAATTTTTAATAAAAGACAAACTGCATTAACATATTTATATGAAAAGGATTTAATAGATTGTAATTATAAGAAGGGTGACACTGAAGGTTTTGTAAATATTCCTTTAAGTTTAAAGAATATTATTTTTTCAGCTTTATTTATTGAATTTAAAGATGGTATAAAAATGTCTTTTAGATCACAGGGTGATTTTGATGTTAATTTATTTGCTAAAAAATACTTTAACGGTGGTGGCCATAAAAATGCAGCTGGTGGAGTTTTTAAATTTAAAAATATGGAAAAGGCAATTGAATATTTTTCTCAAGTAATTGATGATTTTTCAAATGATATTTAAACTCAATAATCATTATATTTTATTAGTATTAATAACATTATTAATACTTGTTTCGTGTCAATATCAGTATCAAGAAAGAATTCCGACAACTCAACCCGATGGTATGACAGATTTTTTAATTGATTTTACAAAAACAATGATTAATGATGAGGAAGAAGTAATAGATTCTTTATTAAGATTATCAGATGTACCTTTTAAGAAAGACTCTACTGGTATTAGAATTAATATAGATCATAATATCAATAATGAAACAATATTTTATCCAGAAGATGGTGATCAAGTATCTATATTATATAATTGTGTTGTGTTTAATAATATTAATTTAATATCAGATGATATTTTTTTAGATACATTAACTTTTAAAATTGGTTATTCTAAACAAATGAAGGGTCTAAATTATGCAATTAAATTGTTGAAAGTTGGTGATAAATCAAAGATTATAATACCTTCGTATCTTGGATTTGGTCTATCAGGATATCAAGAATCTGTCCCACCTTATTCAACATTATTACTAAATATTAAATTACTAAATATAAAAAAATGAAAAAAATAGCTCTTTTTGTTACTGTCTTATTAAGTTTTTTGTTCATATCTTGTGCAGGAACAAAATTAAATGATGGTATGTATGCAAAAATAATAACAAATAAAGGTGATATATCTCTATCACTTTCTTATGACAAAACACCACTTACAGTAGCAAATTTTATTTGTTTAGCTGAGGGTTTGATGCCAGAAATGGAAAAACCATTTTATGATAATTTAAAATTTCATCGTGTTATTCCAGATTTCATGATTCAAGGTGGGTGCCCACTTGGTACTGGAACTGGAGATCCTGGTTATAAGTTTCCAGATGAATTTCATCCTGATCTAAAACATGATGGGCCAGGTGTGTTATCAATGGCTAACTCTGGACCAAATACTAATGGATCGCAATTTTTTATTACCCATAAGGAAACACCTTGGTTAGATGGTAAGCATTCAGTCTTTGGTAAAGTTTCAGACGAATCGAGTCAAGATGTGATTGATTCTATTGATCAAGATGATGAAATATTAAGCATAGAAATTGTCAGAGTTGGTAAAGAAGCTAAAAAGTTTGATGCTTTAAAAGTTTTTAATTCATCTATGGAAGAGGCACAAAAGTTAGCTAAAGAAGAAGAAAAAGCTATGCTAGCACAAATGGAAGCTATTTCTAAGGATGCAAATACAACTGATAGTGGTCTAAAATATATTATGATTAAGGAGGGTAGTGGATCATCTCCAGTGCCAGGAAGTAATGTGTCTGTCCATTATTCAGGTTATTTGTTAGATGGCACTAAGTTTGATTCTTCTTATGATAGAGGAGAACCTATTACTTTTCCTTTAGGTCAAGGACGAGTTATTAAAGGTTGGGATGAAGGAATAGGAATGTTAAAAGTAGGAGGTAAAGCAAAATTAATTATTCCTCCAGATTTAGCATATGGAGATCGAGCAATTGGACCAATTCCAGCAAATTCTATTTTGATGTTTGAGGTTGAACTTGTAGATATTATTGAATAATACATCACTGAATGTCAATATGTTAAATATATTAAAATATACTTTTTCTATCTTTCTATTCATGACCATGATTGCTCTTTCTCAATCTGAAAAAGTGCATTCTGGACCTATGTTATCTTATATTGATGGTTATGGTACACAAATATGGTTTTTACTAGATAGGTCAGTGCAAAAAATAGATGTTGATGTTAGAGATTATGATAATGATAATCTTATAGAGTATAGCTTTAATGTTCCTAATGATTATGATTTAAATCAAATTCCATTTACGATTGCAATTGAAACTTTATTACCCAATACGGAATATATTGCCTCTATTTATGTTGATGATGTTTTTTTGCAGGATATTGATATTTTTACAAAGAGACCTCATTTAGATGATGTTCAATTTTTGTTAGGTTCAGATTTTGACCTTAGTTCGAGCAGAATGCTTCCTTACATGACGGAGACATATTCTGATTTTATGGTTTGGTTAGGTGGTCATGTCTCTTTTAGTTTTCCAATTACATTAGAAGGAATTTTATCTCACTATATAGAGCTCAGAAAAGATGATCAATTAGATAAATTTTTGACTTCTGTTCCTCAAATAGCAACTTGGAATAACCGAGATTATGGATTATCTATGAATTCTCCTTTTTCTTTAAAAGATACATCTCATATAGCATTTGATCTTTTTTGGCCTAATTCTTCAAAGAAAACTTACAATTATACATATTTTGATTATGGTGTATATCAAAGATATTCATATAATGACGTTGATCTTTTTTTATTAGATGCTATGACTTTTAGATCAGAAGATAAATCTCAATTATATGGTAATAAACAGATTGATAGATTATTTCAAGAAATCAAAAATACCGGTGCTACTTTTACTATTATAGCAAGTCCTTTACCATTTACGTTTGAAACAAATGAATCTTTTTTAAACTATCAAAAAGAATTTGATTACTTTTTGTATAGGTTAGAGGTTTCAGATGTGAAAGGTGTTGTGCTATTAAGTGCTAATGGTTCTTCTGGCACTATGATGAATGAATATAAATTTAAAAATCAATTAGCAGGAAAGTTAAATCAAAAGAAATCTCTTTTTGAGTTTAACACTTCCCCCTTGAATATGCAAAACTATTCATTAGTTAGTATCTCAGGCAAACAGGGTTATAGAATATTCACTTTTGAAACCTATAATCAAAATGGCAATGTGATTTACCGAAAATCTTTATATGAAAACGATTTAAGAATTAATTAATAAAAATTCTTTCTCTGATAGATTGGTTATTAGATTTAAAATTAACTAAATAAATACCCTTCTGATAATTTGATATATCTATCTGAGTATTGTTAGTTATTCCTTTAGAGAATAATACTTTTCCATTCACATCCATTATCTCCAACGTGCCAAATTCTTCTACTTTAGAGATATTTAAGAGATTTTTAGCTGGATTAGGATAAATTGATAGAGATTGACTATTTTCTCCTAGATTAATGTTTGGAGGCCAGATTAAATCATCAATAATATATATAATACCATTACAAGCACAAATCGGCTCACCAGGATTCATTACATTGATGTTTTCATTAATAATACCACTTGCATTATTAGGAATTTCTCCTCCACCCTGAATATATATAGAGTTTCCGTCAAGCATAGTAAAATATCCATCTATTGTACAAGGATTCATTGTACAACCGAATGATATTGTGAATTCAGGTGTTTCTGGCTGAGTATGAATGTAATGTAGTAGCAAATCAATCATTGGTGTAGTTCCACCTACTAAAGGTGTGACAGCAGCAGTTGGAACATTTATACCTGGAGCAAAAATCGTATACATTGTGGTATCATCACAATTGTTAAGAAACTCAAGGTCATCCATAGTTAATGAAATTGCCATTTGAAAATACTGATTTACTTCGTCATTTAACAATAGTTCATCTAAAATAGAGTTCTCACAATCTTGTGAGAACCCTATAGTAGACATTAATAATAATGTAATTAATTTCTTCATTTTATAATGAATGTTTTTTCTACACTACCATCATCGTACATATTGATCAATACAATATTCGATGCATTTGGATTCATAATTCTGCCAGTTACATCAGTAACATTGATTAGTTTTTTGTCTAATTTGTCTTCATTAATGTCACATGTGCTTGATGAAAGATCAAGAGCAGCATATATTCTAGGGCAGATAAATTCTTGTATCATTCCAGCAAATGCTAAGGCTTTGTCTTCTGACATATCAGGATTGTCTGTTGTAGATTGACAAGCATAAGTCTCTGGAGATATACCTTCAGGTGCAAAAGGATTAGTTAATGCTAATTGTGGATAACCTAAAGGATCGGTAGGGTCATTATTCCACCAATCCCATGGAGATCCTTGTTGTCCCCAAGGAAATAAACAGGCGCTAGCACTTTGTCCACAATTATTGCAATCATCAGCTGTTAATTGGTCCCCTGTAGGAGAAACTATTGGGAAAAGACCAGGGTAGACATCATGTCCTTCAAAAGTCCATACTGGATTTCCATCTTCGTCAAATAAAGGTGAGCCGAATCCATTGTCTGCTTGTACTTGTAATCCTGAATTAGCTGCACCATCTCCGTTACCATACCATGGATCATTAATCTCCATACTTAAGCCATTAAATGCATCATTGTTACCATATTCACTAGATAATCTTTGAACTACGAGTGAACCATGTGCTTCAATTACAAATTCATTTGTTGTTGGTACAATTACATCACCTATTTCATATGGTCCAAATTCATCTAAGTAGCAATGCATACTAGCAATTGCTGGCTCACCAGCATCAATCCAAGAGCTATCTGGTAATGCACCTCCGATATTAAATGCCATATTAATGTCAGAACTATAACCTACATGATTTGGTATGCATAGAGTAACGTCTGTTGCTTCAGGCGAACCATCACCATCAAGATCAAGAGAAGGTAGAACACCTGTAGATGTAGCATCTAAGTTGCCAAAAAATTCAGGAATTATATATGGTACTGCATCAGGAATACCATCACCATCTACATCCATTGAGGTATCCATGAATTTAGGCAATAATAGTTCTGATTCATAATCATTTAGAGTAGCTGCTGCTAAAGAGACATAACCACCTGTTCCTAAGCCACCAACAACCATTTGGCCAGATATACCATAAGGGTTACCTTCTTCCATAGATTTTCTAAGGAATCGTACTGCTGTTCTAGTATCTTGTAATCCTCTTAATGCAGCCTGTATTAGGGTTCTTCGTCTTACGTCTTCATTATCTGATGTTGCATTCCAACCCAATCGATAACCTAGTGCAATTGCAACATATCCTTTTTTAGCGAATTGCATACATTGCTCAACGATTGCATTATCATTTTTTGCCCCAGTAGCTTGACCATTTAATATTGGTGGAAGAAAACTACCTGTATGAAGTAGTATTACTGTTGGTCTATTTAGTGATGCCCATCCACAATCTCCTTCAGGCTTGTAAATATCCATTACCAGGTCTTGAGTTGTAGGTGCTTGCCCTAAAAGCATTGGGAAAGCAGTAACATTGTTACCATAAATAACATCTTCTTCAACTTCAACATTTGAAAATATGTTATCAATATATCTTTCTTGACCATGAATTGTTTGATTAGATATCATCATCAAAAGAGTTATTAGGAGTAGTGTTTTTTTCATAATTAAAATTTTAAATTTATTCTTACGCAAGATATAATAATTCTCATGATGATTAAAATATGTTCTTAATAAAATCGATATTTTATTTAATAATCAAGAGTAATTGAGATGTATGCTAAACGTCCAACTGTAGGTCCGCCATATGCTTGATACACTTGATTGTTTAAAATATTAGATGCGCCAATTTTAGCTGTCAATTTACTATTTTTTACATTAAATACTCTGTTTATCTGTCCATCTACTAATCCATAAGTTGGTATTTGACCTGTGAATTGAGGAGATCCCTCAAAAGTAAATTCTTTTTGCCACTTATAATTTAATGAAATATTATATTCTTGTTTTCCTAATAATAATTTGTTTGATAATCCTATATTAAACTTGTGTTCTGGGGTGTTGTATGCAGGAATAATTGGATCTTTACTATCTTCATTAATTAATTTATTCCAAGAGTAATTACCATTAATAGCAATCTTTTCATTTAAATAATAATTTAATCCAATACTAAAGCCCTGTGCAGTTACTTTACCTGTTGCATTAGCAGCAACTCTTAATACTTGGATAGATGGTACTGATACAGTTAAATAATCTTCAATTTCTTGACCAATATAATCAGCCCAACCTTCATCTACGTCTTCTTGCGTTGCTGGTTGGGGTTCTGATAAACCTGCACTTCTATAGGATGCGCCAATTTGATAGCCTATAAAATTTTTATATATAGAATAATAATAACTTGCATCTATGTATAGTTTATTAAATAAAGTAGTGCGAAATCCTATTTCTCCAGTTTTAACTTGTTCAGGTTGAATAGGGTCAACTCTAATAAAACTTCCTTTTAGCGCATTTTTATTATATCCTCCTAATTCATTCTCACCTCGAAGATATGATAATAGTGAGTCTGTACTAACGAAGTATTCTTCATATCCAAAACCATTAAGATTACCCATTAAAATTGCTTGACCTTGATTATAGTCAAAATATTGATCTGTTAGTGTTGGATTTCTTACAGCAGATGATAGTGATAGTCTTAAAATATCTCTTTCATTTGGCTTGTATACCATAGAAGTAGCTGGAGAGAAGACATAATCAAAATTTTGATTTTTATCTAATCTAGCAGTGGCATTAATCATGAGTGTTTCGCTAAATAATTTCTTATCATAACCCATATATAATCCATATTCATAATTTTGAATATTAAGTTTAATTGTATCAATATATGCAATATTTGGAATCATAGTTGTGTCAAGAGTCATTACTCCAGTAGTTGGATTAAATATTGCTTCTATAGACTCAGTATATACAATTTCGCCATTTTCATCTTGTTCATATACGTTAGTGTAATCATATCCATCATTAAATATAGATCCATTTGAATCAGGATTATATATTCTTCCATTAGCACCGATTGTAAATTTACCGTATTCAGTTTCTATTTGTTTCTCAGTCTGGATATGATACAAATTTGATTTATCATAAAATTGTGTACCACCTAAGAAATTACCATATTCATCATATCTTGTTTGAGTAGTAATCTCATTAAAAAGTATATTAAATTCATTAGTTCCAGCTTCAATAAAAGGGGAGGAGTCTAATGGGTAATTATTTGCATGGTCTCTTGCTAAATTATGATAATGCTCTAATATATCAGGATTCATATCTAATATATTTTGTGTAGTATTTATCCAATCGATTAAATTACCTCCTTCAGATAACCATTGATCTTGAGATACATATCCTTGATCAGCTAAATCTTCTCCCATAAGAGCTAAGATTTCCCCGCTCCAAAACGTCCCATATGCATTATACCAGCTTGCATTATTTACTCCTTTATCAAGCATTGCAACTGCAGTTGCTATTGCATCATAGGAATCACCAGCATCTTCATGTGTTGAATAAATACGAATAAAAAAATCATTATTTCTTTTAAATTCAATTCTGTTTTGAAAAAACTGTATATTTTTTAAACTTATTCTATTGTCTCCCTGATATATGGTAGTTCCATTTCCATAGTTAAATGAGTAAATAAATTCATTATTATTTTTCCTTAAATGCAAAGCAGTATTAAACTTGAGATTTTCTGTATTATAATCCACTAAATCTGCATCTAAGTAGCCATTTCTATGTACGGTTCCCATTCCAGGTTTACCAGTAAAAGAAAAGGTCCTATTATATTCATCTCCATATATATTAACAGCATCATATCCACCAGGATTATCTGTATTTGCTTCAGTGTCGTAGGATTGATTGAGATTATTTGCTTCCCAATCATTTGCTTTCATGTATTGAAGATTAAGTTTAAAGCCAACTTCTAAATCATTTTTAAATTTTTTATTATCAGCATATCTAAAGCAATGCTCGCGTAATGCTCGTTCACCCATTTTTATTTGATAACTACTTCCAGGAAACATAAAAGGATCTTTTGTAGACATACTTATAACTCCATTGAAAGCGTTTGGACCATAAAGTGCTGAATTAGCGCCAACCACAATTTCAACCCCTTTAGTGTCTAATTCTGTTGTGCCTAAAAAATTACCTAAGGAAAAGTTTAATCCAGGAGATTGATTATCTACACCGTCAATAATTTGAAGTGATCTTACAGGAGAGGTACTATTGAAACCTCGTGTATTAATAATTTTAAAACCCAAACTTGCAGATGTTAAGTCAACTCCTTTTAAGTTCCCAATACTTTCATAAAAAGTAGAAGAAGGTGCTTCTTTAATAGCAGTTACATCCATCGCTTCAATCGTTACTGGTGATTGTTTAAGTTTTTCAGTTAATCGTGTATCTACAATATTGATTTGGTCTAATACTAATTTATCAGGTGATAATTTAATAGTTAATAGATTTTCTATTTCAGCAATATCTAATGATAATGTTTTATAACCCATATAAGAACATTCTATTTTGATGGGTAATTTGTTATATTCTAGTTTAAAGTTTCCATTAAAATCAGTGGAAGATCCTCTATTTTCATTTACAATTACAATGCTGGCACCAATTA
>Ga0115012_10001054_pt1 | contig 15893 bp, 22 predicted proteins | sample TroAtlMetagenome_FD_88706 | JGI IMG/M metagenome (GOLD analysis project Ga0115012, IMG submission 88706) | Marine eukaryotic phytoplankton communities from Atlantic Ocean - Tropical Atlantic ANT10 Metagenome | ecosystem: Environmental > Aquatic > Marine > Oceanic | place: Tropical Atlantic...
GAACGTATGCTGCTTTATCAAATGGTTTGTCGTATTTTGTTCGAGAAAATTCTTTACTAGTAATTATAGTATTGTTGTTTTCTTCTGGTCCATCGTAGCGAGCAGTTATTGAAAATTTAGGATTGTTTGTTTTTAAATGGACTTCAGCACTTCGCCATTTTTTTTGAGATATGTCATTGATTGAATACCCTCGTGTAGTTACTTCATCTTCAATTTGACTAGTTGTAAGCTTTCCAAAATCAGCAGACCCAGAACTAGTGCTTTTAGGCACGTCATCGACAAACCCACACATAGTTAACTCGTCATCGTAAAGATTAATAAATCCATCTGTAGAAAGAAAAAACAATCTTCGCTTCCCTTGGTATTCCATTTCAACAAAATCTTTAATTCCTGAAGAACCGTCTCCCGTAAAAGCCGAACTAGTGTCGTATCCACTCCAAGCTTGTTGAAGTAAGTCATACACAAGAACTACATTATTTTCAGAAGCACCGTCAAACGGAACCGCGCAGTAATACTTATTACCATAAGTAGCTGCGACTGCTTTATCGGCGTAATTCCAGTTGATGCGATCAATAAGCGGCTGAATAGCCGCACTTGTTGGAAGCTCAACTGCATTAACTTTTCCATTTGAAGCAACGGCAAGACTGCATATACCTTTTTTAGAAGATAAAAACCAAACATCGCTTCCAACTTGGATTGTAGATTTGGCATTTACGGCTCCATAATCCCTCGTAACTTCATCTAAAACGGCATCAAGCGTACTGCCGTAAATATTACCTACAACATATATAGAATTGGATTTAAAAGCAGCAATCGTATTATTATCAATCTTTACTAAAGCGACTAACTCATCTTCAGATCCTTGGTTAACTCTAAAGTTAGCCATTACGGGTTGATACCTTGTGTAATTAAGAAAATCTGAAACAGCAACTAAATCTCGACTATGAGGAACTAGTAAACGGTTTGAGAAAAATATAGCACTATCCCCACTAGGAATTGGCTCTGTGCCATCGGATTCGTTTTCATCAATAGTAGTATCAGTCTCTTCTTGGACTATAGTTACAAATCCAGTGTAAAGCGAAGACATCGACAGAGGCGGAAGACTGCTTCCTCTCATCATCACTACTACATTAAAACACTGGACAAAAGAAACGTCTGACGTAATCGCTGGACAAATTAATTTTTTAGAATGTGACCCTTCTCTAGTGGCATAAACCCCAGAACTAGAAGCGACAATAAGATATTCGGCTCCAGCGGGATCTCGAAAAACGCCTGTGCCGTACACTGTGCCATATCCAAAAATCAAATCTCCAGCGTCAGACCAATTTGTGTTTAAATTGTTTGCAGTACTTAACGGGTTAGTCCCTGCCGAAGTAGTTCCTGTTGCTTTAAAATACGGCCCTTTTCCAGTCGCACCTTGACTAGCTGGCCCTCCAGAAGTAGACAAAGCCTGTGAGCCGTTTGTATTCGTATTCGTATCAACAACTACATTACTCAAAACCACCGGATTTCCTGAAGTGCCAGACGTATCTATTTTTCGACCGCTATATAAAACATAATCACCTGAAGCATACACTTTTGTATCGTCGTATAAATCAGCCTGTTTATTAGACCAAGTCATCTTCTTAATGCCCGGTCGAGTTTCAGCTATGCCGTTAGTAAACCGTTTATTAACTGCTTCCGACACAAACCCCGGTTCTAACTGGCCGGGATCAAGCCTCGCATTAACCCCTTTAAAAAAAGTATCTCCATCAACTATTGGATCTGGAACAGGCATTAGTCTCTTTCTATTTCATATTCTAACTCAGCGACTTTTTTCAATGCCGCTTTTGTCCAATCTGGGGCTTGTCTCGCTGCCACTGGAAATTGAGGATGCTCTGTCAGATCCACCACTCCGTTCAATTCCTTGAACGTCAGACTCTTGCATCCCGGCGCGAGCATTAGCAACAGCATCATCAATAAAAGACAACTTTGCTTTAAGCCTACTTTGCGCTCTGTGTTCTTTAATTCCATCGGCAACATCTAAAAAAAGCCGCTCCAATACTGGGACGGCTTTGCACAACGCTATTATCGCGCTTATTACTCCCACAAATAACTCCTCAACTACTTGACAATTTCATTTCCGCTTACAGACTTTTCTACTTTAGAAACGCCGTGGCGAACAAAAATCGCTAGAAGGGAAGTAATACCAACATTTATAGCTGCTCCCATTTCTAACTCGCCAGAAAAATATCCACCAAGTGCGCCAATGAGTCCAGTAATGCCAGTCCAGAATGTTTTTGATTTAAACATGATAATTATTTTTACAACTAACTAGTTAGTTTCTTTTATTAGTTTTCTTATTTTAAGAATAATGTAAATTAAAGTTGCTAAACTAATGCCTACTTTAAGTATAGTGTCAATATCTAACATCCAGTTACCGAGTCCGGTAACGCTTGCAAAGGCAACTTTAACGTCATCGAACGACACTATGATATAATTATCGCTCGTGCGTTAGAAGTCGTAACAATCGACCCTTGAAACGCACCTAAATCTAAAAAAGTATCGGCTGGAACTGCTACTGCTACTCCGCTTCCTCCAAGAGTAACATTTCCTCCTCCTCTAATAATTACTTTTTTTCGATCATTAGATGCAGCTAACGTACCCGCCGAAGCTTGGACTGTGCAATTTTTTCCACCATTTATATCTACATTTGTTGCCATACTTATTCGTCCTTTACTACCTCTGGTTCAAGAACTTCTTGACTACCATTAGGTTGTTCTTCCAGTCCGCATTCTTGCATAATTACACGGGCTGCGTTTGTGACAACTTCATGCTGTTGTCGGTTTAACTGAGCGTTACCAGAGGCAACAAACAGTATATCTAGTGCTTCTTTTATTTTGGATTTATCCATAAGAAAAGTCAATAAGTAACCATTTTAGTGGTTCTAATCTGTCCTTGTTGTCTATAGAGTTTATCCGATTCCATTACTAACATCCCATTGGCATTGTTGTCTTCGATAGACGCAGCTTGAAGCTGCCCGTTAGCTCTCAGATAATCCGCATAGACTCCACGGATTAGATAATTTTGAAAAATTTTAGGTACGTTTACTTTATCCCACTCACTAGCTGTAAACGAAGTAGCAGTAGTCGTATTTGCGGTATAAAAATTTCCGTCATAGTAGACTTGAGATCCTGAAGAATACGCTACAGCAGTATGAACATCTCCAGTTAAATCTGGTCTTGTTGCTTTGTATTCCATAAACAAAGGGGTCGTAGTAGTGTATACAACCACTGACTTACCAGAATTAGTGTCGCTGTCAGCACCAGTATCATGCAATACGTAAGAAACAGTATCAAGATTGGTAGTCTGTTTAGGATTTTTAGAATAGATTTCAAGGATTTCACCAGCGTCACTAGGGTAAGCCATTGAACTCACGTCACTTGTTGTCGTAACAGTACGTTCAATTGTCCGCATAGTTTCTGGCCAGTACTCAGTTTCCCAAGCGATAGCTAAACGAGTATTAGATAAATCCCTTACTTGTTTAAAAAAATGGCTTGGAAGATTATCTCGATCTAAACCCGCAACTTGGGCTACGCCATAAATAACATCTTTAAAATCAAGCGTTCGCATCGACTTCTACACGAGGGTTAGACCCATATACTTTTCTAAAAGTAACTCGACCTACTGGAGTGTCATAATAACCATGCGGTTTATTTCCACCATAGCCTACAGAAACCGTTTTTCCTCCGGCAGACTTCACTCGGCTTTCTGGATTATCTCGTAAATACTCTTTAATAAACTTACGATCATTCCAACAATCGTACCCAAGGCGTTTTCCCCAATAATGATACGAAGTAGATTCTATCCGAGCTTTGTGTTGTCCAAACGAAGTATGGTAAGATTCTTTTCGAGCCTCTCTAGAAATACCTCCAGATTGGTTGGCCCGTGAGGTTTGATGCTCACGAGCCAACTGTCTCTGAAGTGATTGCCCCACAAGGGAAGCCATCTCATCGCTTAATCCTTCTGGGGCGTACATAATTAATTATGCGGTGCAGTCAAAATACCCAAAATTTTGGGGATTGTTGACGATCAATGCGGCGATTGCCTGAATCAACCTAGCTGGGCCACCGCCATTATCGGTCAACTCCTTAATCTCAGGAAGTTTACCGTAGCGGATTTCCACTTGGTCAAACGGAATCACATAACCCTTATAAGTACGAGTAGCATTAGCAGAAGCAGATGTTTGCTCATTTATAAAGGTGGATGGGTGTAACCGTAAACGGCCAAAATCACCCTCGAACAAATCAATCGCATTAATAAACGATTTTGAAGATGCGTCTTGGGTGAATGTTTTGATAGGGCTTGCAGTTACTCCAGCGATAGCGGCAGTTCCAGATAAAACACTTCCTCCGGCAATATTTCCAGCAGCGTTCATAGTCGAAACTCCTTGAGTGAAGTTAGTAAAAGCTCTTTTCAAAGCAGTTCCAACAACAGCATCGTAGTCCCGAATGTTTCCGGTTGTATCGTAGATAGACTTCAATACGTTCTGCACGTCAGCTTCAGTAAGAAGCGCAACTGTGCTTTCGTAAGAACTATCTTTCGGCATACAGAAAGACTCGTCTACACGAAAATCTGTACCATTCCTGCCGCCAGCATCGTTATCGGCGTAAGCAGCATTTTCACTATTTAGATCACCATAAGGCGCACTACCAAGTTCGTAAGCAGTTCTACGCAAGAAACTACCTAGTGATTTAGTCTTGTAGCCAACACTTCCTGTGTCAGCGTCAGCGTCTTGGTCACTTAAGAACACATACTCCATATCGCGTTTTAGCGATACAAGTTTCTTGGCGATACCGTTAGCCAACTCAGACTTAACACCAGCGACAACCTGAATTTCATTTGCCAAATTAGAAATACGGAATGTACGCCTAAATAACTGAATGTAATTCTGTTGGAGCTTACGAGAAGCACCGGGGTTTCCAAACGCAGGACTATCCGCTGCGTTAGACGCACCTTGAGCCTGTCCCATAGACACGTCTTTTCCATCTACATAAGCCGTTGCATCTGGCTCATCGTGTTTATCCATTTGCCATCCCATAACAGCATTGCCGGGCTTCTTGCCTTTCTTCGCGAGGGAAGTAAAAACAGTAGAACGCGCATCGACATTGCTTATTAAATCGGACAAATCCTCACGGCCACCCGATTGAGTGCCGTTATATCCAGTTTCTAAAAGAACTGCCATAATATTTTATCTTTTTATAAGTAATCAGTTTCTAACACATTCGCTAAAGCGTCTGCTGTCGGTTCTGAGTTGAAGTTCTTTCTTGCGGAAGCTGATTTGGCTTGAGCGGGTTTACTCACTACTGGAGCTTCAGTAGGTGCAGAAGGCTGACTAGGAGCTTTAGCGGGTTTAGCTTTTGGTTGCTTATCCGTTGTCATCTCCTTATACGCTTGTAATCCTAATTGAAACATAGTTACGTCTGCTTTCCATGTAGGATACTGTTTTAAACTTGGGCGATTCTTAATAATCTCCATAGCTTCTTGGTATCCATTAGACGAACGATCTTTCCAATAAGGAAAAATCTGTTCCACTTTTTGATTAATGTCTATTTCTTCGCGTAAGTAGTTCGCTTGTTCAGGAAGATGTTTTCGCAAAGCCCGTCTAGCGTTCTTTTTAATTTGCGCTACATCTTCTCTAGAATATTCGATTTCTTCTCCTTTAGAGTTGGTTACTTCGACTCCATCAGAGTTATCCTCGGCCCATTCCATTATTTCTTCCGCCTGTTCAATTTCTTTTTCGACGGCAGAAACACTTTTTAAATGAGCATACGGATTATCAGACTTAGGAACCGGAACTTCTTTTAGTTCTTCTTTATTTTCTAGTTCCGCCCTAAGAGCTTTAACCTCATCTTCTAGCGTATCTACTTTACTTTCAGCATCTTTTCGTTTAGCAGTGAGTTTGTCGATTCGTTTAAGAAGTCCCTTATGGGGTAATTCTTCTTTAACTTGTTCGACTTCCTCTCCGGCCAAATCAACTTCCGTAGAAGGTTCTTCAACTTGAGAAAGATCAGTTTCAGCTTCCCCTTCGGATTCTACTTCCTCAGTAGTCTCTTCAACAGGGGGCGATTCATTATTTTCTACATTTTCCGCAGTAGACTCGTCTGACTCGCCATACAACATTTCTAGTTGGTCCGCCAATCCATCAGCATCTAAGAGACCGATGTTTTTATTTACAGCTTCTGTCGATTGGGGAGTGCTGTCTTCTCCCTCTACTTTGTTTTCACTCATGCGCGTTTCAAGCCCTGCAAGTAAGGCAAACAATGTTTTTAAGGATACATAGAAACCTGAAATCAGAATTTAATACATCTGCCATCCATGTCAAGGGGTATTTTTCACTTTATCCCGCAGATGAAGCAGAGTGTTTTTAAAATCTGATAAAGCCTCGGCTCGGCCACATTGATGCGACCTTATATCAGACGTAACAGACTGCGATAAAGCTTCATTTATTTCTGTTTCAATTGAATTAGTTAACCGCTCAAGAACATCATCCCACAAAGGACTAGTTTCAAATTGGTACATTGAAAGATTATCCATATTAACTAAGTCAATTGACTAACTCCTATACGTCCAATCTGAGCGTTTTCTTGTTGCATTACCGACATTTGTAAGTTTTTAGAATAGTTTTCAAACAATTGCTGGAATACTTCGTCTCCCTGCAATGCTGATTGGGCTTTTGGATTTCTTCCTACTATATCTTGAGCATACTGCAATTTAGACTTAGCAGACGGGTCGTTTTCAACATAAGTCGCCTCATTACCTAGCATCATCATCCCAATCTCAGCTTTGACATCGTTATACATTTTTTGACTAGCAGTAGTTTGGTCAATAATCAACTCATCAGCAATATCTGGGCTAATAGCCTTAGTTAACATACCTATAAGTTTATTTCGATCTAACACACCTCCAACATCTTGAGGAACTACGTATTGGCTAATTGTTGCTAGTTTTTTATCCACATACTCGGTGTCCATTTCTCGGACATCAAATTTAAGAACAAAATCAAACTGCATCATATCAGACTCAGGAACTACTCCAGATCCGGTAATACGGTTAATTTCTTCAGGAGATAAGTACTGTAAACATAAAGAGAACATTTGTTGATACGCTTCAGTCCATGTCGTTAACCAATTGTTAACCATGCGTTGTTGTTTAAGTTGCGTTTGAACGGGCGGAACATTTGGATTAGCTCTACCAAAATAGCTATCCGCTTGCTTCTCTACTATGTCTATTAAATTTAATGCAGTATTAGGCGTTCTAGCTGGTGGACGCATAAACTCATAATCGCCGGGTTTCGTCACTGGTAACTGAACGGCAGGGCCAACCTTATTCGACAACCCAATACGTTTGTTTACCATAATAGGCGGAAGGGTTTCAAAACTAGTAGAATCAAAAATAGAATCTCGTTGAGTTTTTATTTCATTCTGCCAAGTTTCGCAAATCTCAGGAACGCCTCTAGATTCCATAACTCTGCGTTTTAAGCGTTCTCGACGAAACTCAATAAACGGGTATCGACAATGGGCATAATCCAATAGCTCGTGTTTTGCGTGGATATGCTCACCTGAATCATCGGTAGTATATATAGGGCTAAATACAGTGCAATAAATGCCGGGAATATTATCCTCAGTAATCTGTCTAGTATACGCATACACAACTTCAATTAAGTTGTCTTGTCTAGTTGTAGTATCGTTTAAAGAAATGTTTGTGACGCTCTGTGAAAAGTCGAAAAACTCAACAGAACGGCCAGCGGTGTTAATTACTTTTTCAACCCAATCTTCGTCCCACTCAGCATTAACAATATTAGCTCGTAATTCTGCTTCAGTTAAAAACACTCGTCTAAAAATAACCCTAGCTGACTGTAGATCCGTAGTCTCCGGCGGAAACGTAATATCTTCCCAAGGCTTTAACGCAACTACTGACGGTTGATTAACCGACACGTAAGCCCTTGGAATGTTTGTTTGTCCAGTTTCACGTAAATCTTTTACGGCATTTCTGGCTTCTTTATCTGTTGCATCAGGATACTGAGCTTTAACGATTTCAACTGCTTCGTTTTCAGTATCTGGATTCATAATTAGATTTGGAAAATCCCGAAGCGGATCATCTTGTTCCAATTGCTCCAACATCTGCTGAATTTGCTCTAATGTAATAGGAACTTGTTTTAACGAAACCTTTTGTTCCCAGCCAATAAACAATGCGCTCCATCCATATTGGAGACCGTGTTGAGCAAGTAGTTCGGATTCTCTATTGATAGTATGGTACAACTTTGTGTCAAGTTGCCAGTGCATCATCTTGTTAGCTACCGCCGCTTGTTCTACATCGCCTATTTCAGTAGCCGCAACTTTTAAGGTTGCCCGACTTGCTGCGGTCGTTAACACATCTACACAGTCGTTAATAATCGAGTCAGCTAAAGGTATGCGAGTATCGCTTGCCCCTTCCCACGGGAAAGCCTGTTTGCCTTCGTTTAAATTTTCGCTGTGTTTCTTACCATCGTCGCTTTGACCATCCCAACGGGTAAGTCTAACGTTGTCAGCCTCAGAAACTTTGGTTAACGAATAACCATCGTGCAAACTGCGAATGTATTCTTTTGCCAATTCCGGCACGTCCGGCTTTTCTTGGCGTTCCACTAATTTATCATTACTTTGATCCATCTAGTATCCTTGTACTGTTGACGCTTTAAATGTGCTATCCGATACATAAATTGGTTCCATAACTGCTAAATATCTCAAACAGTCAACAGGGTCTTTACTTGAGCCTTTATCTCCGTCTCGATTAGTCCATTCCTGCAAGGAGTATATTACGTTTCCGCAATCTTCACTCACGTACATATTCGGCTCGTTTAAAGCCGTGACGGGTTCGTTTTGGTCATAATTTAACCAATCATTAACAATAGTTAATCCATTGGCAATAGATATTCCAGCCGCTTGCCGAAAATACATAGAATCTTCTCCTTCTTCAAGCAAGTCTATTATGCTAGTTCCTCCTTCTCTCCCTGCCGCTTGAGTAGCTCCAGCGCGAGGATCTATATACCTTTCTTCAATCTCTTCATCTGGACCTTCCAAACTCCGAATGATGTCTTTTATTTCGTTCACTCCTCTGCCTCCACCAACGCTTTGTGCTGGCCCAATAGAGCCGTCTGGTTTTTCGCCGGGGATAGCCCATTCTCCAAAAGATTTCCGATCTGGCCATTCTCTGTATATGTATTTTCTTCCCTTCTCGTCTACTCGTAACCATACCATGAACCAGTTACGGCTCCAAGCAGGGTCAACTGCAATATAATTAGTGCCTTCTTTTGGGATGTCTTTGGCTTCTAACACATGGGTGTGGCAGAATTTCGGAAACTGATTACCTGTTAAATTCTGAGCAAAACCATAAGCTCTAAGTTTAATCTGAATAGACGTTTCTCCCTTTAGCGTCTTCTCCATTTCAGCTATCGGGTTATATGGATTCATCGCCGTAAAGAACCATATTATACGACTATTTTCTTTTCGGCCTTTTGCTGTGTACGGCATTTGCCCAACTCCACATCCCGGCACGTTTACTGCATCTGGTAAAAGTGGACTTGACCTAGTCTCCAGTATTTTCATGCCGTTAACATACTCTTTAACTGTAGGAGTATACCCATCAACAGGAGTAAAGGTGATAATTAGTTTACCGCTTCTAGTAACTAGCCGATAACGCAGTGTTTCAATCCAAGGGAGTGGAACTAGCTCGTCAGCCCAGATCATATCCACTTCTCCACCCTCAATAACGCGCATTTCTTGGCTATAGTTCATAAACCAACATTGCGATCCATTAGGTAGAACAAACGTGTTTTCAGTAAAACCGTTTTTCTGACTGTAACTAACGTTCTGGACTTTTGTCTTTTTTAAACTCTTCCATTCTTCAGGAATGTACTTATATACCAAAGGTTGTTGATCTCGTACTGAAGATTGGGCAGTCATACCTAACACCCAAACTTTGGCATTCCGTTTTTGAGTTAACGCTTGGACTACTCTTTTAGCTGCAAATTCGCTTTTTCCAGCGCGGTTGCCTCCTTGGATTAAAAGCTCCGAACAATCGGCCCATAAAGCATCTGCATCTTTCCAGTTTTCAGGCTCAAAGCCATATCGGTAAGGATCGTTTTTTTCTAGCCGAATTAACTCCTCTCTTTTTTTCAAAAGATCAGCTAACTCATCTAAACCTTTTTCCCCCCTTTTTTTAAATTCCAACATCCGTTTTTTTGAAGGAACCTTCAAAACTGGATGCGGCGTAGGTGTAAATGCCATACCTAAAAATCTTCTTCGTCTTCCTCGTCTTCTTCGTGCAAAAGACCAGCGGCTTCTAAAAGTAAGTAGAATTGAGCTTCATGTAAAACTCCCGCCATGTCGATATACTCCAAATCGAACTCTAAACAATAACGCTTAACCAAAGCATCAACCTCTTTAGTAAAAGCAGAAATCTGTTCAGCGCGGGACATTCCCATACGCTTATACTTACTCAGCCAGAGTAAACGAGTCACGCCCTTTTTGTCAAAAAAAATTTTAAACAAGAATCCATTGATACCGAAACCATAGTGAGATCTCTTGATCCCCCCCCTCCCCTTTTCTTCGCACAATAAATGTTGTATTTTATATATGTGTTTTCAATATAAATTAAAATACTACTCTTTAAAACAATAGCAGCAATATCGGCACGTATTAATTGCACTACTCTCCCCTATCAAGGGAGTATAAAAAATATTTAAACCGGACCGAGTAACACTTTTGCGGCAATGATGCCAAAAATTGCCAAAACTGAACCCCAAAACAACAACAAGACTACTCTCGTTTGCCTTCAATTAAGCTGTTTAGATCCCCGTGTCCAATATGTAAGTGCTGATGTTGCACAACTTGCGCCCCTTCCGAGGTCAAATCCTTTATTTTGTCGGATAAAATGCCTAGTAAGATCGGTTTAGATTGAGGCGGTAGGTCTTGGTAGGTGTCTTTTAAATGGTCTACTAGCTCCGTGGCTAGATCCATCATTGAAGCGGCCGTGTTTCTTCTCCAATTAGGGACCACGTCTCGGTTTTGCTCTCTAATCAGGCCAACGGTAGTCCGGCCAAGATTATGATCAACGGCAATTTGATTAATCCCGTGGCCTTTTTTCAAGTCTTCAACCACGGCATCAACTTTGACTTTTGGGGTCTTGTTGTGTCCGCCGTGTTTCTTTTTAACTGCCATGCGTTAAGTGTGGCGAAAATTAATTGATATAAAAGGCAAAAAAGATTTGAATTTTATTTTAAACAAGAGTACAGCTTCGCCAGCCCTAAACGGGCAACTTAAAAATGAAAGATATAAACAAACCACATATCTATGACGCGCTGGTGTTAGACCGGGCGATAGATAAAAAGATTGAAGAAAAAGATCTTGTTAGCAATAGCGATGTATTCAGCATAATTGACGAGGTAGTCAACAAAGTTCGATACAATCCAGAAGCGACAAGAATCCAAAGGCAGTCAACTTCTCCTTTTGGAGCATTAGCGAAAGGAGGGCTTTGATATGGCTTTAGGTTTAATGTTACACAAAGGCGCGGAATTAACGACTAGGGAAGAAATCAAAAACTTTCCTACGCCTGAAGCCACGGTCAACGAAAAGACCGGGCGCGGGTTTCAACCTATCCCGCATGAAGATCTAGTCGCGTTAACTGAAATGAATCTGAAAAAATTCGGATTTGAAGTTGACGAGCAAGAATACGGAATAACACCAGACGGCAACAAGTTCTTTGGTGTTATGTCGTTAAAAAATAACGAAATACTCGGCCCAGAAGATAAGGAATTCAGGCGGATTCTAGGCTTACGTAATGCTGGGGATAAGTCGTTTGCAAGTGGCTTGTGTATTGGTTCACAAGTGTTTGTTTGCGATAATATGGCGTTTTCTGGGGAGATTATGTGTAATCATAGACATACCAAAAACATATTACGTAATTTGCCGGGGTTGATATATGATTCAATATCCAAAATGGGATCAGCATTTGATTTTCAATCTAGGCGGATCGGCAAATACAAAAACACGGAGTTATCACAAGAGAAATTAAGTGATACTGTGATTGAGTTGTTAAAAGGCGGTGCAATCAATAACAACCAAGTACTTGACGTAATTGAAGAGTACAAAAAGCCAACGGTTGTCCACTCAACTGAGGATAGACTATGGAATCTTTTTAACGCTGTGACAGAGCGACACAAAAAGCTTTCCCCGGTCGAGATGTGCAGCCGTACGCAAAAACTCCACCGAGTACTTGACGTAGTCGCAAATGTCGAACCGTTAAAGTTCTAAAACTGCTTAAATGGCGGGGGTGTAAAAGCCTCCGCCTTTTTTTATGTTTTATACTTATATTCAATCTTCCAAAAATAAAAAGCTTGGCAATATTCCGGCCGTCTATGCGGACCGGGCATCATGTCCGCCTTTTTGCCCCTTAAAGGGCCGTGGTTGCTATGGCGAAAGCGGTCCGGTCTCAATACACTGGCGAAACGTTAAAACGTCATTTGAGGCCATTCTAAGGCAAATAAGAGGTATTAGGTTTAAAGTAAACAAGCTTTGGCGATGGGCTGTAGTCGGGGATCTTCCCGGCGTAGGCTCTGCCATAGATAAAACCCAATTACGAGAGCTGGCGAAAGCTAACGACACGGCAAAGGGGTTTACTTACACACACAAACCGTTAACGGAAGAAAATAGAAAAATAATAAACGAAATTAATAGGGAGACTAATTTTACTATTAATTTGTCAGCGGATAGTCTGAAAGATGCTGAAATAAAAAAAGCGTTGAATATTGGGCCAGTGGTTTTAACTGTACCCTCAACTCAACTTGAAGACTTCCGAACCAAAAGCGGGTTACTCGTTAAGATATGTCCAGCGGCGGCAAAATCGCCAAAACTGGTTTGGCCTGAAGATCCTGTCATTAGGCTGGCATATCAAGATTCTATAAGTTGCGAAACTTGCGGAATATGTCACAAAAAAAATCGTGATTTTGTGATAGGTTTTCCCGCTCACGGTAATAAAAAACGGTTAATTGATGAAAGGTTAGAAAATAGAAAAAGACACGTTGACGGTAGTCCTAGGCTACCTATTCCTGATCTGGTTTGCGGCAATGGTGCTTGCTAGTTGGTTCGGGATCATATAACACGGCCCACGGGGAGGCATCATATCCCCGACAATTTAAAACCATGTATAGAAACCACATAGAAACCAAAAAACCCGGCCTAGTTATTGATTTAACTAAGAAAAAAGACATTGTCTTAAATACTGAACAGTTAAAAGAATTGACTAGGCAGGTATACACTCCATTTACGGAAATTGACGAATCTTGGCATCCGGTTGTAATAGCTGAATGCCGAAAAATAAACAGTGAAAAATCAAAACTAAACTAATGAGTAATAGAAAAGTATATTGTCGCTATTGCGGCCAAGATAGAAACGAAAGCGAATTCTCACAAGCCGCTTTAGATCACCATAAACTAGGCCTACACACTCCAAAGTGTAGACTTTGCGTCAAAGCTAAAGTCCGAATTGTGGGCGGCAAAGGAGATACAGATATAATGTATATCGGCAATTGATATGAACACGGAAAGAGTACATAGTTCCAAAATCGGCGATGCTGGCCATTTGGATCTAGAAAAAAACAAAGGGACCAGCTTTCGGGATGCGGCGACAAGGACCATTAACAAAATGATTCTTGACGGGCGTATGTCTCCGAAAACACAACAAGAAAGAGAAATGCTCGAAGTACATAGAAGACAAGAAAATGAAAAAACACAAAAAAGAAAATAAAAGAGAGGCGCGGAAGGAGGCACTAGCAAAGCTAGCTAATCCTTGGGAAAAATTCTTTCAAACTAAAACTTATAAGATAAATAAAAATGAAAGCTCCAAAAAAGACAACTCACGTAAAAATACAAACTAAGTTCAATGGGACAAATCGTCAGTCAATTGTCGAACTAAAAGACATGGATATTTTTAAAGGTACATCCGGTAAAGTAACCTATCTGCAAAAAACGCATAAGAGCTATAAATCACTAGGCTCTTTTAAATTTGACGGGGTTTGGCCTATGGTTAAGGAGGATAACTCCTGAAAAAACTAAGTAATCTAATGCAAGCGGTCTTAATGGCCGCTTTTTTTGTGCCTCGATTTATAGCGCGGCCGGGGGATCGAACAACGAAGAAATCTCTCGCTAGTAAAAAATCTCTCGCCGGAAAAACGAGGAATCAGGCGAGCCATGACCGAGTGCAATACAACTCATTCGCACGTCTTAATAGTGCGCCTACCTGAAACCCCTAAGTCTACCAGAACCAGACCACATATTCGTCGTCAAAAGAATCTTCTGGCATAATATCGTAGTTAATTCTACTTCTCCGCTTCATCAGAAATCTCTCGTAGTAATTCTACTTCAAGAGCTGTAACGTAAAACCAAAGATCCATGACCTCTTCTTTGACTGCCGCTAATTTCTGCGCTTTACTCATTCTGTCAAGCCCTTTGTCTCCATTGGGATTGTGTTCTTTAGTTCCAGCGTTGAATTTCTTCGCTGCTTTTTCCTCGAATTCAGCCAAGGCTCTGTCCCTCAACTCTTCGTCCGTTATATGTTTTGGTATTTTAATGTCCATGATTAAAAATTGTTATAGTACCCCCAAGTGCCTCAGTTTCAAGGTTTGTAGAAAAAACCACGCTACCTCTCCACCTTATATCCTTCTTTCACTTTTTTTGTCGAAGTTAGATATTGAGGCACTTGGCGGCACTATCGGAGCTAATTTGAGTGGATTTCCCACTTGTGCTTACCGCTTGACTTAAAATGTCGAACCCGATCTGGTCTAGTCTTACCCAATCTACGTAGATAAGTCTGGAGAGCAGTTGGATAGTACAATAATCTCTCGACTTGTCGCTTGTATGTTGGATCTTCTAGGAGTGCTGTTTCCAATTCCTCCTTCGTACCCTTCCAACTTCCCGAACTCGGCACGATAATAGTGTCCATTAATTCAAGTAATCTTATTTCATGCGACATATCTTGCAGTACTTCGGTTAGATCTGGATGCTGGAATGCTTTAATTCCAAATCTAGAATCCTTTTGGTCTTCTGGTATCTCATATTCATCCAGAAAATTAACGAAGTAAGGTAGTTCGGCACATACGGCATCCCAAAATTTCCTCCGTCCAGTGGGGGTATCGGTAGCCATAGGCATAATAGCCCGTTCAACCTTAGTCATAATCAATTTATCTGCGATAGAGTCGTCTAGCGGAGGTAACATGACTAGATTTTCGGGTTCATCGTTTACGCTGATGGTTAATCTCCATAAAGGCATCAAGGATAAGGCTTCTTTGTGCTTGCCATGACAACTTTGCAGTGAATTAACACACATATCTTTAATTTTAGATCCGAAAACTCGACGCGAGGCCATATCTGAGAATGGAACTTCGTCTGCAATGCACAGATGTTCGGCTCCAAACAGATCGCTATTGAATTCGGTCTTGCCGATCATGTAGCGGTAGGGTTTTTCTGCTCTGCCGCCCAGTACTTCGGTGACTATGTCTTGGAATAGGTTTTTTCCGGCGTTTCTCGGCCCCGCTAAGATCAAAGCTTGTCCCGGTAGGGGGTCTGCTTGGATTAAAGCTTGTCGGCCTTTCTTGAGCCATCCGTATATGTAACCTCTCTGGTCAATGCTCCCGCCATTAAACAACTGATCTATTATGGAAGTTATCAAAGGAAACTCCCCGTCAGGTTTAGCTGTTATAATCTTGGGGCTTTGCGTTACCAGAATTCTCTTGCCGTTTATCCAATAGCATCCAGTTCTTGCCCCGGCTAATTGGCCAGCAAAAGATACCGTCTTGTTATACGACACGTCAGCAAACAGTTC
>Ga0115012_10001056_pt1 | contig 15858 bp, 17 predicted proteins | sample TroAtlMetagenome_FD_88706 | JGI IMG/M metagenome (GOLD analysis project Ga0115012, IMG submission 88706) | Marine eukaryotic phytoplankton communities from Atlantic Ocean - Tropical Atlantic ANT10 Metagenome | ecosystem: Environmental > Aquatic > Marine > Oceanic | place: Tropical Atlantic...
CTTGAGTTAAATGGCAGATCTAAAAATTAGTCAGTTGCCTGCTTTAGCTGAAGCAGACTTAGCAGCAACCGATGAACTTGCAGTTGTTGATGGGAGCGCATCAGAAACCAAAAAGATTACAGCAAAAGCTTTAGTTGAAAGAGGCGTTGCTTTAATTGATGCTGGCTCAATCCCAAGTGCAGCATTAGCAAGTCTTGGAGCAAATACAGTAGTAACAGCAAGCATTACTGATGCCAACGTAACAAATGCCAAGCTTGCCAATTCAAGTCTTAGCGTTGGTGGAGTAAGTATTGCTCTTGGGGCAACAGATGCGACACCAGCGTTTGATTTAACAGATGCGACAAATTATCCAGCAGCTTCTTTAACAGGTACTTTATCTAATTCTCAACTAGCAAATTCGTCAGTTTCTTTAGGTGGTGTATCAATAAATTTAGGAGCAACAGATGCAACTCCTGCCTTTAATCTTACAGATGCAACAGGGTATAAAACTACTGAGTTAGTTGGAACAATAAGTAATGCTCAATTAGCTGGCTCAATAGCAGTTTCAAAATTAGTTGGTTCAGATATTTCTTTAGGAGGAGTAACTATTTCGCTAGGAGGGACTGATGCAACTCCAGCTTTTAATCTTACAGACGCAACTAACTATCCAACGTCTTCATTAACAGGAACGATTACTAATGCTCAGTTGGCTGGCTCAATAGCTAACTCAAAACTTGTAAATTCTTCTGTTAGTTTTGGCGGTATTTCTGTTGCTTTAGGCGCAGCAGACGCAACTCCAGCATTTGACTTATCAGACGCAACAAGTTATCCAACTTCGTCATTAGTAGGCACAATTACAAACGCACAATTAGCAGGTTCAATTGCTAATTCTAAGTTAACTAATTCTTCTGTTTCTCTTGGAGGAGTTTCTGTAAGCCTTGGAGGAACTGATGCTACACCAGCATTTAACTTAACTGATGCTACAGGTTATCCTGCTTCATCATTAGTTGGAACGATCACTAATGCACAATTAGCAGGAAGTATTGCTGGTTCTAAATTAGTTTCGGGAAGTGTAACTTCAACTCAGCTAGGAGTAAATTCGGTCACAGCATCAGAACTCGCAGATGATGCGGTTGACACTAATGCTATTGCAAATTTAGCCGTCACGGATGGAAAGGTAGCAAGTGGAATTAGTGGTACGAAATTAACTGATGGAACAGTAACTGCTGCAAAATTAAACACATTAAATATTGATAGATCGCTAAACGTAGCAAGTGGAAATCTTGGAATTAATAACGTCATTAGTGCAGCAACTAGATCTGGAATTAGCTACAACGCACAAGGATTAATTACTGGAACCGTAGCTCTTGCTGCTTCTGACCTTCCTGTTGCAACTGCTAGTGCTGTTGGTGGTGTTTCTGCTGGTACGGGATTAACTGTCAATGGAGCAGGTGGATTATCAATAACAAATAGCATTACTGGGGCAACAATAAGTGGAATCACATTTAATGCACAAGGAATGATTACTGCGGCAACGGCTTTAGTTGCTGGAGATCTTCCTACTTCTACTACATCTGCAAAAGGAGCTGTTCAAATAACGGCTGGAGGAGGCTTAACAGTCTCTGGATCGGGAGGATTAACAACTTCTACCAGTGGAATTAGTGCAGGTACTTATACAAAAGTCACTGTCAATACTAAAGGTGTTGCTACTGCTGGAACTGTACTTGTTGCTTCAGACATTCCATCGCTTGATGCCTCTAAAATAACAACTGGAAGCATTGACGCAGCAAGGATTGGGGCAAACACAATTGACGGTAGTAAGTTATCTAATAGTTCTACAACTATATTTGGATCTGTAGGTCAGACAGGGTTTCCCACATCCGAGTTTACAGGACAATTTTTCTTCGATTCAGTAACTGAAGATTTATACATTTTTGATGGCAATGCTTACCAACCTGTAACAACATTAACTAAGGGAAGCCTAGTACTAGGAGGAACTTTCAACGCTGGTACTTCACAAGTAGCTTCAGTAACTACTGCTGGAGCTGCGGCTGGATTAGCAGTTGGAAGTAATCTTCCAACGCCATCAAGTTCTACCGATGGTTTATATTTAGTAGTTGAAAATGCAGGGACTCCAAGTGCGCCAGCTCCTGTAGTTGCATTAGCACCACCAGATTACATTTTAGGAGTTACAAATACCGCAGGTAGTTCTTGGGAAGAAATTGATTTATCACAGACCGTGGCTGGGCAGGTCGCAAGTAATATCACCTTCACACCTTACGGTCAATTAAGTTCGACCAACGTGCAGGATGCGTTGCAAGAACTTGAGACAGAAAAGTTAGGACTTACGGGTGGTACGTGTACTGGTCAGCTATTAATTGGTAATACTGGAAGCCTTGTATTTGAAGGCTCAAGTATAGATGCTTACGAGACAACTATTGGAGTAACAAACCCAACTGCAAGCGATAAAACAATACTTTTCCCTGATGTTTCTGGAAATGTAATAACAAGTGGCGACACTAATACTGTTACATCAACAATGGTTGATGGAAGTTTAGTAAATACAAATTTAGCGGCAAATGCTTCTATTGCTTTTAGTAAATTAGCTGCTTTAACTTCAGCTCAAATCATTGTTGGTAATGGATCAAACGTCCCAACAGCAGTAGCAGTCACAGGTGATATAGGGATAGACAATGCAGGCTTAACCTCTATTACTGCTGGAGCAATTGTCAACGCTGATGTCAGCGCAACTGCTGCAATTGATGGAAGCAAGATCACGACTGGAACGACAAGTGCAGTTGGTGTTCTTCAATTAACAGATAACACAACATCAACTTCTGCTACTACGGCTGCTACTCCTGCTGCTGTAAAAATTGCGAAGGATGCTGCTGACGCTGCTGCTACTACAGCAAACGCTGCTGTGCCGAAAGCAGGCGGCACGATGACAGGTAATTTAATTATTGATAATGCAAAAGAAATTCGATTTAGCGAAGCAGATGGTGACGGGGCAAATTACACAGGATTAAAAGCACAAGCACAATCAGCAGATATAACTCTTACTCTCCCTGCTGTTGCACCAACAACAGGTCAAGTACTTAAGGCTGGATCAACTGCTACAACACTTGAATGGGCAACTGATACAACCAATACTGCTGCTGCTGATCTAACAGGAACGACTCTTGCTAGTGGCGTTACCGCTAGTTCTCTTACTTCAGTTGGAAGTCTGACTTCTTTAACAGCAGGAGGACTTGTTTATCCAACAAGTGATGGCTCTGCTAATCAATATTTAAAAACTGACGGCTCTGGAAATTTAAGTTTTGGAACTGTTGATTTAACAAATTTAAACGCAAGCAACTTAACTTCTGGTACTGTCTCAACAGCACGTTTAGGAACAGGCACTGCTGGTAGTACTAATTTCTTAAGAGGTGATGGTAGTTGGCAAACAATAGATCTAAGTTCTAAGGCAAGTCTTACTGGAGCAGTCTTTACAGGAAATATTTCTTTAAATGCTCAGTCTGATCTTCGTTTCGCTGATTCTGATAGTTCTCATTATGTCGCCCTTCAATCTCCTGCTTCTGTTGCAAGCAGTTTTACTCTTACTCTCCCTGCGACTGACGCTGCTGTTTCTGGCTATGTCTTAGCTAGTGATGGTGCTGGAACTTTATCTTGGGTTGATCCAGGTTCAACATCCTCACCAACATTCACAGGAGATGTAAGTCTTACTAATGATGGAAATCTTGTTGGATTTGCTGCTTTAAATGCAACTTATACAGGTAACGCAAAAACATTTACGGTTACAGTTGCGAGTAAAACTGGCGCACATCGTTATAACGGTTCTGGTTCTGGTTCTGGATACAAGATTGACGGTAAAGAATCTCCTTTCTTAACTCTTACACCAGGACGTACATATAAGTTTGATCAAGCAGATAGTTCTAACTCAGGTCATCCACTACGTTTCTACTTAGAGGCAGATAAAACAACTGCATATACAACAGGTGTTACTACTAGCGGTACTGCTGGTTCGTCTGGTGCTTACACACAGATAGTTGTTTCAGATACGACTCCACAAATATTGCATTATCAATGCTCTGCTCATGGGTTGATGGGTAATAGCGTTCAAACAAATAGCATTTATTTACCTCAACTAGCAGGAAACCTTGATGTAAATGGTAAAAATATTATTTTTGGAGACAGCTCTGACGGTACTTCAGATGATGTTGCAAAATTTGGCGTAGGTGCTGCTGGTGTTCCTGATTTAAGTATTTATTCAAATGGATCTGAAGGAATAATTGAAACTCAAGATGGTGGAACAATAAAGATTAAAGATGGTAGCAATACATTTGCTACTTTCTCTGGAGCTAGTAACCAGATAGATTTTCATAAACATATTGTTTTTATTGGTCAGTCTTCCAACGCTGCTTGGGACTTTAATAACAATAGATTTAGCGGAACAATCACAGAAATAAATGTTACTGCTAATAATTCAACAGATGAAACTTGTTACCCATTATTTGCTGACGGTGCAACAGGTAGCCAAGGGGCTGAATCAGATACAGCTTTAACTTATAACCCTTCAAGTGGACTACTAACTACCGCAAGTCTTGACGTAACTAATAATGTTGTAATTGGCGGCGATTTGACAGTGAATGGGACTACAACTTCGTTGTCGTCTACCATTCTTGAAGTAGAAGATAAAAATATTGAGCTTGGAAAAGTTACAAGTCCTACTGATAGCACCGCAGATCAAGGTGGTTTAACTTTAAAAGGAACTAGCGACAAAACATGGAATTGGGTTAACGCAACTGATGCTTGGACTTCTTCTGAACATATTGATTTAGCTAGTGGTAAAACATTAAAAATTGCTGGAACCTTAGTTCTTGATGCAACTAATTACACAGGAAATGCAGCAACAGCAACAAATATTGGAGCAAGTACTGCTCAACTAAATATTCCTGCTGGTACGACTGCTCAAAGACCAGGCTCTCCTGCTAATGGAATGTTTAGATATAATTCAACAACCAATGAATTTGAAGGTTATGCTGATGGAGCATGGGGAAGTATTGGCGGTAGTGGAGTAATTCTTATAGATGGTGGCAATTTTGATAATGGTTCGTCTACAGTAGGTACAGCTAATGTGTTTGACGGAGGCGACTTCGGTTCTTAATTATGCCAACCCCCAGTACCAGAACACCTGTAAGAATTGCTAGAGGTTCTTACTCAAATCTAAACAGCAGCCTTTCTGATTTGCAGGATGGTGAGATTGTTTATGCTGAAGATCAAGACAAGATGTATATCAAGGAAGGTTCTTCCTTGGTTGTCCTCACCTTAAATCCTAATAACAGTACTTTTACAGGAACAACAACTATTCCTACAGCAAATATCACTGCTGGAACTGTAACGGGGGATTTTACCTTTGATTCGACCACCAATGCAGGTAGAGATGTTGGTTGGGATGAATCAGATTCTGCACTTGAATTTTCCGTCAATGCAAAAGCAACTTTCGGAGCAAGTGGAGAATTAGAAATATTAAATGATAGTTCTCATTCGTATGTTCGAGGTACTTCAGGAGATTTTAGATTATCTAGTAATAATCTTCATGGTACAAATCAAGCTGGTACAGAATATTATTTTAAATGCACAGAAAATGCAGCAGTAGAACTCTATTACGATCAAGGTACTCACGCTAATCCAAAATTATCGACTAGTGCAACTGGTGTAACTATAGATGGCACATTATCTGCGACTTCTTTAGCGGCAACTGCTGCTTCTACTCTTGCAGGAGATTTAACACTTAATGCTCAAAAAGACTTGAGGTTTGCTGATGCAGATTCAAGTAATTATGTAGGCTTTCAAGCCCCAGCAACTGTTGCAAGTAATGTTGTTTGGACATTACCTTCTGCTGATACAGCAGTTGCAGGCTTTGCTTTAACAAGTGACGGATCAGGCAATTTGGCTTGGTCAGTTATGGCTGGTGGAGCAAAAGGTAATGGTGGAAATGAAGTATTTTTTGAAAACGATACTACTGTGACTCATTCTTATACAATTAGTACAGGAACAAATGCAAGCTCAATTGGGCCGATGACGGTAAACTCTGGAGTAGTTGTTCAAATTCCTACAGGTTCTCACTGGGTGGTTTCTTAATTATGGCTAATTACGGAAATTTAAGAGCTAATACAATCATCTACGATGATAGTGGTGATCAAACAATTGTTGGTCAAGGTTCTACTGGGATTATGCGTAAGCATAATGAACCTTCAATTACTGGAACTATAACTTGTGGAGTTCTTTGGAATGGAGGTGGTGTTTCTCTTGCGGCAATACCTTATATACAAGATCTTGATGCGTTAGCTGCTTCTGCTCAAGTTACGATTGATTGTTCTCTTGGCAATCGTTTTACATTGGCTCAGAGTGGAGTGATTTCAGGATTTACATTTACTAATGTTCCTGCAAGTGGAAAAAATTATATGTATCAACTTTCTTTAACGGCTAATGCACAAGCAATTACTTGGACTCCGACTGTTGGAGGTGCAACTAAAACTTTGTATTGGGATGGAGGCACGGCACCAACAATGAGTGCAAATAGATTTCAAATAATTTTTCAAACTGATGATGGTGGAGAAAAATGGAGAGCAGTTCAAGCAGTCCCTTATGGTTAATAGATTTAAGTGATGATTTGAGCTAGTATATTGCCAATGCTATTTTGGTTGATTCGTCATGCCGTATGGGACTGTAAAGTGTGACAACCTGATTTACGATGAGTCAGGAGATGTAACTTTAGCTGTAAGCAATATAAATACTAAAAATAATCCTACTTTTACAGGAACAGTTACAAGTAGTGCTGTTTTAAATCAGTCAGCACAATGGAATCAAAATGGAGGTTATCACCAGACTCTTCCTGCTGCTTTGACTAGAGATGGTAGTAACTATGTCGATATAGATTGTGATGATGGTAGTTTTTTTACTGGGCCGCAAGGAGGGACAGTAACCCGATGGAACTTCACAAATGTTCCTGCTACTGGAAAAGCTGTAATTGTAACAACCAAGTGGTATAACGATGGCAGTTCGGTTACATGGAATGTGAATGTTGGAGGTACAAATAAAACAGTGTATTGGGCTGGAGGTGGCGCACCTACTCTTGCGTCTGGAAAATGGTACTTGTTATCTTTTCAAACTGATGATGGTGGAGAAAAGTGGAGAATTTCGATCTCTAAAAGTTTTGCTGGTTAATCATGTCTGATCCAAATACACAAAAAGCCTTGTATTCGTCACAAGGTGTTGTAGCTAAAACAGAAGCTATTTTTGCTCATGATGCTGGGGGTCAATCAGCCTTATTAGCTCTTGGGTACATTGATTTACAAAGCACTCCAACACCAAGATCAAGCAGTCCTTGGTACACAGATAAACTAGATTGGACTGTGCCTGCGGGTGTAACCAGTATCAGCATTTGCGGTTGTGGTTGTGGCTATAGATATGGAAGAAGTAGTAGTCGTGCTGGCGGTGGTGCAGCGTTTGTTTATAAAAACAATATTTCTGTAACGGCTGGTAATGTTTTGTATATCTTTACTGGGCATTATAAAGGCAGCTCTGATACTTCAGCTCAAGGAAATAGTGGTGGTAGTAATTATGGATATGAACAAGGTAGCTCTCAAACCCATTGGGGTCTGACGACAAATTCATGGGTTTATAACAGTACAACTGGAAAAACTTTATGGGTAGCAGAAGGTGGAGGTCAGAGTCAAAGTACATCTACTGCGGCACAATGGACAAGAAATGCTGGTCATTATGGAGGTAATGATAGCAATGCTGATGGCGGTGGTAATGGCGGCGGTGGCGGCCCGAATTATACTGGTGGGCCTTGGTTTGACGCAGCTAAGCAAGGAGGAACTGGTGGGGCTGGAGGATATTCAGGGACTGGCGGTGAAGGTGGGCATTATGGGGTAGGAAGTAGTTCACCTCATAATGCTTTTGGGCCTTATGTAAGTTGGGGTAATGGAACTGCTGGAACAGGAAGTTCAGCAGGTGGAGCGTCAGGGAAAAACTATACAGGAGGAGGTAATGGTTTCGGTGGGGCTACTTATGTTTGGGGTGCTGGTGATCCTGGTGCTGGGACTACTGCTGGTGGGGAATCTGGTGGAGATGGAAGTTACACAGGTACAGGCGCACCTAATAATCCGACATGGGGCAAAGGTGGAAATGGTGGACAGACTGTCGGACAAAATTATTGGGGAGGTGGTGCAAGTGCTGGAAAAGGAATTATAAGAATAGTCTGGCCTGGTACTACAAGACAGTTTCCGTCAACAAATGTTGGCTGGCCTCTTTAAACCTTGTAAACTATTCTCATTGATCCGTTTTCGTAATGACTGAGTACAGAAAGAAATCAGATGGAACTATTGTTCAATCTGTTGATGCTTTAAGAGCAGCTAATCCAATGGTTAGTTTTCAAGCTATTCCTGATGCAGATGATTTAGCTGTTTTAGGGTATGACGAAATCCAACCAACAACTATGCCAACTGGTTCTTTGTATAAAAAGCCAGAAAGGGATGGGGTTGAAGAATCTGGAGGAAACTGGGTAGAAAAATGGAAACTTACAGATCTAGACACAGCAACGGTTGACAGCGAAGCTGCTACTTCTGCAAGAGATCATAGAGATACATTGTTAAAAGAAACTGACTGGTGGGCTGGGTCTGACTTGACAATGAATTCAGATAGGACAGCATATAGACAAGCTTTGAGAGATCTTCCTACTGCTAGTGGTTGGCCTCATACGCATACATTACCTACAAAACCTGCATAAAATTTATGGTTAGTAAACTGGCATTTAGCGATATTGAAACTTACGAATTAAATAATTTAAAGAATAAAGATAGAGAAGAATTGGATCATGCTGATTCATTTTTCATGCTAAGTAATATTTATTGTTTTCGTAAAAATTATGAGAAAGCAAAGGAGTATATTCTGGAGTCAATTTCTAGAAAAAATTATTATGCTGATTCTTGGAATAATTTAGGCACTATCCATACTTTTCAATTCAATTTAAAAGAAGCAGAAAAATGTTTTTTAAAAGCTATTGAACTTGAACCTTCAAAAAATCTTGCTTATATTAATTTACTTATTCATTTTGAAAGATCAAATGATTTAGATAAATTAAATGATTATTTAAATAAGTGGGAAGATATGTTTATAATAGAAAATCATTGGCATTTGTTTAAAAGTAGATTATTTTATCGTCAAAATAAATATTTAGAAGCCAAAAAGCAACTTAAAAAAGTAAAGAATACATATTTAGAAACCGCACCAAATCAATTTAAATTATTATATTTTACTTTTAAAGGTTTTATAGAAGAGCAGCTTAAAGAAACAGAAAATTCTATTCTTTCTTTTGTACATGCAAGTAAATATAAATCATATCAATTAGAGAATCCTTCCTCTTACTTAAACAGAATAGATATTTTAAAAGAAAATATAATTATTAATAATGTAAAACAAATTCTGCCTGTTACACCTTTTCCAAAAAGTAAAAAATTAGTTTTTATTGTAGGTTTCCCTCGTTCTGGCACAACTTTATTAAGTGCAATTTTAGCTGCACATCCGCAAATAAAACTTAAAAGTGAACAAAATCTTATTGGACAATTAGAAGATGTTATAGATTTAGATTTTAAAATTAAATTAAATAATTTAAAGCAATTAAGTCAAGAACAAATAAAACAATTAAGAGAAAAATATTTTTCATTAATTGATAATAGTAGTGATATTTTTATTGACAAAGTACCATTAAATTTAATTTCATTACCACTTATTAAATTATTATTTCCTTCTGCAAAAATAATTTTTTGTTTAAGGCATCCTTGTGATTCTATCTTGTCAGTATGGAAGCAAGCCTTTAGTCCTTCTGACGCAACTGCTAATTTTAAAACTTTAGAATCATCTCAATTTATTTACAACAAATTAATGACAGCATGGTGTGATTACAAAGCTTGTTTGGATTTAGATTTTCATGAAATAAAGTATGAGGATTTAGTTTTTACAAACGCACGACAAATTTTCAAAATTTTAAAGTTTATAGGTTTAAAATTTCATCCTGATTTAATGAAATATAGAGAATTAATTGAAGAAAGACATGACATAGCCACACCAAATTCTTATCAAGTAAAACTACCTATTTATATAACGGCTGTAAATCAATGGGAAAAATATGAATCTTATTTAGATATGAATTGTTTAGCAAAATGGATTAAACATTTTAATTATTAATGAGAATTTTAGATAATTTTTTAAGAGAAGAAGAAATGCATAATATAACTAATATTATGTCAGACATTCCTTGGTATTACAGTGATTCAGTAATAAAAGAAGAAGAAAAATTGTGTGCTGATTTTTACCAACATCAATTATTTCATATCATTTACAATAAAGTAGGAATCTCAAGTCGATTTTTTCAATATTTTGAGCCAATGTTGGAATACATGAATTGTAGAGCTTTAAGTAGAATTAAAGCTAATTTATTATTAGGAACAGATAAAATTTATAAACATGGTTTTCATGTCGATAATGATTGGAAAGATTCTACAACTGCAATCTTTTATGTAAATACTAATAATGGATATACAGAGTTTGAAAATGGTACAAAAGTAGAAAGTATTGCAAATCGTCTTGTTATTTTTCCTTCTTATTTAAAACATACTGGAACTACATGTACAGATCAAAAGACTAGGTTTATAGTAAATTTTAATTATTTTTAGCTTTATCTATGTCTATAACTACTTTATTTGCTACTCCTTTATGGAATAAACACGTTAACAATATTGAATTGCTTGAAGAAATTCGTGTTTTGATTAATGATTTTTATAAAGGTGTTCAGCAAGCAGGAACAGTTTCAGAGGATTTTCAACAAACTTATATAACTGAAAATAAAATCAGGATGAATCAAAAAGGTGTTACTTCCTTTTATTCTGATGATTTTGCAACAAATTCAAAATGGAAATCAGTTCGTGATCAACTTTTAACAGAAATAAAATCGTTAATTGAACCACAAGCAGATACTGAAGAATTAGATTTTTTTCGTTTATGGGCAACAATTTATCCTAAGAACGCTCATATTCCTTTGCATTGCCATCAAAATGCCGCACTTAGTGGAGTTTTTTATATTGATACTCATGAAGAAGGAGGTGATATAACTTTTCAAGATCCTGCTTGGTTAGCAAAAATAATGTATGCAGGAAGAGATCAACCTCAGACTAGATACACAGTCAGTCCTACAGATGGTTTGTTATTAGTTTTTCCTAGTTGGCTCCCTCACCAAAGCACTCCTAATTTATCTGATAAAAATCGATTAATTATCAGTTTTAATCTAACAAGAAAATCAGATCCTAAAATGGCAGAGTTTGATCTTTTGGGTTAACCTTCTATACTTTGAGTGTAAATACACTTTATCTATGTCTACTATCTCTGAATTAGACGCTGCTGTTGAAGAATACAACGGTGTCGTTAAAAGACAGCAAGAAGCAAACAAAGCTGAACTTCAACCTCTTGCAGTAAGAATCCAAGAATTACAAGGCAAAATCATCAACGAAGCTAGAGAAGCTGATCAAGCACCTGCTGACGGTGGTGAGGCTTGCCCTGCATGATGAAAATAATAACTTGGATTAATTTCGCTGCCTTCATCTTAGGGGTAGCGAGTTTAAGTGGTGCATTTATTTTTAGATCAAAAATTTTTGATGCAGTACTAGATGGCGTTAAAAAGGAACTTCCTTCTTTAGTTCAAGATGCCATGCCAGAGATGCCTAAGATTCCCAAGATGACAGGTGGTGCTGCTTTAGAAGGTATTCCGTTCGGCAAATGATTCAATTTAAATCCTTTAACGGCCTAACTTCTTTAGTGTTAGGCGGTGGACTTATTGCCACCAATTTTATGAGCTTAAATTTATTAGCTCGTAAGGACTCAGGTATCCCAGACATAGCAAAGCTAAGTTCAACACCTTACAGTTCAATTCAAATCAGGAGTGAGACAAAACCTGATGGTGCAGAGGAGTGGATGTTTAATTCTAAGCAACATGATCCAAAGCTAGTAACAACAATCATTGATGATTCCAAGCCTACTTTTAATGGTGGAGTCAAAAAGAAATATGTTCATAAACAAGACGTAGCCCAGTTTGCAATTTATCCAAAAGGACAGGATGGCAAACTTTCAGCAGATCAGATTGCCTGCATTGAAAAAATGGCTCAGGGAAAATCAAATGGGATGATGATTGCTGACGCTGCTTCTGTTCAAGTCACTACAGCCATAGCAAGCGTTCCAATAGTAGGGCCAGTATTAGCAGGAATATTCTTTGGACAAGCTAGAAAGCAAGCAGGTGAGGCAGCAAGCTCGATTGCTGGACAATGGAATGACTGTTGAATTTGAAGTTATTAATTTATTTGCTACTCCTGTCGCTGGAATAGTTCTTGATCATGATTTTAGTGAATTAAATAAATTCAAAGATTTAGCTTTGCCTTCTTTTAATAATGCAATGGCTGATGAAATATGGAGGGTAAGTCAAGGATTAAACCCTATTACAGAACCTGAAGTATATGTTTTGGATAAAGTTCCTAAAATAAAAAAATATTTAACTAATATTGTTAGTGATTACTTGAATGCACAAAGATCTTATACTAGTCAATTTGTTATAAACACTTCTTGGTTAACAAGAACACATCCAGAACAAGGAGGTCAACAACATGATCATATAGGACATTGTTTTAGTGGTGTATTATATTTTGATGACTATGATAGTCAATCTTCAAAGTTAACTTTTCATTCACCATTAAAAAAAATTAATCGTTTTAATTTACCTATATCACAGGACAATCCAAATAATTGGACAAGTTATAAAGCTGTTCCATCGAAAAATTTATTATTAATCTTTCCTAGTTATCTTGATCATCAAATAGGAATAAATTATTCTGATAAAATTAGATACTCTTTAGCTTTTAATATATTACCTGTCACTGAATACAATGCAGGTGATTCACTAATCAACATTGAAAAACTAGCAAAACAAAAGAATGAAATTATTTGAAACTTTTCAATTAGATTCAGCTACTGCTGATCATATTGAGCAATATATTTTTAGTAGTCAACTTCCTTGGTTTTATAATAAAGATGTTACTTTTACAGAAGAAGAAAGAATAGCAAAAAAAATAACAACGCCAAGATATCCTGGTTTTAGATGGTGTCCTGTAGCAGAATATGCGGAAACAAATGCTGCTATGCAAAACATGGTTTATGATTTGCATTTGTATGAAATGTATAAACTTACTGAAAATGATAAATATAAAAATTGGAATTTATTTAGATTAATAAGTTGGATTTATTTTCCTTTATCTGATGAATTAGCAAATAAACCTCATAATCCTCATATTGACACTGATGTAGAACATGTTGTTCTTTTATATTATGTAAATGATAGTGATGGAGACAATTATTTTTATAAAAAAGAAAATAATGAGTTAAAAATAATACATAGAGAAACTCCTAAAAAAGGTAAATTAATTTTAATGGATAAAAATCTTATACACGCAAGCTCTTCTCCTTCTAAAGGTTTGCGTTCTACCATTAATATAGTTTTAACTAAGCCTATAGAATGATAAGTAAACATTTTTTATATCATAATTTTCTTTCAGAAAATGATTGTGATCAAATAATAAATGAATCTCAAAATTCACTAGAAAAAGCTACGGTTATGGATGATAATTCTGATGTCCGTAATTCAAAAGTAAGTTGGTATCACAATGACACTAAAATTACAAATTATATAAAGCAAGAAATAAAAAAAATAGCAAAAGATTTATATAGATTTGATATAAATACAATCGCTCCTTTGCAATACACTTTCTATGATAAAAATATGTTTTATAATTGGCATGTAGATTCAACTGATGATTTTACTCAACCACATTTAGATCGAGATTTGTCTGCAAGTATATTATTGAATCATCCTGATGAGTACATAGGTGGAGAGTTAGAACTTGCCAATCCCATCAAAAATAAAATTATCAATTTAAAAAAAGGATCAATTGTTGTTTTCCCTTCTTTAATTATTCATCGTGTAAAAAAAGTTGAAATAGGAACAAGACATTCATTAGTTGCATGGGGTTCTAGATTGTAGTGGAATTAAATCCTCCTTTTGTAAACGAGCCAAAGGTTAAAGATCTACCAGAACTAACAATAATTCCTCCTGCTGAAATAATTCCTCCGACTACTTTTGGTCAATTACCTTTTGGTTTTGTTCCAATTATTGAACTTCCTTGTGTTGTAGCCAGAGATAAAAAGACTGGAACTGGTAGTGAAATGTTTAACGTAGACCCAGAAAATAATTACACCCTTTGCGACCATGCACCTGTTCTATTTATTGCTCCTGATCTTTACGGTGATATTCAACCGCCAAAACCTAATACTGATTTAGTTAAAGGGTTAGACAATGTAGGAGAGGAAGTGAAAAAAGATGATGGAAAAAGCAACCAACAAACCAATTCCAATGTAGGTGATCAAAATCAAACTCCTGATATTGGTGATCAGTTTATTGCAGAAACATTGCCATGCCCACCTTTAGACACACTTGCTAAAACTCCTGTTGGTTCGTTAGGGAAAGGAGGACTTGCAAGAATAAAAGGATGGAAAAGAAATGAACTTACAGGTAAATGTGAAACGGTGTGGGAAGGTTTGAACCCACTAGAAATTGCAGGTAATTACGCTCCACAGCCTACGGTTCTAGTTAATACAAGTGCTATTGCAGTAGCTAGTGTTCTTGCAGTTGGTACGTTGCAACCGTATATAAAAATTCTTCAAAAGCAAATTCAAAAACAAGTTAAAAAAAGATCTAAAAAACTTGCAAAGAGTTTATTTAAGAAGAAGGAGAAGATAATGTCCCTTTCTGAAAGGAGAAACCAGCAGAGGGATCTTCGGAAGTAGTTTCAATACTGTGTGAATGATCTATTAACGTGTTTGGTTTTGATACAAGTTCTATATCAGCACAAAGAACTTCGTACTTAGTTCCTTTCTTAAACCTAACTCCGTTTTGCAGGAGATCTGCACAGTGTTTTGCCCTTCCTAATTCATAGGATAATCTGGCATCTTCGTGTTTTGCCTGTAAAAGGTTTACTAAATGCACTTGCGATTTACGGCAGTTACGCACACTTTTTCGATCTAGATTTATATTCCAGCTTAAACTTATTCCTGGCGAAAAAGCATAATTAGTTTTTTCAAATCTTTTTACTGTTCTGTACCCTCTTACTAATGTTGGGTCGTCAACTTCTCCATCACCTATTTCATTTCCGTTTTCATCAAAAGCACCTTTTACATCTTTAGTTGAATAAACAGGGTCAAGATAACTATCAACTTTTGGTGTACCTCCAGAATAATTACCAGTTAAAAAGGGTTGAATAACTAAGGTGTCACCTTGGCATTGAACTTGATTTAATGATAATGTATTTGTAAATTGTTTAGATGGCATATTCATTACACCCAAATTCGTGACCGACCCTGAACTATTGCTTACCGGGTTGTTAGTCATTGTGGTATCTGCAATTACAGGACTATTTATTAATAATAGTGCTGTAAATAAATACCTCTTCATTGAGTAAATGTTGACATTGTTTCTGTAACAGATTCAGTAAGAATATCTCTACTAATTCGGGTAAACGATTTTAAACCTGGCCCATGATAACTTTCAAGAAGGTTTGTAGCTGCTCCTTGAGTGTTCATAGTTACCGTAGGTTTAGTATTAAGGTCAATCCCATGATGAGTAGTAGTAATTCCATCTACAACGTGAGTACCTGTAGTAACTGTTTTAGGTAACATATCGCCTTGAATATTTAAATTAGTGCCACCTACAGAATATTCATA
>Ga0115012_10001057_pt1 | contig 15856 bp, 8 predicted proteins | sample TroAtlMetagenome_FD_88706 | JGI IMG/M metagenome (GOLD analysis project Ga0115012, IMG submission 88706) | Marine eukaryotic phytoplankton communities from Atlantic Ocean - Tropical Atlantic ANT10 Metagenome | ecosystem: Environmental > Aquatic > Marine > Oceanic | place: Tropical Atlantic Ocean...
ATGTAAAATTCATTGGAAGTATTTTAGAAACTCTTAATTAAAGGCTTAAAGAATAATGCTGGCAAATAGATTTAGAAGCGGAAGAGTTCCCCATCAACATATCGGTATAAGTTCATTTACCGAGAACAAATTAGTATTAGATGTTATAGGTAATGCTAATATTACCAATGATTTAACTGTTGGTGGTGAGTTAAATGCTCCTAGCATTATTGTTTCTGGTAGTGCTCCTGCACAGTTTGATGATGTAACTGCTAGAAATTTACAGATAAGTGGAATTGCTACATTCCTCGGTAATGTTTCTATTGCTGGAACATTAACTTATGAAGATGTAACTAATATAGATTCTCTAGGTATCATTACTGCTAGAAGTGGTCTTGATATACAGTCTGGAACAGTAAGTATTGGTGGGTCTACTGGAAATGATGCTCAATATTTAAGATCAACTGGTATAGGTGTAACTTGGTCTGATTTCCCAACCTTAAGAACGGAACAGAGATTTATTACAACTGCTGGTCAAACATCATTTAGTTATCAATATAATCCTGGTTTTCTTGACGTATTCTATAATGGAGTTAAGTTATCTCCTGGTGCTGAATACACTGCTACTAATGGTACTCAGGTAGTTTTATTATCACCTGCTTTTGAGGGTGACATACTTGAACTAATAGCATATAACACTGTTACTACTGGTGGTGGTGGGTCTGGTGGTGCTGGTGGTGGAGGTAGTACTAGAGTAAGTGTTGGAAATACTGCCCCACAGAATGCATCTAGTGGTGATCTTTGGTGGAAATCAAATGAAGGTCAGTTAAAGATATACTATAGTGATGAGGATAGCTCACAGTGGGTTGATGCTGCTGCTGGTGGCGGTGGCGGTGGCGGTGGATCCATTTCATATACACTCCCTCCTGCAAGTGATACTACTTTAGGTGGTATTATAGTAGGGACTGGATTAACAGTTACTAATACTGGAATTTTAAGTACTACGGGTAATAATAGTGGTGGTGGAGGAGGATCTAGTACCTTAGAAGGTTTAACTGATACAACTTTATCATCTCCGCAAACAGGTCAAGTACTTAAGTATCAAGCTGGAACTGGGTGGATTAATGATGCATCTGGTGCTGGATTATCTGATATAATTTCTGATACTACTCCACAGTTAGGTGGTGATCTTGATGTTAATGGTAAGAGATTTGTAACTACCGCAAACTCTCATATATTATTTCAACCTAATGGAACAGGAAAGATTGGAATTGGTAACGTTAGTGTTCCTTATTCATTATTTCATGTTAGAGGTTCTTATCCTAGAATTACTGTTGAGAAAACAGGAGCATTTGAAGAATCTGGTATAGATTTTCGTGATAACAATGGAGTTATTGGTGCTGCTATATCTCATGTTAGTGATGGAAATAATTTAGTACTTAACGTATTAAGTAGCGAAAGATTAAGAGTTACTGAGAGTGGATTAAAGGTAACTGGCATCACTACAATCAATGGTAATACTGATATAAACGGTGATTTAGATGTTTCTGGATCTATTGATGGTGTAAGTCATCTTTCATATTCTCATAGTGCTACTACAGAAACTTTAATTGTCAAGGTCGTTGATAAAACAAATGCACATAGATTCTTAGGTGATGGAAGTGCTAAGGGTTATACTTTAGATGGTGTAGAATCACCATTCTTATCTCTCACTCCTGGTAGAAAATATAGATTTGATCAGAGTGATGCTTCAAATACTACGCATCAATTAAAGTTTTACTTAGATGTAGATAAGCAATTTTTATTTGAAGACAATGTAACTTATAATGATACTGCTGGTAATGTAGGAGCATATACTGAGATTACAGTAACAGATCATACACCATCTACATTATATTATCAGTGTGTAAACCATCCTAAGATGGGTAATTCTACCCAACTTAATACTAATCATATTGATACTAATTTTGATGCATCATTACGTAGAGGATTATCTGTAAGTGGTCTTTCTACGTTCTCAGGAACAATAGATGCTCAAGGTATTGTACAGGCTCTTACTTTTGTTTCCGAATCAACCCCAGTAAATAGTGTATTTTATGCTGGTAATGGTGGACAATTAGTAGGTGGAAGTAACGTAACTTATAATGGAACAACGTTCCAAGTTTCTGGTAAGAACTTCACGGTAAGTAATGGTCATTCACAATTGAATACTGTGAATGTATCTGGCATGTCAACTGTTGTTGGTGTGGGTACATTTAAAGATAATGTTTATATTGATAATGATTGTTTCGTTGGAAATGAACTTTGGGTTAAAGGTATAAAAGTAACTAGTGGTGATGAGAATGATCCACCAAGTTTCGGTGAGGATATTAATACTAGAAATTTAAGGGTAACTGGTATTTCTACTTTTGTTGGACTATCCAGTTTTACAAGTGGTTTAGAAGTAAATTCTAGCAATGTTTTCCTCTCTGGTAATCAATCAATTTATTTTGGTGGAACTCCTAAGAGTCAGGGTGGTAACGGTAGTGATGCTAAGTTATCGATTAATGGTAATACTGATGGTAATGCGTATGTAGCTGCTGGTGATGGTGGTGTTTATTTACGCACCAAAGAATTTTTCATTCAGGATAAGAGTAATGTAGGTATAGTTACTGTTAGAGAAACTGGTGTAACAGTAGCAGGTATTGTAACTGCTAATTCTTTTGATGGTGATGGAACTAATCTAACACTTGGTTCTATAAACACTTTGAGTGATGTTGATGCTAGTACTCCTACAAACGGACACGTACTAAAGTGGAATGGCAGTGCTCAGAAATGGCAAGCTGCTGCTGATCAAACTGCTGGTAGTGGATCTGGAATTGCTTTAGGTGATTTATCAGTTACCTCTTCACCTGCTGGTACAAATTCTCTTACATATAATGATGCTTCTGGTGTATTCACACACGTACCTTACTTATTACCTGCAGCAACAGCAACAGATTTAGGTGGTATTAAGATTGGTACTGGATTATCCATTGATGGTAATGGTGTAGTAAGTTCAAATACTGCTGGTAATTTAGGTGATCTCAGTAATGTTACTGTTACTTCTGCCACTGCTGGTGATATAGTAAAATGGAATGGAACCAGTTGGGTTAATGAACAATTATCAGAATCCATAGGTATATCAAGATATGCTTCACCATCTGCCTTCCCTGCTACTGCTACTAATGAAGGTCAATTAGCATATGCCAATAATAATAATTCATTATATCTTTCAAATGGATCTGGTTGGACTGGACAAAGAGTAGTAACAACAAATAATACTTCATCTTCAGACCTTACTACCATACTTGGTACTATAGAAAAAGTATATGATGTATCTACAGCAGATTATGTTGGTGGAAGTGGATCATATAATACATCTAGAAAGAGTATAAGGTTAAGTGATAATGGATCTACTCCAACAGTTACTGAGTTTGTTCTTCATGCTGGCACAGGACTTTCAATATCAAAATCAACAAACGCTGAGAGTAAGGATGAGATTGGATTATCTGTAAATTCTGGATCCTTTAGTCTTAGTGCTGAGACCTCTACTGGTCCTGCGGATTCTACTTTAAGACTTAGTGATAATTTAGCTTCTACCAACACTGATATTAAATTTGCTGGTAGTAATATAGTAATTTCAAGAACTGATTCTAATACTTTATTATTCTCGGTTCCAGATTTCCCTGAAGAATATAGTGATAATAAAGCAAAGGATGCTCTTGGTACTATGCTTCAGGGCAATAATTCTGCTCATACGAATATAAGTTTTGCCTATAATAGTACATCTAAGATAATTACTGCTACTGCTTCTGGAAGTGGTAGTTCTACTGATACTAAGTATGATCTTTCTGGTAGTAGTACTACTAGCAATAGTGCTAAGATAAATCTAGTTCCTGAAGCAGGTGGTGATGATAGTGTTACTAATACTATTGAAATTGTAGGTGGTGTAAGAACTACTAATCTTAGTTCTGGAACTACAGTTGATTGGGATAATCCTAACGGTAAAATAACAATCAGTAGTCCTGCTGTTAATATTCCAGATTGGAATGTGAATGGTGGTACAACTGCAAATCCTACAGGAAGTGCTGGTGGTATTTTAAATAAACCATCTCTATCAGATATTGGTCAAACTGGAAAATTAGCAGATTCTAATGATCTTAAGAATGCAAGTCCAAATGATAATGATAGATTAAAGTATGTTAGTTCTACACAGAAGTGGACTCCTACATCAAATAATCTTGCTGATCTTTCAAATGTTTCTAGTGCCATACCATCAGATGGTCAGGTATTGAAATGGGATGATACGAATTCAGTATGGAAACCAGATACTGATGAGTCTGGTGCTAGTGGATCAACAGCATTCAAAGGATTAAGTGATACACCTAATGATTATACTGGATATGCTGGTAAGTTCTTAAAGGTAAATTCTGCTGAAAATGCTTTAGAGTATACTGATGCTGCTGGTGCTTCTACTATAGAAGAATTGCCTGTAACTAGCTCTAGTATTGCTGCAGGTGCTGATGGTAATGTGGATATTACTAATGGATACAAAGTATATACATTATTCAAAATTAAAACAAGTGTTGCTTCTTGGGTTAGAGTTTATTGTGATGCTGCAAAGAGAACTGATGATGCTTCAAGAAGTCTTGGGAATGATCCATTACCAGGAAGTGGAGTTATTGCTGAAGTTCTGACATCAACAGCAAATGAAGAAGTTTTAATAACACCTGGTATCATGGGATTTAATAATGATAATCCTAGAGCTAATAAGATATACTTAGCAATAAATAATAGAACTGGATCGGCTACGGCAGTCACAGTGACATTGACTGTATTAAAAATAGGGGAATAGTTAAATGGCAGTATTACCAATTGCTTACAAATTAAATCAGGATAATGAGAACTGGAATAATGGTCATCTATTAGATGAATTAGAAAAACTATTTTCTCAACTTGGATGGCATAGTGGTACTATAAGATATGGTGTTCCAACTTATGTTGCTCCTGCAGGAGCACCTAATTATTCTGCTACAAGTTCTCCTAATATTCTGGGAAGATATGACACTACAGAAGGAACTATAGTAGCATATAATGGAGATTATTCTACTGGTGGATATGCGGCTCCTATAGGTAGTTCAAAATTTAGGTCTAGAAGATTTGATGTAACCAAAGATGGTACAAGTCATTGGCAGTTACAGGAATATTGGAAACCAACTTCAGTAGATGCTAGTACTAATACTATTACATTTCCAGCAACTACACAATATTATACTTCTGACGGTACAAAAGTTGAGACCTTTGCTCAAACTGGAAAGAAGATTGTATGGATGCCCGAAGATAGTGCAGGAGCAAATAATATTGGTGGACTTACACCTGGTAATACTTATTATGTAATCGCAGTAAGTGCTGACGATGATAAGACTGAAATAAAATTAGCAGATACTTATGCTGAAGCAATAGCTGGAACTCCTGTTAAAAATCTTTCTGGTGATCCTACTTCAGGAACATACTTATATGACACTACTAACAAGCAGGTTTTTAGAGAAGCGATTGGAACGGATAATAATAACGGTTCTGTTAATAACAAAGATAGAGAAGTTGTAATCTTACAGGGAGATTATGTGGAGTATCATTTCCCTAATAATGATATTGCTGAGTTTAAAGTAGTTAATCAGTCACTTGCTAATGGTGATACTTATTCATCAACCAAAGAATTGAGTTATGCTAATCGTGATAATTTAGAACAATTGGCTAGACCAAATACGTATTTTGGTGGAAGCAATACTAGTGGTGATTGGTATCCAACCTCAAAAGCAGGAGAACATACTACTGGAAATTTCTTGAGATGGGCTACTGTTGGATGGGGATGTAGTGAAGATCAGATGCCAGATTATTGGATAGATCAACCTGGTAATGGAACTGTACCTGCTCTTGATTCAATTAAACCTGGAAATAGAGCAGTGATGAATAGCTTTCAAGCTGCTCCTAAAGATGCATATGGGGATGGTAAGTGGCCTAATAGTCAATGGTATCCAAGAAATGAATATTGGTATGTTTCTTCTGCTAATCCTTCTGATATGCAGGGTAAAATAAGTATTCGTGGTAGAAATCATAGTAGTTATACATCATATCAGGATCATTGTCCATTTTGGTATGTTACTGTTCCTGGTTCAACTGGTGGTGGTACAACTACAGGTGCTGGTGATTTGAAATTAAGAATAGAAAGGAATAGTGCCATATACAGTACTAATTATCAGTATCGTATTAGAAATATTGAAATTCTAAATGTAGCCTCAACTTCTACTAGTGCATATGATGCTGGTACGGGTCAGAATGGTGGATGGGCAGATAGTAAAGTTTTTACTATTGATGGTAAATTAACTGGTGGAGTATCAACTACTAATGATATAAAATTCGGAGCAAACACTGCTGAAACTACTAGCCATGCTGCTGATGGAACATGTTCATTACATACGGTAGATTATAAAGGTGTTGGTGGATGGTGGCAAAGAGATAAGAATGATAAGTGGGCTGTTATGAGAGTAGAAAATTCATCCGACAAAAAGTATGGTGTAAATTTCTACGCATTTTATTTTGATTATAGAGCATCAGGTAATACTGATACTACTAATTGCCATAGGATAGGTATTGCTAGTGGTTTATATTGGAATACTATGAATCATTATGGGGCAAATGATCCTAGAAAGTGTTACTCTTCTTATGCTTCTTCTTTTGGTCGTTGGGCAGGTAAACCTGGTACTGAAGCTCAATCATATAATTATATCTCGATGGATTTGGATTCAAGTAGTGAAGATAATGTTGAATATCTTAACTTTACGAGTGATGCCAACCCATATACTTATAAACATGAAGTAAGATTATATCAAGCTCCCAATACTCAAGATAGCAATTTTGCTATGATAAGTTTTGTTGGATATCAGTCTAATAATCCTATTCTTTATGATACTTTTATTTTACATAAAGGAACTACTTTTGGAAATCCAAATCCAGGAGTAGATATGGATCACTTAATGGTATCTGGTGTTACAGCAATTGCGAAACCATACGAACAGAGCAATAATTATCATACAAATATTAATATAAACACATACATGCCTCATTATAGTGCTTCTTACCATAATTATTCCACTAGTTCTTCATATTCTGGATATGCTACTGTTCCAGCACCACAAAGTGGTATGACAGTAACTAGGAATTATCTGTATGGGTATATGAGAGATGCTTATCAAAGAAGGAGAATCTTCTCTGATAATTATGGTCAAAATATATTTGATACAACTGGTAATTATGATCCTGGAAATGCTTATAGTTCATATAGTTGGCACTTATTTTACCATAGAGATGTAACTTATGAACGTATACCTGAAACGGAAGCGAACTTTATAGATTTTTATAAACCAATTTCTGGTATACCTATCTGTAGTAAATTTATTCCATGTCCATATTACATGCCAGATGATTTTGTTTTTATTCAGGTTAGTAGTACACCTAACGCTGTTGAGTATAGAGTTGGTGATACTGTGACAGTTAGTGGTAATGAAAAATATTCTGTAGTTGTTCCAGCATACAAACAAAATGTTAATGGAATTACTAATCCTAATGATGGTGACGCTACTCATACTGCTGCTCTTTTACTATGTGTGAGGGTTGCTAACTAATGGCTAATCATACCATTACAGGACTAACTGGAAATGATCCAAGTGGAGCGGCTATTACTGGAAGATATACGTATACTATTTGGGGTAACTGGAGAAATCCAAATAACACATCACTTAACTTAGCAAGAAATCCAGCATCTGGTACTGCTGGTATTACCATTAATCTAGATAGTAAATCAAATTCTCAAATTGATGGTAATCAAATGGGAACAATAATGTCAGCTATTATTAGATTATTTGATAGTACATTTACTGCAGTTAATTTTGCTTTGTCTGGATTATCAAGTAGAACTCGTGGACATATTTTTGGTAGAAGACCTTCCTCTGGATTATTATATCCTAGAGGATATTATAATAAATAATCTCTGGAGAGAAGTATAACTCATGATAAATTTTCCTAATAATCCTACTAATGGTGCTATTCATAATGAAGCAGGTAAGAGTTGGATTTTCGATGGAATAAGTTGGGTTGTTCAGCCATCTCCTCTTCCTGTAGGATCTGCAACAACTCTTGGTGCTTTTAAGGTTGGAAATGGTCTATCAGTTAATCCTGTTACTGGAGTATTAACTGTTACTTCTGCTCCAGCACTTGTTGGTATCTCTACTACTGGAGATACTATTTTTAATAATCTTGATGTTGTTAATTTAAATGTAACAGGGACTCGTACTGGTGAACTTTTTGGTAATCAAAGTACTGTAGGATCTAGTGGGTTTTTATATAATGTTATTTCATTTCCAAGAGAAATAAATCTTACGGAACATACTACTATCTCTGCTAATATGAGTGATGATATCACTTATATAAAGCATGAAGATCTTATTACTAATGATGATGTCGATCTTACTATCGGTGGTAACACTGATTTTATAATAGGCGGTTGATCAATCAACAGTATAAATACAATTAACTTAGATAATCGGATAAATTAATGTCTAGGCTCAGAGCTGATAAACTTGTTAATAGGACGGCAACTGGTTCTCCTGAATTAACTTATGGTGCAGATATACCAGTAAGTGGTTCTCTGACAGGTGCTGGAGGAATTAATATTACTGGTGTTGCCACCGCATTTAAATTTGTAGGGGATGGATCTGGATTATCTGGTGTTACAGCATCTGGTACTGGTGTTGTTGTTTATGAAGATACTACGTTAGTAGGTACGGCAGGAACATTTGTATTTGGAAGTAATGTAAATGTAACTCCAGTTTCTGCTGGTGTTGCTACCATTAGTTCTGTTAACACAGATACTAATACAACTTATGGAATGCTATCAGTCTTGGATGGGGATAATGTTAGATTAAGATTGGCAGGATCAGATAGTTCTACTGACGATACAATTATAACTGCAGGTAGTGGAATTTCATTTGCTGGAGTTACTGCGGCTGGTTTTACGGTAGAGAGTTCTATAGTTGGATTATCAAATGTTGTAGAAGATACAACACCTCAACTTGGCGGTAATTTAGATCTTAATGGTAAGGTCATTGAGGGTACTGGTTCTATTAATATGACTGGTGGTGTATCCGCAACCATATTTACAGGTGCTTTTAATGGTCCTTCTAACGGATTAACAGGTACTCCAGATATAACAGTTGGTCAGATAGTTGGTACTGGAGCATCGTTCACAGGTAACGTTTCTATTGGAGGAACTTTAACCTATGAAGACGTAACTAATGTTGATGTTGTTGGTATATCTACATTTGCTAATGATGTTTATTTCCAAGGAAACTATAGTGGTCTCGATGCTGATGCTCTGTATTGGGATACAAGTCAAAACGCACTTCAGTTCCAAGACTCTGTTAAGATATACATGGGTCCAACTTCCACATCGGCTGCCTCAACACAACCAGGTCCTGGTGCTGGATTACAAATAGAAGGAAATTCTACTTATGGTCTTATACTTGGTACAAATAATGTAACAATTAGATCAGGTTCTTTCTCTGATAGTGGAAAGACTATTAATCTTGAAGCAAAGCAGAGTCAGAGTCATCTAATAGCTACAGGTGATGCTGGTGTAGAAATATTTTATGCAGGAAATAAAAAAATTGAGACTACAAACACGGGTGCTGTAGTAACTGGAATCTTAACTGCTACTACATTAAGTGGTCCTATTAGTAGTGATGAATTAACTATTGGATCTAGTGTTGGTATAGCAACTGCTGGTGGAGTTTTTACAGCAAACGCTGGAACTGCTGTTGATTTAGATACGTTTAATGTATCTACTGATAATAGAAAAACTTCTGAATATCTAATTCATCTTGAAAATGGTAATAATCTTCAAGCACAAAAAGTTTTAGTTACTCAGAATGAATCTAACGCATACTATTCAGAGTTTGCGATTATGTCTAATCCTAATAAGATTGCATCATTCTCTGCTATAGTTGTTGGTGGTAATTGTAAATTACAAGCAACTCCAGAAAGTGGAATATCGGGCGTAACTACGTACAGAATATTCAGACAATCCATATCATAAGAGTTATCTATGTCTGTAGGAATTGGATCAACAGTAACTCCTGGATTTGAGGAGTATAAAAAGACATTACCACAAGAACCTGTTGGTAATGTTAAAAAGAAATATGTTGTTATTGCTAAGAGTCCTCGTGATTGGACTAGCATACATGAGATCTTACTTAAAGATGGTACTCTAGAAGATAATATTCCAAATCATTCTGTAGAATGTGCTGATCCTAAACATCATAGTAGTACTAGAGGAACATATCTTTTAACTTCTACTGAAGTTGATGATCTATTAAAGAGTTCAAAGGTTGAATCTATAACTATTGATGCTGCTTCTTATCCTGGTACTTATATGCCAGATCCTGCTTTACTACAGGATGCAATAATACAGGATCCTAGATATTCAACTACTGTTAGAAATTATAGATCTAGTGCTTCTAGCAATCTTCCTTCTTCACCAGGAGCTGCTGAATTAAATAGAGCAGGTTATCAATTATTAAGATCAAAACAAAAGATCAATGTTTGGCAAGGATCTCCTTCAACTGTTATTAATAATGCTTTAGGATCATATGGTACTGGTAGGGATGTTGATTGTGTTGTTGCTGATCAAGCAGCATGGTTGGGACATATAGAATTTCAAAATAATTTAGGTGGACCTATTGATTATATTGGTGGAAATACGTTAACTAATAAAGGGATTTCAGCAACTACAGGAACCTGTGATGTTTTAGATTTAGTATTAGATGCTCCATACTATATTGATCCTGATTATTTTAATGCTGATCCTGCTGGAAGATTAGTTACTCGTTGGGATGGAACTACTGTTCCTCAAGAGTCTGTTGCATTGGGTTGGTGGTCGGATTCTGTTAAGAGATCTACTGCTTTTGCTAGTATGGGAACAGTGAATGTTGCTTCTACTGGATATACTAGAGATAGGTGTAATGGTAAAAATAATGCATATCATTCTGCTGGATCTAGTAATTATCATGGAACACCATGTGCTTCGCAGGTTTATGGTAGAAATTATGGATATGCTTTTAATTCAAATAAATGGTATATTAATGCCTATGGAACTTATGGTACTGGTGTAGAAAAATATTTTGATATTTTAAAATTATTTCATTTATATAAACCTATTAATAATACTAAGGCTTCTAGAGATCCTACAGTAAGTAGTAATAGTTTTGGATATAGAAAGGACTTACCAAACCAAGCTTATTACTTTTTCCGTAACGGAACTAGTGGACATGTTGAAAACTCTTATAGTGCTGATGTAACCCATTCAGGTGCTTCTGCTTACACATTTTCAGGCACTGATGTAAACGGAAGTGTTACTGGTAATAACTCTACTATTACAATTAAGGCGTATGATACTATTACATTTAATGTAAATGCTAGTGGTCATCCATTTTATATAAAGACTGTTCAAGGAACTGGATCAAGTAATCAGGCAACAGGTGTTACTAACAATGGTGCTGATGTTGGTACGGTTACTTTTAAACCGACTATTGCTGGAACTTATTATTATAATTGCGAATTACATGGTAGTATGACAGGTACTATTACTGTTGATACTGCTTCTCCTGCAGGAGTTCAGTATAGTTCATTACCACCATTCTTAAGTTATTTTGCTCAAAGTGCTATAAGGTTTGAGTATGTTGGAAATAGTATGGTTACTGCTGGAAATGAACTTATAGATGCTGGTGTAATTTTTGTTTGTTCTGCTGGAAATACTAATCAAAAATTAGTTAAGTATGATCATCCAGATTATGATAACTATTGGGGAACAGGACCTGATGCATCATATGCTACTTCTCAAACAGCTGCTTGGGGATATCAGGCATATAATAGTATTAGTAGACAAGGTTTCCCTGGTCAGATAGGACAGCAAACTGATTCTGTTGCTGGAATAACAACATATAGAACTATTCCTGTAGGTGCTCTTGATGATGGGATGTATTCTACTTCAGGTACTGGCATAGAAAGAAAGGTTTATTATAGTAATAATGGAAACTTAATTCCATTTTATGCTTGTGCTGATTCTACACTTGCTGCTTGTGATAACAATTGGCCTGGTACAAATTATAATAGGTATGATGCATACTATACTTTGAGTGGTACTCAATCTGTTGAATCTGAAGATTGTTTATTCAGTGGTACAAGCTCTGCTTGTCCTATAGCATGTGGAATCATAGCTACTAAATTGGAGAGTAATAGAAATTGGGAATATACTGATGTGTTGAGTTGGGTGACTAATTCAGTAGGAACACTATCTGCCAGTGAAATGTATCCTGGAACAGATGGATCAAACGCTGGAACTGCTGCTGATTGGAATGATAGTTATTCATTACAAGGTGGAGAACCTATTATACTTTGGGATGCTCTTACTGGAAATGAAGAAGAAGATGGTAGTCCATTAATTTCATTGAGACTCAAAAATGCTAATGGACTTAAATTAAGTGGCATCAACTTTATAAATACCTAAAAAATAAGTTACAATGTCTGAAAAGGGTTTTGGTGTAAAGGAATTAAATATAACAGCTCCAGCGTCTGGTACACCTGCGATTGAGAGTGTTAGTCCTAATTTAGATTTGAAAGCTGTTAAGGTTGGGGTTAGTACTGATATAGCAGTTGGTAGAAATGCTAATGTTACTGGTATCATGACTGCTACTGCAGTTAATGATTCTGCTGGTAATGTAAGAGAGATAATTAATAATACAAAATCTGGTACATATACTTTGACTGCTGCTGATGTTGGTGAGTTAATTAATACTGCTTCAGGTGTCACGGTTCCTCAGACAACCTTTAGTGCTGGTCAGGCAGTAACAATTTATAATAATAGTGGTAGTGATATAACAATTAGCCAAGATACTAATGTTACAATGTATCAGGCAGGTACTTCAAATACTGGTAACAGGATTCTTGCACAGAGGGGAGTTGCTACTGTATTGTGTGTAGGAACTAATACCTTTACAATTATTGGTGGTGGTCTGAGCTAGGGGGTTCTAAGATGCCCATACAACAGGCACTATTTACAGGAGGAGGTGGTGGTAATCAAACAACTACCACTGGTCAGGCAGAATTTACAACACCAGGAACTATAAGTTGGACAGCACCTGCTAATGTCTATGATGTTCATGTCGTCTGTATAGGTGGTGGCGGTGGTGGTCAAACACAAGATTTCGCAGCAGGTGGTGGCGGTGGACTTGGATGGAAAAATAATATTCCAGTAGTACCTGGACAATCTTATACTGTAGAAGTTGGTAATGGAGGAGCTCAAAATACTTCTGGTGGAAGTGATGGTGGAGATTCATATTTTATAAACGCAGTCACTGTAAAAGGTGGTGGTGGAAAAGGTAATAATCAAGGTGGTGGAGATTTTGTAGGTGATGGTGGTGGTAATGGTGGTAATTACCAGACATATGGTGGTGGCGGTGGAGCTGGTGGATATTCTGCAGATGGTAATTCAGAATCTGGTGGATCAGCTGGTCGAGGTTCTGCCAATGGATTAACTGGTGGTGGTGCTGGTGGTGGAGGAGTAGGTATAATGGGTGAAGGTTCTAGTGGTTCTAATTCTCCAATTAATAATAACTATGGTGGAGTTATGTCTGGTGGTGGAGGAGGATCAGGTGGAAGTGGCGGTACAAGTGGAATATGTCCAACTTTTAGTGGTGGATATAGTGGTGGAACATTTGCTGGTCCTGGTGGTAATTATGGTGGAGGTGCTGGTGGAGGTACTGGTTCTCAATATGGTACAGTTCTTAATGGTAATGGTGGAAAAGGTGCTGTGAGAATTATATGGGGTCCTAATAGATCATTTCCATCCACTAATACTCAGAATTTATAGGAGGAAGATATGTCTATACAACAAATGTTAATTAGTATTGGTTCTGTAAGTCAGCAGTATTGGACGAATACTATTACAAATAGTACGTCTTCAGATGTGACTATTTACAGTCAGGCTTTTGATAGTGAAGGTAACATTTATGTTTGTGGTAGATCTAATATTAGTGGAGGCATGAGTGATGGAGTCATTTATAAACTCAGTAAGAATGGAACATTATTAAAATCTGTACATCTTGATGATCCTAATAGATCTATTACGTTTAGTTCTATACTTATTGATTCTACCGATGTTCGGTGGACACAACAATCTTATGATGATGTTTATATCTATGCTGGATATGGAACAATTGTTAAGTATAATTCAGATTTAGAATTACAATATTACAAAAAGAATAACTGGGGTAATGGAACTCAGTTTGATGAGGGTGATAGCATTTCTAATGGTCATTCTATGATCTTTACTGGCGGTGGACAAATGTTACAAGTTGCTGGTAGGCAGTCGGGAGGAACTCTTGGTCTCTATGCTATGTTTGAAACTGCTACAGGAATAATTGATAACAAGTGGTACGCCTATCTCAATTCAGGTACTGTTGCTTATCAAGGTGGTGGAATAGTTGATGGTATGATACATCTTTGTGGTTATGATATAAATCCATCTTACACAAATGGCAATGCTTATTGGGTAGTGTCTATTAATGGTGTAGCAAATACTTATAGATTCTATCAGAGTGGTACTAGTGGTGCTGCTAGATGTATAGTTAAAGATCCTAATGGATCGATTTATATTGGTGGTAATATGGGTGGTTATCCTATGATCACCAAAGTGGCAAGTTATAATGAAACCAATACCAATCAAGGTACTGCATGGTGGAGAAGAGGTAATAATCCTGGTCCTGCTTATAGTGATCTAGCACTTGATTCTCAGGGCAATGTTTATGGTGTTACTGGTTCTTATAATGGTGCTAGTGGATGGTTGATTAAGATAGATCCTAATGGAAATGTTATATGGTCACGACAATTTAATAATGGTGATAGTATTAATAGCATAACGATTGATGATAATGATACTATATGGTTGACTATTAATAGAAACCAGTATAATAATGCTGGTCAGACTATAATTGCTAGATTAACATCTGATGGACACGGTGCTGGATATTGTAATTATGTTGTGGGATCTTATGCTCACAGTTCTTTTTCATATGCACTTCAAGATTTTACAAACATTCAATATAACTGGTGGGGTAATAACCTAAGTGGTGCTTCTATTTGGGGTGGACTTGTAAGTAGTGATCCTAGTAAGACTGCTTCAACGATTACTCCTTCTGATAATAAATGTGTAATGGAAGATATTATTGGTCAGGTAGAATATACAACAACAGGAACATATAGTTGGACATGTCCACCTGGTGTATATTTGGTTGATGCTGTTTGTATTGGTGGTGGTGGAAGCGGATCTGTCCATCAAAATTCTACCTCTGGTGGAGGCGGTGGAGGCGGTGGCCTTGGATGGAAGAATGGTATTTCTGTAACACCAGGTCAAACTTATACTGTAGTAGTTGGTGGAGATTCTTATTTTATAAACACATCCACCGTGAAAGGTGGGCGTGGATTAAACGCTGATCAAGCAGGAAGTGCATTTACAGGTGGAACTGGTGGTGGATATGTAGGAGATGGTGGTGGTAACGGTGGTACTGGTGGAAACAGTGACGGAACAGATGGTGGCGGTGGCGGTGGAGCTGGTGGATATTCTGGAAATGGTGGTAATGGTGCTCCTGGATATGTTCAAGGAGCAAATTCTGGATCTGACGGACAAGGTGGAGGAGGTGGTGGAGGATCAAATGGATATGATGGAGGAACTCCTCATGGTGGAGGA
>Ga0115012_10001058_pt1 | contig 15856 bp, 19 predicted proteins | sample TroAtlMetagenome_FD_88706 | JGI IMG/M metagenome (GOLD analysis project Ga0115012, IMG submission 88706) | Marine eukaryotic phytoplankton communities from Atlantic Ocean - Tropical Atlantic ANT10 Metagenome | ecosystem: Environmental > Aquatic > Marine > Oceanic | place: Tropical Atlantic...
GCCTTCGTATCGGTACAAGTAACCTGTAGTTGTTCCCACTATTAACGCCTTATCACCATTAGGCCGACGCACCATGTGAACTAAATTAACTTCATCAGCTAAACCACTAGCAGGATCTTGTGAGTACTGACTGGTAAATAAATAATCTTTTGGAGCGAAGTAATCGTACCCCTCTCTTCTTTGTTCCCGATCCAGTACCCTGCGAAAATCCCTCTTTGTTATATAGTTCTTAATGCCAATCGTGTCTTTAGATACAGATGCCATTAACCTACCCCCTGATGAAGGAGTAAACGTAAACGCTTTATATCTACGACGTGCTGCCATTAAGCCTTCTTAATCCTTACTGCATCCTGCCAAGGGTCGTACCACAGTTCCCCTACTGCTACGTTTGCCGGCTCAATTCCCCTGAGCTTGACTTGTATCTTTGCATTTTGACCACTGCCAACTACATTAGTTAAGTCATAAATTCTCTCATCATAAGTATCCCCGCTTATCTTGCTAAAGACTCCTCGGGCTGCACTATAAAGTTTTAAGCTGTATAGTTTTCCGCTTGTTCCTCCCTCTGAATCAACAATTGTTGGCACAAATTCAACTTCGGTTGTTACGTTGCTTGCAGTGCTAGGAATTTTAATCCTATTACTTGTAGTGTACCCACTGCCTACTGTATCAACTGTCCATGTATCTACTTCAGCCGTGTCTGCCCATTTAGGAGCGGTGGCTGTAGCATTACCACTTCCTAGGTTAGTAGTGTTCGCTGTCTGTTTCCCTGTTGTTTCAAGGTCAGTTGTTTTAATGCCATCTTCTGGCGGCGCAGCATCACCTTGCCCTACACCAAGACCAGCTTGTGAGCTTATACCAACACCAGTTGAGGGCGCACCTCCTGTAATTATCCACTGACCATCCCCGTTATCTGCTCCACCTGAATTCACACTGTCGCAAATCAGATCAACAACTACCTTACGAGACTTATTGGTGGTTAACTGAGGCATGACAACAACCTTATCAGTCAGTTCTCCATTGTTATTATCTACTATCTTATCTGTAGCAAAAGAGCTTGAGTTAGTAAGTGAAGAACAAACCTTTATAGTCACCTTACCTGTACTGCTACCTCTGAATATACTTAGCTTTGCTGCCTTACCTACGTATGCGTTCATACTTGGATGAGGTAATGCTATGATTACTTCGTTACCACTTGTTTGAATCACACATCTTATTATCCCTTCAAAGGGTTTAGATCCTAGGTTAGTATGGAAATTGTATGTGCCTGTAGCTTGAGCAATGTTGTCAACAGGTATGTTCCGCTCAAACATAAAATCTAAGCGATCATCACTCATTGTCCCAGAGGTCACGGTGTTAGCACTAACAGACGAAATCTGACCAGAGTTAATACCAACAGCAATTGCTGAGGCAGGTATATCATTAGCTCCAATGTTTAACTTAGCGTAGTCTACAGATGCAGCCGCAAGAACCGTGTCGATGTCCGAGTTGGACATGGTTGGTATTGCTGCTACAGGAATCTTACTATTGGATACACTGGTTACTGTGCTTGCATTTACTGAGGCAATCTTTGTATGAGGGATAATCCCTGCCAGCTTGTCAGCAGCTATACTTCCGGCAAGGTCGGCATTGGTAACGGCTCCTGTTAATGTGAGCTTGGAATACGCAATCCCGTTAGGTAACTGTGCCGAGGTAGCTGTCCCTGATATGTCAGAGAAACTTACCGCGCCCCCAACCTCCTGCCACTTAAGATAAGTTGAATCAGAACTAGCATTAGGGTTCCAAACGTATAGCTTAGCCTTGTTTGTATTGCTCGCTTCGAGATGACGGATCCAAATATACTCCTGCCACTTGGTAGTTGCTGCTGCGTCGGGGACAGTAGGAGTCCCTGATCCAGTATCCGTCGTATTGATTACTGCACTTGCTGTAGTTGCCATGTTAACACCCGCAATTAGAAATTATGTTATCGGTACTTGTGGTACAAACCTGCGTGAAATGTCCACTGACCCCTTTATAGTATTTAACCTGCTGCTTTTCCCTGGCTGACAGGTAGAGTTTCCTTCTCTGTGTTAGGTATTGCCCTAAATAAATCCCCTGCATCTGCGGATCCTTGTCAACTTCCAGACTGATTCGCGCTTTGCAAAAATCTGATACGGCCAAAGCAACCTCATCGTCGTAAGGTACGTTGTCGCTATTACCATGGTTAGCATCTACAATATCGTAGTGCATTTCAATGACCGCCTTGTCATCTATTGAAGGGTACACCAGGAAATCACCTGCTCTCCCTATCGTTATATGACTACGACCACCGTATATCTCTGGCATAGCACACACTAAATCGTGCCTGTTACGGTATGGATACGGACTAAGCGGGTAACGATTACATTCCTTATCGGAGCTATCATCCACCGCTGGATCCTCAAGCTGCACAACCCATGCTTCTATTGGTCTAGCCCCAGCAGGAAGATTACCTGCACTAGCATTACCTTCTGTTGTAAGTGGTAGCTTCCCAGCAGGAGATGACTTGTTGTACTGAGCTGTCTTACCCGCCCTGTAAAAAGGAATGTAAGTCTGTATATCTAGTACGCCGTTCTTAATGGAGCGAGTTAGAAACGTGGCTATATTCCCCCGGTCTTTGTCAACCGGAAGCAGTTCCTTAACCACCCCCTGAAACTCTGTCCACGTCATGTCATCAATAAGATGTAGCTGTTCCTGTTAATCCAGCAGGGCCAGTAAATGTAGCACCGCCTTCAACAACATAGGAAATGGTCACGTCAGCCCTGTCAGAGTGGATTTTTCTTTCAGCTTTAACTGGAATAGGTGTAGCTGGCGTAAAAGAATCTCCTGTCTTTAACTTAACTATAACTGTGCCAGCACCACCAGCCGGATCACCATTACCATCTTCTGATTCATGGGCAATAGTAGCTGTGTTACCATTTCCATTATAAATCCCAGTAATAAAGATTCTTTGATTCGTTACAGATGAAGGCACAGCCGCAGATGTCGTTGTTATTAAACTTGTGGGTACTCCTACCATTATTTTTTACCTTTCTTTTTCTGTGGTTTTTCAGGTGCTTTAACCTTACTTACCTTTAAGACTTCATCCTCTTCCACCTTAGACTTTTCTTCCGCAGGTGGCGCACTTGTCGGCTGGGTTGGTGCTGATCCTATTACTGATCCTGTCGAGAATGTCTTTTTTTTTGTCTTATCAAACTCAGTCTTGGAAACCTCTGTAAAAGCAGTCGGGTATTCTTTTGCTAAACCCGCAAGAACATCAGCTTCTAGTTCAAAAATATAAACTCCTCCGCCAACATGAAACCCTTCACCTGGCACAACAGCTGAGGATGATGTCACTATGTATTTCTTAGCCATAATGTTTCAAACGGAATTAAACTAACTATGTTAGGTAACACAAGCAAACAAAAAAAAGCCCAGAGGTTTTATCCCCTGAGCCTGGAGTAAATTAACTGGGTATCAACTATGCCCCAGAAGATAACATATTCCAATTTGTCCCGTTATATATAAGGGTAAGCGACTCAGTCACAGCATCTAGTGTTATATCTGATGCCATCTTAATGTTACCATCATTCTTATGAACCGTTAGGGTTTTACCTGTAGCAGGTTGCAATACAAGAATTTGTCCAGCCTGAGTGCCTCCGTTGATAGTTTTAAGATCATCAGAACCACTTGCCGACGTAACAATATGATATGAATCCGTTACGGTAATATCCTCAGTCGTTGCGTGAATAGTTAGTTCAGCCCCTTTGGAAAGAAGCCTTCCTTCCTTTATGTGATCCTTTACGTTTTGAAAGGTGTCGTATGATTTAATCTGTGCCATAATCTTTTATAAAAGCGGGAGGCCAAGGCTAACCAAAAACCCTGACCCCCCTGAGTTAGCTACGAGTTAGGAAAGATCACAACCACTGACTGTAATCGTCGGACAACCTTCGGTGATGTTCTCGATGATTGCGTGACGGTTAGGATCCCCAATGCGAACCTCAAACTTCTTAGAGTTAAGGACGTAATGCTTAATGTTCGGCTGGATCACACAGTTATACTGGTCATCTGCCACGTTTGTCTGGCGTTTAACGCTCTTAGTTCCCATTAGGTTAACAGCAACGTCAGACCAGTCGATCAACCACATGGTACGACCACGGGCGCGAGCCTTGGCAGCAGTTTGTTCAACCGCAGGGGCAACATTAGTACCAGAGCGACCTGTTGTTGAGGCGTTATGGAAGGCTGCAACACGATCATCAAAGTATGTGTCCGTGAAGATGGCCATGTTTACGCCCTGATCTGGCAGGTAGTAACTGTTGTAATCAAGGGCAACAGCGTTATCCATATCCAGAACCTTTTGACCAAGGTTGATGAACATATTGATGTCTGTACTGTACTTGCTCTTGTAGTACTTAATCATTACATCACGAATCTGGGCCGCTGTGAAACGGTCAGTCATAATGTCAATTGTGTCTACGTTACCAGACTGTGCTTCGCGGTAACGCTTCAACTGATAGATCGTTTCAAATAGAACGTCCAAGTTTAGTGCGCCAGCGGCTCCGTTAGTTGTAAGTGAACCACCATAAACCTTACTGCACTCTGCCAACTGAGTACGGATGCCCAAAGCATTTGCCTTGTATTCGATTGTGCAAGAATCTCCATTAGTATCTGGGTCAGTAACAACTGGAAGATTAGTGTACCCTTCAACAGTCTGGTTCTCATTGATCTGATCTCCGTAGAACACTGTATTGTAGAAGGCTCGTTCTGCCCTCATCTCCTGCTGCTTACGCTGCTGGGCCAATGGGAGTTCACGGAACTTCTTAAACCAGTTGGATGTCAGCGGAGCTTGAAGTGCTTTCAAGTACTCGTCACTGTACTTATGAGTCCAACGAGTCGTTTGCGACCAATAGGAAATCAAGTTAGTTGGATTAACTGCTGGCCCTTGTACGCAGTGCTTCTCGTAATCTGATACGCTGTTAGCCATTAAGGTAACAACACCAGCACGAGGACAATACTTTCTAAGTCCTTGGCGGGTAGCAGTTGTTGACGCTCCGCCTGTTGCATCAGCGGCCCATTGAGTAGCAGAAATGTTCGGCTCCACAACCAATGCAGCGTAATAAGCATTAGCAGTACCAGTTGCAGTACCACTTCCGTCATCCTTTTGACTAGCTGCTTCAATCACCTTAAACACTACGTTTTGTGCGTTAGCTCCAGTCGCATCGTCTAAGTTTTCAAGAAGAACATAACTACCTGGAGTAAAGAATCGACCTAGGTTAGTAAGCTGAGACTTGTACCCTGTAAGAGTAGCTGTGCTGTTGATTGTTCCCATAGCTTCATCAGCCATAGTAACGTGCCATCTTTGACGACCACCATGAGATGTGTGATTGCTTCCCGCAGAAACAAAATCATTAAAGTTAGTCTCTGATGTATAATCTGCTGGGTTACTGCTTCCTCCGTGGACTGATTGTTGTGAACCATCCTGTTCTGCCCAAGTAAAGTTGTCAGCGTGACCTAATGCGCCGCCTCTGGACTGTGAGGATACGTTCTCTCCGTTCTTACCATCAGTAGTACCATCTGCCAATGCAGGGTTGCAGGACGACTTAGCTATTTGAAAATAGTTAGCGTTAACCACGTTCTGTTGAGGCACTAAAGTAAATGGAGCGATAACGCTACCTGAATTACTAGCTGTACCACCACCAAGGTTGGCGTGACGTGAAAGTAAAAGATCTGTTAAGGTTCTTTGTGGGACACCTACCATGCGAGCTTCTTTTGTCTGCGCTATGATACGATCCATTCCGACTTCTTTCGTTTGCTGATCTTCCATGTCCATTTTTGTGAACGCTCGGATCGACGCACGAGTGAGTGAGCAACCAGTCGAATCACTAACATTAATGAAACGAGGGGTACAGTTGCTTGCCGCTGTGGTGTAGTTACCCGGATAATTTGCATAGGTATCTACTGCTCCACTTCCGGCTCCATTTCCTGATAATGCTGCCATAATATATATTCTCCTTATTTAAAACCTAACACTGTAGGTAAAAACAAAATATTAAATCAGCTTATTCAGGTTTCAATTTTACGGGCAGAAAAACCTACAATTATTTTTGTTTTGTAATGCAATATTTTATTCGCTTAATTAAACGATAGATAGAAACAGGGACGATGAATAATATACACAAAACAAATGCGATAATTATTGCTACTGTTCCTGCTGGCTTGTCATCCAAAATCAATTCCTAGTTCATTAATCAAGTCTTTACCCATGTGATTCTCTTGTGTTGAGCCACCCTCAGCTACTCCCGGACTAGCAGATCTTGATGCCTTCGGAGGGTTAACAGGTTGAGGGTCATTCGCAGGTTTCTTCGACTCCCCAGGTTTTACCCCTCTAACGAAGCCATAGGACTCAAGTTCTTTAACTCTGTTCTCTACATTTTCGTTAGCTAACTGGATAGCTTTAGTTCCGAAATGCTCAAGTATATCGTTCTGATCCCATGTCCAGTACCCTTGCTTGTCTTGTGCTTGAGCATAACGGGAAGGGGTCAGAAACTTCTGCCCGTCCTTATCTGTATCACCTGTTCTTGCATACGTTTCTGCTTCAGTCTCGATGTCGTTTATGAGTTTATAATATCCTTCGTCAGTTTGAGTATTTAAACCATGCCACCGTTTAACAAAGTCATCTGCCCACGTGATGTACTTCTCTCGTTCTTGTGAAAAGATATTGTGCTTTAAAGGATCTGTCTCCTTCATTTCTTCTAGCTTTGAGAACTCATCGTATGCACGACCGGCTTCTTTAATAGTCGCCTTTACTTGGGGGGTTGCCCTGATCTCATTGAGTTCTCCTTTTAATCCATTGATGGTAGATTCGTATTCCTTCTTAACATCTGAAACAATTTCATCTCTGAACTTATCACGTTTAATGGAGTCAATGTCAGCAGATTTAATGACAGGTTTATTTCTTCTAACGTAATCCATGAACTCAGAGTCCTCATTGTCAAAGGTTCTCTCTGGATCTTCTCGCCTTGCTTTCTCTACGTACCCGTCTAGTTCTTTGTAGAAATCTAACAGCTTAGCTGCCTTGCCTTTATGTTTCCCTTTGGATTCAGCGTATCGGTACAGTTCCAGTTCCTCTTTCTGCTCATCAATTAACTGATCTTCATAAGTATCTACAGGTTCCTCTTGTTTAGGCTGCGGATCAGGCTCAGGTGTTTTGCCTCTAGCTTCTAACTCCTCCCGTACAACCTTGCGAAAAGCCTCCTCGACCAGCTTAGGCTTAACACTAAACTCTTTCTTTGGTTCTTCTACTTCAGGTTCGGGTTCCTCTTTGGTTGCCTCCCCTTCGGACTCTTCGGTCTTGGACTCTTCGGCCTTTGGCTCCTCTGGCTGTACTCCGTCTTCTTGTTGTGTTTCCTCGGCATTGGTCTGCTCTGGTTCAGTATCGGATTTAATACCTAAGTCATCCCATAGCTGCGAAAGCATAGGATCTTCTAGGTTTGTTTGTTGTTCTTGTTTTTCAGGGGGTGCTTCCTCTTGTTGTACTTGTTGGTCTTGTACTTCTTGAGGTGCTTCTTCTGTTGTTGTTGTTGTTTCCGCCATAAATTAAAGGGCAACTGGCGCAAGTTCTTCTGCTTGTCCGGGCATTGGAGTTGCGTCACCTTTCAGTAATTCAATCTCCTCTGCATTCTGTTGCACTACCTGTATTAACTGCTGGATCATAGCCCCCATATCCTGATTGTTCTGCTGGTTGTTAGCCAGTGCATCCTTCTGTTCTTGAGGCATCATGGTGTTATCTTCTCCGGGTTGCAGTTGTAAGTTAAGGTCAACGCCAGCCCCGCTATTACGGAACACAGCGTTCAAAATCTCATAGTATTTCTCCTTGGTTAATGCCTGTAACATTTGTGGGTTCTGCAACACAGGCAGCATCTGTATTAGAATATTAGCAGAAGCCATGTTAGATGATCTCTCACTACCATCCCTGCTGTTAAACACATAGTCATGTATTAAGTTATGCTTCTCTCCAATCACGGTGTATCTACGTTCTGATTGCGGATCAAACATATCCCCAGAGTCAGCAACCGTGAACCCTGCTGCTTCTACAACATTAGCTGGGTAACGGTTTAATACTGGTAAGTGGACATGGTTACTACCGCAAGCCATCAACGACTCATAACATATCCTTTTCTTGGCAGCTCGTCCCTCATCTATAGCATCAGATATAAAGCCATACACTGACTCAGTTGTGTTAGCTATCACCTGAACCTCGGTAGCTGATGTTTCCCTGGGGGATGGTTGACCTTGTTCCTGGGGAGACAACGCTAAGAGCCTCTCAGCCATCGACATTACCTGGACAATAGAATTAAAAATAGTCTGGATGTTAGAGTTTGGACTACTTCTAACGACCTTAAAGATGTTATCGGCGTTGGTGTCGATACCTAACTCACGTAATCTACTGAAGCTAGTTTCAAGGACGTGTGTGGTTGCATAGAAATTTTCACCCTTCATCGTTGCCCTGAATTCTTCAGCTAACTCCTGCCCTTCAGCGTCGTCTGGGAATATGTCCGAGTTAAGAACAGCCACAGCAAACAGATCTGCCTTAGCTGTCTCTAATAACTGGGAGAACAGGTTGGTTAACTGATCCTGAAAGCCCATCAACTCGTGAGCTATTGATATATTAACTAGCCTGTTATCGTTCTCGTTAAAGCTATATACAGCAGCAGGACTAGACGGCATGATCTCCGCAAAGATAATAGTACTCTCACTAGCTACCTTAAAGTGTACCCAAACCGGATAAGGATAATCCCCGATGCCGTAATCTTTAGGTATGATCTTCCAGTAAAATTCAGATACAAAGATTGAAGAGTCATCGTACTCGGAGTTGTATAAACCTATCTGATTACGCCTATCATTAAAGCTGGTAAGGTCGTTAAGTGCAGGAGGAGATGCAATTGTTGAGTAATACTGTGACCAATACGCTTGGTTGTTAGCAAACAAACCAGTTGTAAAGTCAGTGTAAGATATAGTGCTACGATTAAAGAACGCTGGATTATGAGCAACGTCAGAGTACTTAAGAACCTCCCAATACCCTACGTATTCTGCACCTGAATCAGAGTTCAGAGAATTAAGTGGGTGGTTGATGTCCCAAAATGTTCGGGATGGATGAGGATTAATCCAAGCCAACCCTTCTTTAACTACACGAGCTTCCTTCTCTATCTCATCACCTTGAAATTCTTCAGCTAAGTTCTTCTTTCTCCACTGAACTTCACGCTCCCAGCTTGCACGAGGGAAGGCAATGCTATGGCCATACAGCATCATGTCTCTAATAAGCTGAGTCTGAAAGTGTCTGTAATCGTACTGGTCTGCCATTATATCCATACGCTGAGACAGGACATCGCCCTTCAGTCTAGCGGTAGGAGTGGTGGATCTGGAGTCGTACTTAAAGAATGGATACAGGTTGTTGTACTTGTTGGACTGAGCAGACAGCCGCCTAGTAATCAAAGACCTAACAAGATTAATGTTTGTCTCAAAAAATTTCGGAAGATCGATATGCTCTGGCTTACCTGACTCAGATTTACGTACAAACTTATCAGTAACCTTTAACTTACTTAGCTCAGTGACACAGTTATCCAGGCTCAACCTCTTCTGTGCATACATTATAAGCGGGATAGTCTGTTTGGTAACAGGCGCAGAATCCCAGGCTAAATCAACAGCCGAATAGATATGGTGATTACGAAGAGTGAAGACAATGTGTTCGTGTAGTCGTGAGTTAATCAGTTTCTCGATCTTCTCACGGCACATGATGTCCTTGTCTATTTTATCCTTCTCTTCCTTGGATAATTTGCTTGGTTTGTCAGGCTTAACTGCTGTTAAAACCTCCCTCAACCTCTCATTGGTTGTCCCCGACTGCTTAAGTATATCAAAGTCCACCATACTTCGCCTTAGTAAATTCTTGTTCTAAATGATAAAGGGTTAGAGCTACATAGGAAGGAACCCTGTCCTTTCTTAGCCAGCTTTTGAAGATGTGCCACTCGCAACAGCATAGGACAGCCGCCTCCTCTAGGGTTATCTGCATTAAACCACAGGCCCGTTTGACTCTCTCCATTGTCCATCCGTCCCAAAGTTTTTTGTCTGAATAGTATCGGGCCACCCGAACTGATGCCGGACTGCCTAGTACTCGCCTTCCTCTTCTTCTGGAGCGGGAGTTCTCATCTTGAAGCTCACGTCCTTTTTTTTAGAAGGTGCAGATTCTTTATTAGATTTGTATTCATCTACGACTACACCTGTTATTGAAAGGACTGCTTGTTCGCTTGAAGCCTCGTCCAATGTCCCTTTAATCTCCATCTCACACGCTTCACCTGCCCCTTTAGCCGAGAAATAATCCCTAAGTTCGGAGTCATCCGTAAGGTCAAGCACCACCTTGTCGCTTGTTTGAATTGCCATATATCTAATTTTGTTAGGTAACTCTATTGTTTAAAAAAACTATGCCCGTCCGCAATGGATTAGGCTGGGCCTAGAAGTCTCAGTTTGCAAGGTATTTCGCATACCATTTAGCTCTAACTTTAGCAACGGATATGTGACTGCGTCAAACTTGTGAATGTATTTTGATCGGCGCGGTTTGCCGGGGTTCTTTTTATCTGACTCTAGTTGCTGAAACATATCTATAGTTAGCTTGCAAGTTGCACTGACATATACCTCATCATTAAATAGTTTCTGTTGTAATAGTCTGATCCTAGCTTCAACACTGCCGCTACCTTTAGGGCAACCTTGTAGTTTTATTCGACCATCACTAAACCTTTCCATGTCCCAGCTATCGTAAGACCCTTCACCTCCGGGATGCCATTGGTTTATTGCTGAGCTATCTGATATATGCTCGTACCTAAACTCAAAGTCTGACTTCTTATTCCAGTAATCCATCTTTCGGCACACCTCTTGAGCTAACCTTTTATACAGATGTCGCTGACCTAGGTAATCTAACTCATCAAAGATAATCCAAAGCACCTTGTCTTGAGTGGGAATCATTTGCATGAATGATATACTGCTATACACCTGCCCTAAATCGTAGCCAATTGTAATAGGGAATCCTTGCATCGGTGTTAGACCTGTCCCTTTTAGTACCTCTCCCTTAATATGGTTCTCAGGTACAAAGTACTCCTTGAATAAGGACTCTCCTGTTGGTCTGTCTACCCATTCACCATCTATTAACCTGCGTTTTTCAACAGGGTCAGACCTAAGTATTCGGTGAAGGTTCTCAACGTACCCATCAGGTAGCCTCTTAATATTCTCGGTAACAGGAACATGATACACAGCGAAGTCATTGTCTTTTGTTCCATCTTCCTCATAACAATCCTCAAAGAATGTTTGATACACCCAATGGCTTGGCCCTTCAGGGTTACAGCTTGCACAGTATTGTTGTGGCCCATCTATGCCACGCCTCCTACCTAACTGTGCTGCGGGATAGGTGAAATACTCCTTACCATCACATTGCGTAAGCTCATCCACGTATATCATTGATGGGGCTGGCCCTTTGATACGTGTCTCTACTGCTGCTGCATAAGGAATAGATATTAATAGAAGTTTAGACCAGCCACCATGACGGTTGCCGATCCAGCGATGTCTGTCTTTTGTGTTGGGATCCAGCTTGGCGTTGGAAGACTCAAGACCTATGCCTTCTGTCCACGATGGGATCACTAAGGTTTCTAGGTCATGCCATATACCTTCCGCACCAGTTCTAATTGAAGGGGAAAGGATCATCACCAATGCGTTATCATTTTCATACGCATGACGTATCACCTTATGCCCAAATCCTATTGTCTTTCCGCTACCTTTTTCTCCGTAACCTAATACGAAACGGGATGAATCATCGAATATCTTTTGCTGAGTAGCGTTAAGATCAGGGTGCCAAGCTTGACTAACCGAATCTTTTATCGGCTTCAGTGAAGCAAACGCATCTGCCTCTGCCTCTGCTATAGTAGACTTGCCCACCATTTAAATGCACTAGGGTTACTCTTCCACATGGTACACAATCCTGTTGCAATCCTATGTGCCACTTGTTCTTCCTTACTCCACTCAACCCCCATTACATTTCCAATTGCATGAATGCACTCATGTAGAAATGTGTCAGCTATAGCTTCCTTAGGTAGATCTTTGAAGATACAGATAGTCTGAGTTGTACTATCGCACCACCCATCCGCTTCGCTTACCACCCTCTCAGTCTCTCCAACAAACTTAACTTTATATGTTAGGTTTAGTATCTTGATTCTGCTCGGTGGTCGAAACTTTGACCTCTTTAGGTTCATTGATTTGGATTGCAGCTACCGGAGCAAAACCTGGCTTGCCCCTTGACCCACTCCCTTTTCGTTCTTCCATTTTCTGCTTAACTATTGCATCAGTCAACGCAGCTTTGTTAGCTCTATCGTACGCCTCAAGGACGTGTTTAATCATGTTGGACTTATCTTCTCTTAAAATCTTTTCTCTATCTTCATCTACCCCAGCATCAAGTTGATGCCGTATCTCTGTTATATCTCCCATTAAATCACTGAACAACTTAACAACACCCCCGCCAATAAGTTGCCTTACAGATCCAAGGCTTTGCTGCCCGAACCCAAGGAACGCCATAGCTTCGGCCTTTGAATTCCCTCTGATCCCCATTTCTTCCAGCCCTTTAGCCATGAGTTTATTCTCTTTCTCAATAGCTTCGGCATCTGAAATTGGTTGCACTGCTCGGTGCATAGTTTGTGACACTGGACGTTGACTTAGCCACTTACCAGACAGTGCCGTGTCTCTCGACATTACTTGACGCAACGTAGCTTGGCTTACCCCCATGATTTTAGCCGCTTGAGATTGGTTTCCATCCACCTCCTCAAGGGTTTCATGCAGTCGCTTCTTCCAAGCATCGTCGTATTTAATCTTACCCATTAAGCGTTTAGATATATATCAGTAGTGCTGGTATTAGAATGGCCTAAATCTTTTGCAATCTTTTCAACAGTCACACCCTTGGCCTTTTTATTCTTGGCGTAGTAGGATCGAAGACCGTGGAAACTCTTGGACTTAATTGAACTTCGGCCTGAATCCTTGGCGGCCTTGTTACATAACCGTTTAAATTGAACGCTAAGACCAGCCCTTCGATCTGGATCCATATAAATGTTACGCTGTTCTGGAAAGATATAAGTTGGATCAGAAACAGGTAGGTCACACAAACCATCAATCACTGACGTAGGTATCTCAACCTCAATACGCTTATCTCTTTTCTGTGTCCATACAACGATGGTGTCACCATTCTGAAAACAACTCCATTCAAGGCAGCATATATCACCAAGCCTTAGTCCTGTTTTTGTGGCCAAGTGTATAGCCATCTGCCAAAAGGTATCAGCTACTTTCATTAAGGCGGCAATGTCTTCACCCTTCATGGCTGGGTGGGTTTTAGTTTCCTTCTGAAGGTGAGTCATCTTATTCATTTGAACACGTGCTAGTGCAGCTGGTTTAGTTATCATCCACCCCTTGTTGTAACAGTAATCAAGGAAGCTAGTGAGTGCAGCTTTACGTACCCTCTTGGTTGCAAACTTTAACTCTTCCCCTTTCGCATTAATAAAATCAGATACATTATCTTCGTTGATACCAGCGGGGCTTTGCTTCCCTAGGTTAAAATCATTAATCCATTTTTGGGTGTATGATATGTGACTGCCAGCAGTTCTCTTCTTTAAATTATTATTAGCCCATACCTTGTATCTTCCAAACGCTACGTTAACAGTCATCTCTTTGCCGCTTACAATTCTGCTCACAATATCAGATGTTAACCGAGTTACCTTGGCTACCTGTTCTAGTTCGGCCACCTTTGTTTTCCATGCAATCTTCTTTGCTTCTTCGTAGCTCTTGCATCCTGTATCTACTTCCATTGGTGTACCATCTTCTGCCTTAAAGCATACATGATACGTGTTGTTTACCTTCTTAAGTCTCATATCATACCTTTCAGTTCCATTTCGTTAATTTCTTTTTGCAGTTTGTTTTCGGATCCTTCCTTTAGTTGACCCTTCATTTCTCTAACTGCTTGTTTATATTTGTGGTATTGCTCTTTCCCTTTAACACTAGCTTTCATACGAACAAGTGCGTCCTTCATTTGTGTTAGGTTCACAGTCTTGCTTTTAATTCCAGCCTCTATAAATCGTTGTGCTATACGCATCGCCTTTAGCTCACCGTCTAATGCTAGGATCCTATGCTCCTGATCCTCCATCTGTTTAGATAACTGCATTCCTCCAGAGTTTGACAAGGTGAACGTAATAAGAACCCCACTCATCAGCCTTGCGAAGGTAGTGAAACGCCCCCCTTTTTTGGAGGTACTGGTTCAGTCGCTTCATGTGCAAGGGGTTGGTGAAGTCCACACCGCAAGCAACGGTGAAGTCACGCACGGTGTAGACATCCACACCCTTCCATGTTGTTGAATGGGACAGACCCTCCACCATTGAGGAAGGCAGACCAGAACGATCCGCTATTTCATCAGTGGTTAAGGGACGTGTACCGTTACCGTTGCCGTTTGCCCGTGGCTTTCTGGCCATTAATCTGACCAGCACTGGAGGGTATTTGTCTATACGTTGATAGAACAACGACATCCAGCAAACATAGTTAGGTAACTATTGAAGTCAATCGCAAATTAATGCGACTACAAAGACTGATAGAACTCGCCCGTTTGCCTCATTAACCTGGCTACATCTATAGCATCGAGGTCTGGGTCATCAATAAAGGTAGGCTCAATACCAATGCTACCATCGTCTGCATGATGCACCTTACCTACAAACCTTGGTCTGTGAAGATGGATAACACATTCATTCAGGGGGATGCTGTCGACCGCCTCAGCGTCGTGAGCAAGCATAAACTTAGGCCACTCCTCATCGTTCCATATCTTATTATCTTTTGGTACGTCACTCATATCAGTCCTCCGCTATATTAAAGGCTTCTTCCAACATGCCGCACCCATGCAGAAACAATATCCTTTCAGCAACCGTTCCGTTTTCCCATTCCTCATCAGTTGTGTGGCCATCTTGGTCTGGCCCTTCATTCCAAAGATCGCGGTTGTTCGCAATGAGGTAGCACTCACCCATAGAGATAACGGGTTTCCATTCATCGTCCCAGTTCCTAGCAATAGACAAATCGCCAGTTGTTGATAAACGCCAGTCATAATATCCGTTCCTTTCATCATGCTGATAGAAGTCCCACAGTTCGTACTCTTCTCCTATCTCATCGCCGTCTATCTTTTGGATTTGTAATCGTTGCAAGTCATCACTAAATGTGAGGCGACAACCAAGGTAATCAGTCTGCCACTCGTAATGACCATCACAATTGTAAACGTGTTTTCTTAATTTCATATCAGTTCCTACTTGGATCTCCTGTTTCTTCTTCTGCTATCTTGAATGCTAACTCAAACATCTTAGTGAACGTCTGCCTAGCCTCAGTAACACCAAGCGATTGGATGGCCTCAACACTTTGTCCTAGTATCACTGACCATAACGCTTCTTGTTTTGTTAGCTTTGTAGCAACGGCAAGCTGTTCAAACATTTCATATATCTTTTCATGTTGATGTGCCGTTATTTTTTCTAGTTTATTTTCCATAAATTTTACCACCAAGATGTGAGGTAGAAGCCAGACTTACCGAACGCCCTAAACAACTTAGCCAACTTTGTCCAGTCTTGAAGTAATGTGTCTGTATTCCAGCTAGGTTCGTTGGCTGCAATATATTTATATATATCAAGTTCAGGGTGAGCCATCCATTTTTCTATTCTATCTGCCATTTGTATCAGGGTTTCTGGCTCGATCCTCTCATCATACAGGGATTCTCCTGTCACATTTAAAACAAAATCAGCGTACGCCTTGCCTCTAA
>Ga0115012_10001059_pt1 | contig 15847 bp, 21 predicted proteins | sample TroAtlMetagenome_FD_88706 | JGI IMG/M metagenome (GOLD analysis project Ga0115012, IMG submission 88706) | Marine eukaryotic phytoplankton communities from Atlantic Ocean - Tropical Atlantic ANT10 Metagenome | ecosystem: Environmental > Aquatic > Marine > Oceanic | place: Tropical Atlantic...
CCACATGATAACACCACCAGGTTTTAATACCCTATTTAATTGTGCTGCTACTGCATAGAATGTATTCTGATCCCATTTACTACTATTATTATATGTACGAAGATCATCATAAGGTGGTGATGTGACCACGAGGTCTACACTCTCCTCATCCATCTTCTCCATACCTACAATACAGTTTAGATGATATGTTTTGTTTATTTCCATGCTTTACCACTCAACCATGCTACTAAACTAATGCGTTTGCCTTTAGTTACAGGTAATACTCTGTGTGGCATCCACGATGGAAATATTATAGCAGTTCCTGCTTCAGGTTTCAACACTTGATGAAACTTTCCAAACTGTAATTCTATCTCTCCACCCTCATAGTCATCATTTATTAATAATGATATGGATAGTTTTCTCTCTGTATTGTAGATAGGACTAATGTGATCACTAGGATCAGTACAATCTGAATGCCAATCATAGAAATCACCCTCCTCATATATTGTGCTTTGAATAGGTGCATCGAAATGCTCTATATCATAATGAAAGTAGTGTTTATTAGCACTCACCATCATATTATACACAATTCCTGCTATCCACTGATCCCATTTTATCCATCCATTTCTACTTGATCTAAACCTCTTATCAATCTCATCTTTATTAATAGCAGAATGAAATAATGTATCATTCTCTATGTGTATCTTAATCTCATCTAAAAACTGCTGAGGTAGTTTAGTCTCAGTAGTATATAATAGTTTATTAGTAAATGCAGGACTCATAGACTGTGTATGCGGTTTTAAGTGTTTTTGTTTTTGGTGTAATATTCTTAGTGCCTAGTCTATACTTCCTAGTACCACCAAAGATAGGATATACATGACATAGATCAATAGGATTTACATATAATGATGAGAATCCATTATTATTCTTTCCTGTCTCTGTCACCTTATCATCCCAACCACTATCAGGATGTTGTAGTTTTGGTACATCTACTAATGCTGCAAATATATCAGTAAAATCATTACCACTGATCTTAAACTTCTGCACTAGATGTAGGCAATTCTTTGCTTTACTGTGGTTATTACCAACTGCAAACTTTGAATCATCATCACCCAATGATGTTTTATCTTCAACCTTACTGATCTGATTTAATACATGGTCATAACCAGTAGCATCAACATACTCCCAATCAATACCTAATGCCTTTGCTGCTTTAGCAGTTGCACCAGGAAACATATGTGAGAGTAGTTTAGTCTTCTGTGTAGTCTCACCATAGGTATCAAGTGTGATACCATCAGTAAAGGTCATATCCTCTAGACTCTCATTTAATTTATCAGTGATGAGACGTAGAGTTGCAGGTATCAGTCTACGATACTGCTCAATTTCTTTTGAGTAATCCCTGAGTTTCATAGGTCTTGGAATTCTATAATAATATTATAACTCAATCTGAGTCATCTGTGTCAGCAATGCCACCACTTCCTAAACTGGCATACAGTCCCAGTCTCTTGTTGATCAAATTACCATAGTCCTCGTGCAACTCACATCCTAGGTAGAATCTACCTAACTCTTTTGCTACCATTGCAGTTGTGCCACTACCCATGAAAGGATCAAGAATAGTATCACCACGTTTAGAACCTGCTTTAATACATGGTTCAATTAACTCACGTGGATATGTAGCAAAATGTGCACCCTTGTATGGTTTTTTATTTACTGTCCATACTGATCTCTTATTCTTCTTTTCATATGATTTTGTAAGACCTGAATGAGGTTGTAACCCTGTCCCTTTATTATGATATTTACCATTAGTTCTATCACGTGTACCCCAGTCTCTTGCTGGTTCTTTAATTGCTTCATTGTCATAATAATAGTTCTTATTCTTACTCAACAAGAAAATATATTCATGTGCCTTAGTGCATCTATCCTTCACACTCTCAGGCATTGGATTTGGTTTATGCCATATAATATCCTGCCTTAGATACCATCCATCAGCACGTAATGCAAATGCTAACATCCAAGGGATACCAATTAAATCTTTTGATTTTAAATTCTTAAACTTATTACCTCTTACTGGTGTCTTATCGGGTAGATCTTGCTTAGTCTTACTGACTGACTGTTTAGGATAATTACCATCACTACGATAATTATAATAACTATCACCAATATTCAACCACAATGTACCATCATCAGTTAATACATCACGTACCTTCCTGAATACATTCACCATTTCTTCAACATATTTCTCTGGTGTCTGCTCTAGACCCACTTGATCCTCTTCACCACCATAGTCTCTTAATCCGTAGTATGGTGGTGATGTGACGCACATTTGAGCACTGTTAGGAAGAAATGCTGTTAGTGTCCTCCTACAGTCTCCATATAAAATGGTGTCTTTCATTAATTCTTATGAGTTATATCATATTCTATCACTATTTTCTTAGACTGTCTACCCACTGAGTTACTGGTGCAATATTGTGACCATTCACCCTTCAACAGTGCTTCCATCACATTCTTATCTAATCCACATAATTGTACACAGTTATCAACTGCTGCTCTAACAGACTCCAAACCATCAGGATAGTTTGGTTTAGCAAATCCATTAAGATCGGTCTTCTTAGCATCCTCTAATGCTTTATCAATATCAATATGGAATTCACTCATTGCAAATACTCAACTATCTTAAGTATACCATATGCTGTAAAGACTTGAGGTATAATAAATGCTACCATTGCTATTACCCAAAAGACATAGTAATAGTTTTCTTTATTCTGCGTTCTCATTTCCAGTAATATCAGAGGGCAAATCTTCATTTCCAGGATGATCTCTTATCACACCCTTATAATTCTTCTTATTATAAAAATGCTCATCCTCTATTTCCATATCATCCCACTCATGGGGATATACTAATATATTAGACTCTCTATATCCATGCATACTGTTAGGATCTTCCCTGCGATTCATACTAACAGTAATATACTGATCACCAATAAAATTAATATGTCCCTCTTCACCACTCTTCAACCTAACCTTCATCCCTCTCTCTAATGATTTGAGAATGTTTCTCACTTCCAATGGAATTGCCTCCGCTAAAAATATAGGAATAGTCATAGTTTTAAATAGTGGTCATCACGACCATATTTGCCACGTAAGATATAATTGAATGCCATAGAATACCTATAGTCATTCTTAGATGTTGTCCAACTAGAATGGGTGTATATTTGCTCTGCACTCTTATTAGGAGTAACAGAGTGTTCCAAATGTGATGGAAAGCATAATATCATTCCATCTTGAGGTATTATCTTTGCTTCTCTCATATTATACTGATTATATTCTGTCACTTCAGGATATAATGTCTCAGTACAAAATGTAGGAAACATAGATGGTATTCTAAAGATTATGTCACCACTATTAGGTGGACATTTAAAATACATAACACCACTAAACATGGCGTTAGAATGGTTATGAGTACCAGAACTATCGCCAGGTTTATGTAAGTTAACCCATGATGTTGTATGCTCTAACTCATGCTTACTCTTATCTACTGAAAGAATAGTAAACACGTAGTGTGATAGATGTTCCTCAACAATAGTTCTTATCTCTGGGTGTGTCACCAACCATTGAGTATCACTCATCCAACCATTATTATAACCTCCATTGTCAGATTCACAAGGAGTAGTTATTACGTCATTGATATCATCATCAGTGATTTTTACCTTATTAATGTATAGTGGTTGAGAGAATAATTGAACTACTTGAGGATCATTCATATATTTTTCATGTTAAGTGCATCAATAATGGATTCTATTAATCCTTTATCTTCATCAGAGATATTACCCTGATGTTCACAAGCATCTTTCTGATAAAAGAATAATGCTTTCTTCAATAGATCTTTCTGATCGTGATTTAAGATCTGTGTTTTAAGTGACATGTACATATTAGGAACTTCCCCAAGATCCTGTGCTGAACTATTTATTAGTCTATCCAGTCTATCACTCATGTCAATAGGATATCCTTAACTGTGTTGGGATCAAAACCTAAAATGCCCCTATCCTCTATTGGTTTAGCATTCTGCACGTCATACTTAGTGAATAAACCCTGTCGTATACTGGGTTCCATATACTTGAACGTCAAGATATACCTATTCATCATATATCGTGGAGTGGGTGGTCTGCCTGTGTGTGGTATCCTCCCATCAAACATAATAACACGACCTGGTTTAGGTGTGACTATCCTCTGAGCATCTAGGTTATGGTCATAAAATATAGTCTCACCACCCCAATTTGGATGCCACTCATGATTCAAATATAATATAACTGTCTTATTCTCTGGCACATCGTGTGGTGCATCTACATGTATACCTGGTGTGTTGCCATGTCTCAACACATTAATATAACTGCTGTATAACCATTCTCTTTTGGGCATTTGTGGGCAAATTGCTTCCAAATATTCCAGTACCTCTAGGTATAGTGGATCATTACTTGCCTCTAGTCCTGAGTTTTGATAGTATGTAGGATTATCAATAGGACAAAAATTATATAACTGATGTGTCCAATAATTATTTCTCTCATCTACCTCTGGTCTTGCTTCACAAGGTGGATCATCAGTCCTTGTGAACATGTAAGGTAGATACATTGCTTTATAATATAACTCCTCAGATCCTAGTTTGGTATCTATTATATCAATGGGGAAGTGCATGGTATGTCCTATCAAATGGTTTTAGGTGTGGTAACATGTGTTGCATAGGTATGCTAACAGACAACCTTTTACCATTTGGTTGTGCTTGATGATAACATCGTGCTGGTATGTATATCATATCACCTGGTGTCAACATAGTATCAATAGCAGGAACCATTTGTTTTACCAAATCATTAAACTCTTCTGGACTCTGCATCTCCTGTGGTTTTATTATATTACTACATCTATTATTATATACTGTCCAGTGTGTCTCTCCTTCTATCTGTATAATAAAATTATTTGCTGTGTCTTCATGCACTCTAAATGATGAGCATCCCTTATAACCTGCGTAGATATGCATTGCCATTCTACCATCAAAGGTCTTCTCAAATAATTGTAATATCTCTTGCTTCTTCCTAAATCCTGAATCGAAATTATTAATGACTAGGTTATGTCCATCCTTCCATACTTGTATTAATTCCTCTACATCCTCACTATCATTTGCCCAGCATCTTTGATGTTTAGGTACGTCAACCCATTCTAATATTTCCTTATGAATAAACTTAATATCATAAAATTGAGGATTATTAATACAATACTCAACATCCTCCCATGTTGCTAGTTCATGTGGATCTTGTACAATACCTCTGAATAATTGAGGATTATCATCTATGTACCAATTTTTGCTTCCTAGTAGTTTAGTCAAGAGTAAAGGTATCATCACATGTAAAGTTAAGGTTTAACGCCACTCTGTATTTCTGATCACCATGTGGATTAGATGATGCATGAAATTGATGACCATCAAATACAAATAATCTATTTGCTTTAGGTGTTACCCTCTTAGCAACAGTATATTCTTGTGTCCTTGCTCTCCACCATCTAGCATCAACATCACCTGATTTAGGATCATCATACTCATTAAAGAATACTGTGTCACCATTAGAGTCATGGAAATAAAATAATGCTGCGTAATGGTCTGATTCATGGTCAGTGTGTGGTGCATTATATTGTTGTGCTTCCTTACCATGATTAAGTGTTAATGATAGTCTGACTCTAAGAAAGTTTATATTAGTACCTAAACGATCTTGCACACTATCTAACAATGGTATGAAATGTATCAACCAAGGACTCTCAACACCATCCTGATCTTTTAATACATGCACAAATCCAATAGTCTTCTCCTTCTCAGGTATATCCATTAGATTAGAACCACCAAACTGGTAATCATCACCAGGATCATAACTAATATCTTTTGATAAGAAGTACCATGGGAATCCATTCATCCCAGATACCATATCACTTAATCTTGAGAGATAACTGGGAGTTATTAGATTTTCTTTTTGGATATACTTCATGGTCACGTAAGAAATCAGAGAATATGTGTATATTAAATGATAATGATATTCTATCATCATCACTACTACTAGCATCAACACTATGCATCAACCATGATGGAAATAGAATCATTAAATTCTCCCTTGGTTGGACATACCATTCAGTGAAATTATGTTGATGCTCATGTCTATCAAAATTCTCATTACATCCCCAATATTCTTTAAGACATTGGTCTTTGAGATCTCTAACAAACTTTAATTCACCACAACAGCAGTTGGGTACCTTAGCATAATATACTCCTGATAGTATACATCCTGCATGTGTATGTACATGATTATAGTTACCCTTCCTATTGATATTCATCCACAGGTTAGATAACTGTAAAGTATAATTTGTAAAACCGAAACCATCAGCAGACTCATAGGCATTTGCCATCAGTCTTTGATATAGTTTTGCTAATGGTGTCTCTTGTATGTGAGGTGTTCTAAATTCAGATGATTGCCATCCACCAAAATTAGATGCTTTAACACCTGTTGGATCTTCTTTTTCTACAAGATATGTGAAGTCTGTAATCTCTTTTGCATCGAGACCACAATCATCATCTATCCATATAGGAGTTGGAAATAGAAGTTCAGTCCTCATTGAATACGAAGTCTCTCTCAGTGCAGTTAGGGTCAACGTGCTTCTTATATAATGCTAGTGCTTCAACAGCACCAGTGAGTTTGTTCAATAGATCTTTCTTCTCTTGCAATTCTTCTAGTGATATCTTAGTGATAGTACTAGTATAATGCATATTGTCCAATGCTTCTTGAAGTTTCTGATATTCTTCTTTAGCAGTAGCATGTTGTTGTAAGAAGTTCATTACCAACTCATCAAAAGTGATAAGACCTTCAATCTCTTTGCTCTCCGTTTTATCGATACCTGCTTCTTCAGCAAGATCAACCACTGTTACATCTTCTGGCATTTAATCAAACCTCTCTGTGTTTTTATTTAGGGATAAAACTTTCTTCTGATTGTCTATACGTTCTTTGAGTGTAGTCATTTCAGTAAAATTCATGTACCTATTATAGTCCATGATTTTATTATTTCTACGATCCTCATCATTGGCACTCTCGATTATAACATCATACTCCTCATTATTCAAGTACTTTCTTTCAATAGGTATCCACACTGCTAATGGTGTACCTGCTTTAACTAGATACTCACCCTCATCAGTGGCATGCCAAAACATTTGTAGATTAACCTCATATGAATATGATGGATCTACAATACCAGTAGGTACACTGAATCTCTTCTCATCCCAATATGGTACTGGAATTTGTATGAATACTATATCCTTATGTGCTTGTATCCTCCAAGGTAATTCTAATTTAATTACTGTATCTGATATTTTATCAGCATGAGGATTAACTAGATGTCTCATACCCTCAGTTTGCTCTGGGATATGTGCAGTAATATATGTTGGACCACCACTATCAAATAATACTTGTGATAACCAACCAAAATCCTTACCAGTACCATCTTGCTTAATCAAGAAGTCTGCTGGTGCTGTCATCACCCATCCAGTCTCAAATAATGTTGTAAGTGCTGGACATGTTACTGCATGATTAAACAAACCATCATAATCTTTCTCCTCCACACCATTCATCATCTTATTATGATGATGATTCCATAGTTGTGCTATTTTTAAAGCAGGACATTTACTATCCTTACCATAGTATTTCTTAAGTGCTTCAGTTCTCCACTTCCTCTTAAGTTTCTTTGCAGGAATCCAAGGATTCATGTCAGAGACACCATCGTGTAGTGAATAGAATCTAATCCACTTCTTTTTCTTTTTAAACGGATTCCACATAGATATTGTCCTTAAGGTATTGGTAATGTGATGGTAAAGTTTTCACCCAGTCTAACATAAACTTTCTATCTTTAACATATGCTGCATGATATTCTCTGACTTCTTCTATTCTTTGATCATCTGCTCTTTCAAAAAATAATCTTTCAGTGAATGGTCGTATACCTTGACCTGCTGCAATGTATATAGATCCCTCACCCATCTTAGTATGGTCAAACATTTTCTTGTCCATATAATCCATGAGTGCTCTATAATCATTTAGTGCAGATAATGTTGCTTCACTCGTTTGACCTCCCCAATGCTGCTCAAACTCCACAGTATTAGTAGCATCTTTCCAGTATGGTGTATCTTCTCTTATACTCATAGTATAATGTAGAGTCACAAAGTTCTTCATGCTCTCCAATACTCTCTCAGCAGTATAATTAAACATCAACCTATCATGATGCGTTACATGAGCATCACGACATCCTAGTATATCAGTCAAAACTAGGAGATTTTCATGTGTGGTTAATAGTCCTGTAGATTCTAATGGTTCTAAGAATCCATATGCTAGACCAATACCAACAACATTCTTCTCCCATGCATGTATGTGCTTACCATGTTTTATTTTGATAGGCATCATCTGGCAATCTTGGGCAGATTCGGGTAGATACTCTCTAAACTCCTTCTCTGCATCAGTATCTGAGACATATTTACTTGAGTAAACATATCCTGTACCAATGTGATTCCACATAGGGATATTATACACCCATCCATTATTTAATGCAACACAATCAGTATAACAATCCATCTGTGTCTCTTTATCATCATATTCAATGTGTGTTGCTAATGCTCTATCATTGAATAACTGATCATTAAATGAAACAAATGGCACACCCATATGCTGTTCAAGTAATAGTGATCTAAATCCTGTGCAGTCTATGAATAGATCAGCACTAATAGCACCACCATCAATAGTAGTTACAGCAGATATATCACCCTCTGGTGTCTTAATTACATTGTGGACATCACCTTTAATATGATGCACACCATTTGGTATAGCAATATTATCTCTTAGATACTCACCAAACTTATCAGCATTAAGATGATAAGCAATATCATTCTCTGGATTATAATGGAAACCCTCACTACCAAATGGTCCTGGTATCTCCATCGCTATCTTACCCTCTTCTGCCATATATGTCTGTCTATTACAGAACCTAGCAAACTCCTCTGGTGGGTATACATTTCTAGTATAGACACATTGCAACTCAAAGAATCGCATCAAATGCTCTGCAATCTCATCATTATTAATGATCTTATTATACTCTGTCTTAGCAGGACCAAATGCTCCAAAAGGATATTGGAATGACTCTCCTTTACCCTCTCTAAAATTCTTAAATCTAATAGATGCTTTGTAGGTGGCATTACATTGTGCCATCCAATCCTCATCTTTAAGACCTAATCTCTTAAGATACCTATTGAAATGAGCAAGAGTTGATTCACCAACACCTATGGGTTTAATATTAGGAGATTCTATTAGACACATCTCAATGTCTGGATGCTCCTTAGATAATAGTGCAGCAGTCATCCATCCACTACTACCACCACCTACAATACATATCGATTCAACTTGCATAAATGGTCTCCTTATAATATTCCCAAGGTGATTTTAAATTATCTATATTAAAAGGATAATCCCTTTCATCTGTAGCATATGCCTCAAAGAAATCCATATCACTGAATATCACTTCATTAAATGGATTCCACCCATGCCCTGCCATAACATAGAATACCCCTTCAGAATAATTATCTGACCAATCATATAAACTAGAGAATTTATATGATGGTGCCATGAAATTATGTGAGAGGTTATGCATCAACCTTTCTCTAGGGTAGCATAGATTTGATATATGCTGCCAGTATGGTGTGTCATTGCGTTGTGTTAGAGAGAAATGAATAGCAATGAATGATGCAAACTCATCAAATGCATTATTGCAATGATTATTATATGTGTCTCTCATATACTGTGTGATTTCAGTCCTATCATCCATCACACGTAAGAATGATAATAGATTATTATGTATGGATAATATACCATTAGACTCTAATGGTTCAATAAAACCAGCAGATAATCCAATAGAGATAACATTATCCTTCCATGATTCCTCACGTCTTCCTGTCTTCCATTTTAACACACGGAACATCTTGTCAGAATATACTCCAACATCAGGTTCCACATTATCTGCTAGATATGTCCTAAACTCATCTCTTGCCTCATCATCAGTGCAAAACTTATCACAATAAACATACCCTGTGCCTATTCTATCCCATGTTGGTACATTCCACACCCAACCATTCTTTAATGCTGTGCAATCAGTGGTTGCTTTTAATTGATTCTCTATATCTTGATATCCTATCCTAGTTACTACTGCACTATTATTAGGTAGATAATCCATATCCACCCAAGGCGAATCATTAAACTGTGACTTAAATCCTGTGCAATCAAATACTAAATCTGCTTCTGGTTTCTTCTTTAAATTCTTTTTAATATGCTTAACACCACGTGGTATTGCATAGTTATCTCTTAACCAGTTAGCAAATAATACTGCATCAAAATGAAATCCACTAAACTTCCTAGTCTGCCAATACTTATTATCTTCTGGGAATTTATTACTGTCTACACATGCTGCTGCATAACTATAATCTTTACAGAATTTACCAGTGTCCCAACCTTTCTTCTTAGCAAGATAAAACCAACGATCTACATTAAATGTATCACTTCTTGGTGGACCAAATGGGTATTGCCAAGGTTGATCACCCTTATTATGAAAGTCATGGAATGTTACACTACATTTATAGGTAGCGTTACATGCCGACATCCAATCCTCATCCTTTAACCCAAGGTAATGAGTCCATAGTCTGAAATATTGTGTGGTTGACTCACCTACACCTACACTGGGTGTCTTACTATCTTCGTACAAAGAAACATCCCAGTCTGGGTATGCCCTGACTAGGGTGCTTGCTGTCATCCAACCAGCGGTTCCACCGCCAACAATAACAATCTTCATAATATAGGAATTATTTGATTATGATACTACGGTGGTGTCCAGTTGTCAACCCAGGGATCCCATGCGTTACGTCCCACTAGTTGAATCTTCTTCTCATCCTGTACAAATGCTGCGATAGTGTTTGGTTTAGGTGTAGTTGCCTTTACGTTAGCAACATGATCCTTCCACTCAGTAGTACCATTGATTTGGTCTCTATACATCATGTCAAGTTGCTCACCCACATCACCATACGCAATCATTCGGTCAACTGCTGCTGCTTCTCTTAGGTCTTCATTCTCGTTGTGATGAATTACTACACCATTTACCATCAAATGATCGTAGGTAGCATCATCGGGAACTTCACACCATTTAAACTCAGCGTCGTTGCCTTCGTATACTTCAAATTTGTCTGCTTCGTCACAGATATCGGTGAGACCACCAGTATGTCTGTTAACTAATGCGTATTTAGCCATGATTGATTAAACTCCTTCGTTAGTTATTTATTAACCGTAGTATTCGTAAACAACTACGACTCCTTCACGTCCTCTAGCACCTCGGTTACCGAACTGCGATCCATTACCACCAGCACCCCATGCAGCATGTGATTGATGTCTGTGTGCATAGTTATCTTGTTGGTGACTAGATGGTTGTGATCCACCCATATATGATACTCCAGCAGCATGGTTACCATATGTAGACCAGTCACCATATCCTGATCCACCACCACCGTAGGCATTCATATTGCCTCCAGATCCATTACCACCAATTCCACCAGCATGTTGCTGACGACAATTTGCCCCAGTACCACCTGATGCACTAGCGTATGATCCAAAACTTGAAGAGTTACCGTTACCACCACATCCTGAGTAGTTAGTACCACCTCCAGGATTACCTATAGTAACTGATACTGATGATATATTCGTTGCATCAAGGACTCTCTCAGAGAATCCACCTGCACCAGCAGATTCACCTTGTCCTGATCCTCCACCACCTGCACCCACTACATGTACTTTAATACTACCTACACCAGTTGGTTTATTCCATGTACCATTAGAGGTGAATACTTGCATAGATCTAAATCCAGCACCCCCACCAGAACCACCAGCAATATCACTAGACCATGTTAGGTTAGTACCATTAGTACTTAAAAACTTTCCACTCTGACCACTCATCGATGGTATATTATATGGTGATGACCCTGTAATAGTACCATTAATGTTTATATTGGTGACCTTCAGAGTGCCATTTGCAGTGATAGATCCACTCGATAAGGTAAATCCACCTAATCCAGCGAGGTCTGTGACTGTAGTTACTTTTAAAACGCTCATCCGAAGAACTCCTGTACAATTACAACACCTTCACGTCCTCTAGCACCTCTACTGCTGTAACTTCCAGCATTACCACCAGCACCCCATGCTGCATGAGACTGATGTTGGTGTGCATAATTATTCTGCTGGTGAGAACCAGGTTGAGTGCCACCTACAAAAGATGCTCCAGCAGTATGATTACCAAATGACCAATAAGATCCGTGTCCGTTACCTCCACCTCCATAGATGTTTAGGTTACCACCTGATCCATTTCCACCTATGCCTCCAGCATGTTGCTGACGACAGTTTGCTCCAGTACCACCACTCGCAGAGCAGTAACTACCGAATGATGATGAGTTACCGTTACCACCACAACCAGAATAACTGGTACCACCTCCTGGGTTACCAATCGTTACAGTTACAGATCCTACGTTAGCAACATCAATTACTCTTTCTGACATTCCGCCAGCACCACCTGATTCACATTCTCCTGATCCTCCACCACCTGCACCAACTACGGTTACGATGATAGTGCCAACTCCATCAGGTTTACTCCAAGTTCCATTGGATGTCCAAACTTGCATGGATCTTATACCTGATCCAGCAACAACAGGAGACCAAACAAATCCACTACCAGTGGATTTAAGTGCTTTACCTGCATTACCACCTTGAGGTGGTACAACATACGTGGATCCACCACGTATCTCACCGTTAATGACTATATTAGAAACTGTTAGAGTTGTTGTTGCGGTGATACCACCACCAGCAAGCATGAATCCCTGTGCTCCAGTTAAGTCTTTTAATGCTGATACTTTAAGATTTGCCATGCTTTATTTATCCATAGAACTCGTGAACTACAACCACGCCTTCACGTCCTCTAGCACCTCGGTTACCATGCTTTGATCCATTACCACCTGCACCCCACGCTGCGTGAGATTGGTGTCTATGAGCATAATTATCTTGTTGGTGACTAGATGGTTGTCCACCACCCCAATAGGATTGACCAGATGAGTGATTACCATATGAGTAGTGAGATCCATGTCCGTTACCTCCACCACCATAGATGTTTAACGATCCACCAGAACCGTTACCACCTACTCCACCTGCTCTACCTTGTCTACAATTAGCACCTGTGCCACCACCACCTGTGCAATAACTACCGAAAGAAGAAGAATTGCCATTACCACCACATCCTGAATAACTGGTACCACCTCCAGGATTGCCTATGGTAACTGATACTGAAGAGACATTAGTTACATCTACTTGTCTTTGTGCTGTACCACCAGCACCACCTGCCTCGCAGTGTCCAGACCCTCCACCACCAGCACCTGTCACAGTAACCATGATAGTTTTAACACCAGATGGTTTGTACCACGTGCCGTTGGATGTCCAAACTTGCATAGAGCGTACACCAGAAGCAGACGACAGTGTACCCCATGTCATATTAGATCCGTTATTACTAACGAAATTATTGGTCTGTCCAGATGGGTTGGGAAGAATATATGCAGATGATCCCGCTAAATTACCATTGATCTCAATGTCATTTACAGTTAATGTGCCGTTAGCAGTGATACCTCCACTGGAGAATGTAAAACCACCAATACCACCTACATCTTTAATAGCTCCCAGATTTAACTGTGCCATACTCCAAGACTTCTTTCTTATCTATTTATCATTATTTATAACAGGTGTATCAGAATTCCATGAAGATGCTAAAGGCATATAATGTGCTGGTGCATCTGGCACCTGCCACCTATGTTTACTATCAGTATCAGCACTTATATTAAACGAGATAGTTATCCTATCTTCATCAACTTCATTGGGTGTAACATCATGCTCTAACCATGTAGGAAAGAATAACAATAACCCTGGCTCTGGAGTTATATCATGAGAAGAAACAGAATCATTAAAATACTCATGATCCCTTTGTACATGCATTAATGGACCTCTAGGATCCCAAAACCTTATAACACCAGAATTCTCTGGTACCTTCACGTAATAACAACCAGAAAGAAATATATTTGTATCACTGTGCACATGTCTCACATTATATGCACCCTTTGGATTTATATTACACCAAGGATATACAGTAATATCCTTTAATGGTATGTCATTTCTTTGTGGGCAATGAGAGGCAACCATGTCTACCCACCTTTGATTATGGAATAGATCACCTTGGTAACCACCCCTATTTGAGTAAGTCTGATTAGGTTGGTGCTTCTGATATTCGTATATCTGTCTTTCTAATAGATCATTATCAAAGTCAACCTTCGTGCTCCATAATGGAGTTGGAAAGAAATATGTTATCTGCATTACCATTTACCTAAAGGACACGCCTTGTACTCTGTATCAAGACTTTTATTAACTAGGCGAAGAACTATACGTTTAACATCCATAAAGCAACCACACTCCATACACTGACGTGTAGACGACTTCCACCTCTCGCAAGTATAACATATTTCTATGTTTTTTGCAGCAACAGGGGCAAATTTGTCTTTTCTATCATCAAGATCAGGAATGATAAAGTCTTTATATTTCTCAGACCATACCAAACCATTCCATTCTCCATCAATTATTTCTTTCTCACCTTCATAATGCATAATATTACCTACATAGGATCACCGTAAGCTACAAGGTATAAGGAATTACTATAATTAGATCCATTCGCTATACCTGGATGGGACTGTCTACCATTACTTATAGTCTGACTATTACTGTTAGAATGCCAGTCATTACCCCAATAACTCCAGAATGTCTGTGATGGATTAGATCCTCTCCAACTATCACCCTTACCATTGGATAATGATCCATAGTATGAGCATAGTACCTGTGTATCATCGTCTGAGTCTGTGTTTATACCCCAAACTGCAAATCTATCAGGTGTACTACCGTTAGATGCTGCTCCACCCCAACCACTGTTTTCATTTAAGGTACCACTATATCCATTACTATTACCAGTAAAGTTAGTTACTGAAGGTGAATTGAATCCTGAAGCATTCTGTCCTGCCCAGTTACTCTGATTCCTATTATATTGGTCTAACCTATTAATAATATCATGGAAACTCTCAGAACCACTATCTTCCACTAGATCATATACAAGATATTTACTATGAGATGTAGGACTCTGTAGGTCTCCATCACCAGTTACAAGTGCAACCCTACTAATCTTTCTCTTATTAAAGTATCCATTATATAAACCTACACCATTACCAAATCCTGTTCTACCATCTGCACCTGTGCTACTAGCACTAATACTTCTCCAACTACTCTGTCCAGTATATCCAAACCTTTGAGTATCACCTTGATTACTTTCGTTACCCTTACGACCATTGGTATGCATAATAATATCCCAGTTAGGAGTAGGTGCACCACCACCTCCACCAGATCCAGGTGCGTAGTATGTAATAACTACTTTACCAGATCCACCTTGATGACTACCATTTCCTCTATTCTGGTTATGTGCTCCACCATATCCAATATATCCTGAGTGGAATGGACTATTTCTCATTTCAGAGTGTGGAGTCTCTCCATCTCCAGTATATGTTGAAGCACCCGACACTGGGTATGATGGGTGACCACCAATATATCCTGATCCACCTCCACCATTTCCACCGTTGGGTGATCCACCTCCACCTGCACCACCATAATATCCTGCTCCCCCGCCACCAGCGTTACATCCG
>Ga0115012_10001060_pt1 | contig 15844 bp, 12 predicted proteins | sample TroAtlMetagenome_FD_88706 | JGI IMG/M metagenome (GOLD analysis project Ga0115012, IMG submission 88706) | Marine eukaryotic phytoplankton communities from Atlantic Ocean - Tropical Atlantic ANT10 Metagenome | ecosystem: Environmental > Aquatic > Marine > Oceanic | place: Tropical Atlantic...
ATTGGTATCCACTGTAGCGAACTCCGAATGCTTCTGCAATAGTTCCTGCAAAACCATAGTCTTCTAAAATTAGTGCAGTTCCACCATTTTCGACAAACTCGACTATAGCATCGATTTCAGAGGGAGAGTATCCGTCTTCGGATGCTATTGTGATAAAACCATCTTCATCAAATTGAGGAAGGGACAGAGTATCTCTTTCGACTCCAGCAACAATGTAAGTGGTATTTCTAGGGTCTTCAATATCTGCTAAAAGCAATGGGCTACTTACCAAAGAGCGTGTTTCTATACCCATATCCTTGATATCTTGACGGAATGCAGACATATCATCCCAGTCATCATCATACGCCGATAACTGATTTGTGTTAGATAGATTGACGAAATTACTCAAAATCATCAGCAAAAGAACGCCCATTACTGCCCAAAAAGCAGCCTGTAGGCCGAATCTGCGATAATTTAGAGACCTCCAATCCACCATTACTTCACCTACTGGTACACATTTCCGACAAGACACGCACAGCACTTAGTTTAGAATGTTGTCTTTTGCTGAGAGAAAAATGCTCAGTGACTATTTGATTAAACTACTTCTTCAAATGTATTTTTTTAGAGAATCTGGAAACATCATCTACAGGAATCAAAACTTTGCCACTATCTTCATCCCAAGGTAGCAAATTAGGGTTTAGGTCTCCTTCTAGGGTTACAATAATTGTAGTAATAGAGCCAGATTGGACATCAAAAACGATATCTGTCATTTTCCCAAGTGTTTCATTATGGGAATCAACAACATCTTTTCCAATCAACTCGCGAGCAAAAATCGCCATAACATCCACTCTCTACTAAATGCTGGAAGATTAATTCACTCCTTGAATGCGTCGATTGAAAAACCTCAAATCACATTGTTTCCATACCATGGCCGAAATCACGAGAACGCTTGATATTAGACATCCCCGATGTTAGTCTTGTTTCCATCTTTTGATAGTATTCAAGCATATCAGGAGTTACAGTAGGTCTAACTCTGCTTATCGCTTCTTCGAAGTGAGTCTTGGTGATTTTCTTCTTGTTCGCTCGCATACAGATAAGAGCTGCTTCTCTGCATACGGCTTCAATATCAGCACCTGTGAATCCATCTAGTCCACTCAAAATATCTTTCATTGAGAACTTAGACAATGGCATTCCTTCGCAGTGAATATTGAAAATTGCTTCTCTTGCACCTAGGTCTGGCGGAGGAACATGCAATACTCTCTCGAATCTTCCGCTTCTAAGTAGAGCGGGGTCAATCATTTCAGGACGATTCGTCGCAGCTACCACGATCACTCCGTCTAGTGACTCCACACCGTCCATACTTGCAAGCAGTTGGTTTACAACACGATTAGAAACATCACTTCCCTCAGAAGAGGAAGAAGAACGCATACTTGCGATGGATTCAAACTCATCTAGGAAGATAATCGAAGGAGATGACTGCTTTGCTTTCTTGAAAATCTCTCTAACTGCTCGCTCAGATTCACCGACCCATTTTGAAATCATTTCTGGCCCTTTAATGCTGATAAAGTTAGCCTGAGCTTCATTTGCTATGGCTTTAGCTAACAGAGTCTTACCAGTACCAGGCGCTCCAAATAGTACAATTCCTCGAGGTGGTTTAATTCCAAAGTGATTGAATAATTCTGGTTTGGTAAGTGGCCATTCAACAGATTCTTTCAATCTGTCTTTAACGTCTTCTAATCCACCTACTTCACCCCAAGTGACTTCAGGGACTTCGACGTAAATTTCACGAAGGGCTGATGGCTCAATATCCTTGATTGCATGTTTGAAGTCATCCATACAGACTTCCATTTTCTCTAATACTTCAGGAGGTATAGTGTCTTCTTCTAAATTGATTTCAGGAAGATATCTTCGTAGAGCCTTCATTGCGGCTTCTCTTACCAAAGCGGCTAAATCTGCACCCACGAAACCATAGGTATTGTCTAAAATCCATGTGATTTCAAAGTCATCGGAGATTGGCATTTGACGAGTATGAACATCCATGATTTCACTTCTTCCTTCACGGTCTGGAACTCCAATTTCGATTTCTCTATCGAAACGACCAGGTCTTCTAAGAGCAGGATCTAGTGCATCTCTTCTATTGGTGGCACCAATTACGACGACATTGTCTCTACCTTGCATTCCATCCATAAGAGTGAGCATTTGTGCGACAACTCGTCTCTCGACTTCGCCACTAACATCTTCTCTTTTAGGACAGATTGAGTCAATTTCATCGACGAATATTATCGCTGGAGCATTTTCACTCGCTTCATCGAATATTTCTCTTAGCTGCTTTTCAGATTCTCCGTAGTATTTACTTATGATTTCAGGCCCGTTAATACTCTTGAAGTGAGCATTTGTTTCGGTGGCAACCGCTTTTGCAATCATAGTTTTACCTGTACCTGGAGGTCCGTGTAGTAAGACACCCTTAGGGGGGTCTATTCCCAGTCTACGGAAAAGTTCAGGATGCTTTAGAGGTAATTCAATCATTTCTCTAACCTTTTGTAATTGTTGACCAATACCTCCGACGTCTTCGTAAGTAATTCCCTCGGATTGGCCCACATCTTCGTCATCAATCGCTTCATCTTTGATTACAATATCAGTGTCTTTTGTTACTTTGACCACACCTTTAGGAACGGTTTGAATCACAGCAAAAGGTAGTGCTTCAGCGAACAGAGTCATGCCGGGAATGAATATTCTATCTCCTTGAACAACAGGCCTGTTGGATAATCCTCTTCGAGCAAATCCTTCAATTCCTGGACCGAATTTTACTTTCTGTTTATTCGCCATGACTGGAGAGATTACTAATTTAGTACATTCTTTAGCTTCGACCTTACTTACAGTAACTTTGTCTCGAAGACTAACTCCTGCATTCTTTCTAATTATTCCATCAATACGGATAATTGCCATTTTGTTATCTTCTGGTCGACTTCGCCAATAGATTGCAGCGGTTGAACGCTTTTCTCCTTTGATCATTACAATGTTCCCAGGCTTCAAATCTAGGCCACAATCACCTGAAATTCTCGCTCTTCCATGTCCTACATCTGACGGGATTGATTTTTCTACAGTAAGGGAAATAGCCTCTTCTTCATCACTCATGAACTCACTCTCTTTTTGGGTTGGCCGATTGATTCTAAATAATACAGTCGGACAATCTGCCTAGTTACTTGTTAAATTCGACCTGTCTTAAACCCTACCAAAATAAGAAATACAATTTTTTGAATTGACCATCACCTTCAAGAGTTGAATTTGATTGGCCCGAACATGGTTCATGTACTAGAAGCCGGCCTCGAATTTATGCAAAACGATAACCCACATGGAAAGCCCTGTGTTAATGGATACAATATCATCAATGGACAATTGACTAAAGCCAGCGATGGTGGAAGTTTTGATTCCATCAATCCAGCCATTCTAACAGATAATCTTGGAAACTTTCCACTTTCTACAAAGGATGACATCAACTCTGCTTTAGATGCTGCTCATGCGGCATTCCCAGCATGGGCTGCAACACCAGCTCCAACCAGAGGGCAAATAATCGGTAATATGGGTAGACTCTTGATGGAACACAAGGATGCTATTGTTGCTTTGGAAACAAGAGAGATTGGAAAAACCTTGAAAGAATCTGCAGGTTCAGTCCAAGAAGCAATTGATACCTGTCTTTTCTTCCAGTCGGAAGGTAGAAGGCTTTACGGGCAAACAGTCAACTCAGAATTACCAGATAAAGAACTGTTTACTTACCGAAGACCTCTAGGTGTATGTGGAATAATCAATGCATGTAACTTCCCTGCAGCGGTACCATTTTGGAAAATGATACCGGCTTTGATGTGTGGAAATACTTGTGTCTGGAAGAGTCCTCAAGATGCACCTCTTCTCTCCTTCGCTCTTGCTAGAATTATGCATGAGGCTGGATTGCCAGATGGAGTAGTCAATCTTGTTCACGGAAAAGGAAGCGGCGCTGGCCAACACCTTGTCGATGCCGTCGATGAAGGTAGAGTCAACAAGATTTCATTTACTGGTTCAACCGAAGTAGGAAAAATGATCGGAGAGGTTTGTGGGCGTAATCTAGTCTCTTGTTCTCTGGAACTGGGTGGCAAGAATCCTTTGGTAGTAATGCCATCAGCAGATATCAATAATGCAGTAGAAGGTGCATACTGGGGCGGATTTGGAACCGCTGGGCAAAGATGTACATCCCTTGGAAATTTAATTCTGCATAAGGACATCTATGATGAATTCATGGAGAAGTTCATGGCAAAGGTAGAATCGACAAGAATCGGTGATTCATTACACAATGATGGCGTTCTGTATGGTCCTATGTTATCGGAAAAGTACGCAAAGGATTTCCTTGTAGGAGTTGAAATGTGTAAAGCATCTGGAGCAAAACAGATTTGGGGAGAAGGCAGGATAACTAACCAAAACAAGCCTACTAACTTCCTTGGAGATGCTGAAGAAGGGGTATATATGTGGCCTCACGTATTTGTTGATGTTACTGAAGATATGGACTGTTTCCATGAAGAAGTCTTTGGCCCTGCTATCACAGTTTGTAAGGCAGATGACTTTGACCATGCCCTACATCTTGCAAATGCAAGCCCGTATGGTTTGTCTAGTGCTATTTACACCAATGACCGCCTTGAAGCATACCGATATAAGACTGGAATAAAAGCAGGAATGACCGGAATTAACAACAGTACTACTGGTGCTGAGGCTCACTTGCCATTCGGTGGAGTCAAAGGTTCAGGTAATGGGACTAGGGAATCTGGAATATGGGTAATTGAAGCATATTCTTATTGGCATGCCGTAAATGATGAATTATCTGGAAAGTTGCAACTAGCTCAGATGGACGTTGAAGAAGTTGAGATGGTTGAGGCTGAAGTAGATTGGTCACAACTCGCTTGATTGCTATTTTTTAAGTCGCGAAACGAAGAGATTCAATACTAGAGTTCAAATATCAAAAAAACTCCCTTTATCTATTGTCGGGCTCAATTCTCAACAGTGGTGAACAGTGATGGTTTCAATTTTCCTTCTAAATGAAGAAAAAACGCAGACTATTGCTAAAAAATTGGAAAGCGCCTATCAAGAGTGCGAGATAATTTCTAAAAACGCATCCAGTTCTTTTTACCGTTCTTTTAGGCATCTTCCATCTGTCAAAAGAAAGGCAGTCAATGCTCTATATGCATTTTGCAGAAGAGTAGATGATATTGTTGATGGAGACTGGTTACCCAATATCGATTTGTCTTTCTTAAACGAAGAAGCAGAACGTAGAATCGAAGAACTATCAGTTATTCACGATACCGAGCCAGCTAACAAAGAACCAGGACACACCAATAGAGTCAAAGCCCTGCTTTGGTTTAGAATGAATCTAGATAAAATTGAAACGGGCGAGCAAATCGATGAGCCAATATTCCTTGCTTTAGCAGATTCTGTCAATCGATTCGCAATAGACCTCGTACATCTTAGAGATTTAGTATCTGGAATGGAAGATGATTTGTATAAAATAAACTATCAAAATTTTGAAGACCTTCGCCAGTATTGTTACAGGGCGGCTTCAACAGTTGGGTTATGTTTGGTAGAGATTTATGGATATGATGATCCTAATGCTAGAAGACACGCTGTTGAGATGGGTAAATATCTTCAAATGGTCAATGTTTTACGAGATATCCAAGAAGATCTGGACAGAGGACGTGTCTATCTTCCATTGGAAGAAATGGCTAAATTCGGCGTTTCTAAGAAAGATTTGCATGATGAAAAGTTGCCTCAAACAGAAGGTTGGCAAGAATTCATGCGCCATTACTTAGATCACGTTTTAGCTCACAGAAAGAATGCCATTGGATTACTTTCGCTACTCGATAAAGATTCTAGATACTCTCCATCATTGATGTGTGCAGCATATGACGCTATTCTTGAAGAAGCAATGAGAAGAAATGGAGATGTATTATCTCGAAGACTAAAAATGGGACTATACCGAAAGTTACAGTTTGCTCTAGGCATGATTAGAAAGCCAAGAATCAACCTGTTTTCAGGTAATCTTTAGTTGGACTGTGAGTAATCAGTCAGTTCCACAATCCTAGACTATCTCTTAGAGCAGGCTCTAGTTCGGGGTGCTCAAAAACATAGCCAGAATCGATCAATCGTTCTGGTATAACTTTAGTACTTTCAGTGGTTAGTGCTACTCCCATCTTACCAAATAGGAAGCGTATAGCTAGTGGCGGAGTTGGAATAAAAGCAGGTCTTCTTAGGACTTTACCAAGGTCCTTTGCAAATTTCTTCTGTCTTACTGGATTTGGAGAAGAGATATTGTAAACCCCAGAGCATTCTTGCTTCATCATCAAATGATGCATGGAATATATTTGGTCATCCATAGAAATCCATGAGTACCATTGTCTCCCTCTTCCAATTGGACCGCCAGCCCCCAACTTTGCCGGTAGTAACATTTTCTGTAATGCTCCTCCAGTTGCGTCCAAGACAATTCCGGTTCTCAAATTGACAGTTCTAATTCCACTTTCTGTTACAGGCTCAACTGCCTTTTCCCAATTTCTGCATATCTGGGGCAAGAATCCTTCACCATGAGAGGAATTCTCGGTTAAATTCTCATCTCCTCTATCGCCGTACCACCCCATTGCACTAGCAACCATGAATAGTTCTGGTTTTTTCTTCAAGTTAGTAATTGTTTTAGCAAGTAAACTTGTACTGTTTACTCGACTATCTTCGATTAATTTCATTCTTTTCTTTGACCAGCGCTTATCACCAATACCTGCGCCACCTAAATGAATTATAACATCGAAACCTTCCAGATCATCTGAGTTGATTTGACCTTTACTAGGGTCCCATTTCAATTCATTTTCTCCTTTCTTTGGTTCTCTTCTAACCAGGCGCCAAATTTCATGACCTCCAGTATCAAGGAATGCTACCAATTGCCTGCCGATTAAACCAGAGGAGCCGGCGATTAGAATTTTTTTTCTAGAAATGTGAGAAAATTCAGAATGACGTTTAAGATCTCTTTCCAATCTGATTTGTCTAGCATAGAACATTCTTTCAATTCGCTTTCTAACCATTCTTCCGGCAACTAATTTGCCGAGTGGCCCCATAGGGAGTCTGTAATTTACTTGGTCAAAAACCACCGATGAACCATCTTCTTTTTGCTGGAATTCATGCTTGTGGTGCCATGATTTGAAAGGCCCTTTAAGCATATCATCTTCAAACGAGTGAGGTGGATTATAGGCAGAATGTCTAGCAATCCATTTCATTTTTACTGGGCCCATTGGGAATTTGAAAATCCGCTGCGCACCGTCTTCAAGTGTATCATCAGCACGTACCTCTTCAGCAACTTCCCACGGAGGCATTAATCTACGAAAAGAGCCTTTGCGTTCATGCCAAGCGAAGGTCTCCTTTATATCAGAGTCAACATGTGTTTTATGTTCATAATTGATGGTCATTTTAACGACTCCTAAATTGCTGAAGATAAGGCTTCAATTTGAGTTTTCTTTTGGTATTTTCAGAAGACATGTATCGTATTTTACCGAAAATTGCCCGTTCAGGCCCCCAAGCTCTGTCATGTCGCCCTAAAACCCAAAAAATACCCGTGTAGGAATTGGGGTCTCTACCATCTAAGGCGTACTTATCGTTGAGTTCAATCATCCAATCAGCGGCTTGTTTAGGTGTTTCAGCCCATTCTAGGATTCTCTTACCCCAAAGCATTCTGAGATAATTGTGAATTATTCCGGTTTGAAGTAGTTCTTGTTGGGCTGCATTCCATACTTCATCGTGAGTTTGGGCATTTTCTATTTGTTCAAATGTGTACAACATTCTTTCGTCATCAGAGTGTTCAGAAAGAGTGATCTTTGCCCATTCAGGTATGGATTCAAATTTATCATGATCTGAGTTATGATATGCATTGTTAAATCCTAATTCTCTCCATGTAATTATTTGGTCAAGGAAAGATTCAACTCCAGCGGATAGACCCCACCATCCTTCTCTTGCACCTTTTCGAGACATTGTGATTTGCTCAGGGTCCCATTTCCTGCTATCCAGAATATGCTCTACAATCTCAATCGATGAGATGTGGCCAAAATGAAGCCATGGTGAGAGGCCAGTGACAGATGGGTTTTCGAAATTATTTCTATCGATGTGGTATCTTTCGAGTCTGTCATTGAAGAAAACAGATAATTTCTTTGCAGCCATATTTCTTCCACCCCGAATATGTCTTACCGGTTCGACGCTATGGTCGATATCAATTGATGAAAGGGCGATTTTCCCGGTTGAACCGCCTTCAGAGCATCTCCAAAGCCATTCAAACGGAGGGATTTTCAATGAGCATTCTTCGATAATTGAATTAAATTGTTCATCATCAATCCAGTAATCATGTTTAGTGTCAATTGGAACTTTTTGAGGCCAAGTTTCCCTACATCGAGAGAAGTTTGCGTGTATGAATCTTCTATAACTATGTGCAGTTGTATAAGCACTGCTGGCCCAAGACATTGGGAAAACACCATTTGAATCTACAGCGATTATTTTTCTGTCCAAGGATTTACTTGCAGCATTTATTGCGATTAGTGGATAGTAGGTAGGGAACTCATCGGTTATTACTAGAACAGATCTTTTACAGAGAGTCTTGAGTAAACCCATTGGACCGCTTAGAGGAGTTTCTACCCATGGAATAAATCGAATTCTATGCTCTTTAAACAAACTGATATTCTCAACCATTCCTTGGATTACAAACGATGTAATGCGGTCATTAGCAAACCGGTGACTTGTAGAGATTTCTTCAACGACTAACAGCGGCTTATCATACTGCTTTGCTAGGTCAGCAGCATATTCGAGAGATGCATTATAATTGAACCTACGATTAGATATCATCCAATAGAGCACATATTCTCCATCTAGGTTGATCTCTTTATCATTGAGTTCTTTAATTCTATCTTTCAACCCACTATTCAACAGAAACACCTCCGTTGTGTAGGTGAAGTAAGTAAGGATGTCCCTGAGATGCAGTGTAGTCTATGATTGAAGATTTGATTTCAGGCTTAGAAAATGTTGCAATAGACTTCATAGTTTGACTGATCCAGTCCAATTCATCGAGCTTATTCTTGTCTACAAATTTAACTTGGTCAATCTCAGAACATGGCTTTGCAGTCTGCCCTGGATGTACTTTAATATCGTAAACTATGAATATCGCAGGAAGTCCATTAGTTATTTTTTCCCTAAGAGAATTCAGACCAACAACTTCACCATCAAGGCCGCATTCTTCCTTTAGTTCCCTGAGGGCAGCATCTCTCGGTAATTCTCCTTGATCGACAAAACCTTTGGGCAGGCCCCATTTTCCTTTAAACGGCCCAGTGCCTTCTTTAACCAGCAATATTTTGTCATCTGAAGAGACTACAGCTGCAACTCCTAAGTCACAAGGCAGCCCTTTCATACCTCTCAGTAACGGAATCCACCTATAAAGCGGTGTTTTACATCGTGTAGGAATTAAACATTTCATTATAACCTAATGCACATTTCTCTAGACATGGAGAGCAGAACCATTGACCCAATGCAAATTGAAGCAGACGCATACCTACCAACAGAATTCGGAAACTTCCGTGTTAGAGTTATGGTAGACGAGAAAGGATTTGAGCATGCAGTATTTTCTGTAGGCTTGGATGACACAGACAGAACCCCTCTAGTTAGAATTCACTCTGAATGTTTGACTGGCGACGCATTTACATCCTTAAAGTGTGATTGTGGCCCTCAATTGAAGTATGCCATGCAAAGAATTCAGGAAGATGGTTGTGGGGCTATACTTTACATGAGGCAAGAAGGTAGAGGAATTGGACTCAAAGAAAAAATCAAAGCCTATGCCTTGCAAGATAGAGGATATGATACTCTTGATGCCAATACAGCTCTAAACCATCCAGCTGATGCTAGAGAGTATTCATTCTGTGCTGAGATGCTGCGTGAAGTCGGAGTTGAAAAGGTAAACCTCATGACTAACAATCCATTAAAAATCAATGGTTTGAAGGATAATGGCATCACTGTAATCAATAGAATAGAGCACATTCAAGGCCGAGGAGTGTTAAATCAGAATTATTTAGCAACTAAAGCGAAGAGAATGGGACATATTTTACCATTCGTTATCAATGAATAAGTCTACTAACAGGTTATCGGAGGAACGGCTATGTCTAAACAGCTATTAGGTCAACAAGCACCTGACTTTTCATTATCTTCAAGTTCAGGCGAAGTAGTAAAATTATCAGATTTTGACGGGATTTGGAAAGTACTATTTTTCTATGCCAAAGATGGCTCTCCCACTTGTAAGAGAGGTTGTTTGAACTTCAAAGAACAATATGAATTATTTCAATCTCTAACCCCGCCGGTTGAAATCATAGGTATCAGTGAAGATTCGGTTGAAGACCATAAGAGGTTCAAAGAAGAGTTAGGGCTTCCTTTCCCTTTGCTCAGCGATCCAGAAAGAGAGGTCTCGGACGCTTATGGAGTTCCACTATTTTTAGGAAGATTCCCTGGTAAGTCTTCATTTCTAATCGACCCAGATCGAAAGATTCACTATTGCTATGATTGGTTATTCAGGCCAAGAAGGCACGTTGCAAAGATTCTAGATACACTTAGCCGTCTATCCTCTGGAGGAAAGTAAAATGGATTGGAATGAACTGTTTGAAGAAGCAGGATTAAGTGATAGGGAAGCTAAATCATTGGTAATTTTATCATCTTCAAAGGAACTTAAGGCAAGTGATTTAGCAAAAAAACTCGGAACAAATAGGTTAGATGCGTATAATTCCTTGTCCAGATTAACTCAAATCGGCCTGGTTAACGTTACTGCAGATAGGCCGATGAAGTTCTCTTGCTCCTCACTACCTGTCCTTTTCAAACGGCTGATAAAAGATCAGAAGTCTAGGATCGATCGAACTACTAAAGCATTTGAAAGCATTATGTCGGGCGCTAAAGACGATGCTTTAGAGACAGGCTCATCTAGTGGAGAAAGTGATGCAAAGTTTGCAGTATTGAAAGGAAGAGAATACATTCAGAAGAGAATCGGTGAACTTTCCAATGATGCAGAAGAACAACTTATCTTGTTTTTAGGTAAATTTGGAATTCTACACCTTTGTCGTTCACCAGCCATCGAGGAAGTAAATTCGGCTGCAAAAAGGGGCGTTGTAGTCAAGGTTTTATCACAATTAGACCGAAGGACTCTAAGATTTTTTGACCAATTAGACGAATCGATTGAAGTAAGACATTCCGATGAGATAAATTCTCTTGGCGTATTACAGGATTTTAGTAACGTCGTTCAGTTCTTGTTCGTAGAATCAAATCCTGTTGGCAGAGGTAGAGAAGACGCTGCATTAGTAGTTTCATCAGAAGTATTCTCCAACTCTCATTATGAATTCATGATGGCGGTTTGGAATCGAGCAGTTGACCTTGATAGTGCTAAGAAAAGGTTCACTGAAGAGCGAATAGTTGACCCTTTGCGATTAACCGTCGGAGAAGGTTCATTTTTGGAGCAATTTAGAGAAGCATTAGACTTTAGTGGAGAATTGCCAGATGAAGATACTCCATTTAATCCTGAATCCTTCTTGGCATCCAGTAAAAGGATCAATCAAGCAAGAGCTGCAATGCAAGATGGTAGCGTATTCAGCCTGCATCAACTCGGAATAGATATCAAAACCATGCTTAGGCAAGTAGGGCAGAGAATTGGTGAAGAATTGGCATTTAGTCTAAGAAATATCGAAGGTCATGTAGAATTTTTAAGTGAATTGATGGATTGGTGGGAACATGCTGGACTTGGTGAATTAGAGTATGGTACTTCGCCTTTCTTCCATATCAAGGTAAGATTGACACATCCTCCTAATGACAAACCAGAAGTTTTACCTCTGTGGGAATTAGATGATGGAATAATTGAAGGGGCTCTATTATCGAGATACCCCGAAGACAGTAATGTCTTAGTTCGTAAAGAACCCGACGAAGAGAACGAAGGCTCTTGGAAATATACATTGATTTTCGTAGATGATGTCGAAGAAGATGCCGATTAAGAAAAACATCAATTGATAAACCAAGGGCTTGACTTGGTAACATGCGCCTTTTTACATTTCTTCGCTTTATGCGACAGATTACTAGAAAGAAGCCAGCAGATTTGGATTGGATTCAAAATCAAGGTTTAATTGCAGTTAAACTAGCCCAAATATTTGCTTTAAGACCTGACTTACTTGGTGAAGAAAAGTGTCAACAACTTCAACAACTCTACCAGCATGCAGCCTCGATTCCTTCAGAATCATTGGATGAGACACTTAGGTCAAAGGCAATAGAGAATTTCACCGATCACTTCCAGTCCATCGAGCAAGAACCTCTTGCAGCGGCTTCAGTAGGCCAAGTTCATAGAGCCAAGTTGAAAACGGGAGAAGAAGTTATCATAAAATTCGTGAAACAAGCCAATTCCAAAGTATTCTCAAAACAAGTCAAGCGTATGAGAAATTGGTTGAAGATAATCGTACTATTCTCACCAAGGCTTCGTAAAGTGGGTAATCCAATCGCTCTAATTAACCACGTTGCGGATTACACCTTAAGAGAATTAGATTTAACAAATGAAATTAAGGGTGCAGGCGAATTGATGAAAATCCAATCAGAGATATCTAAAAACTTCCCGACACCTTTGCTTAGGTTTCCTAAATACTATCCCGAGATATCCAACGAGAATGTATTAGTTTCCGAATTTATTGACGGAGAATCACTTGAAGAAGGGATTGACGAAAAATCTCTTTCATGGGAGACATTACTCGAATTATTTAGAATACATGGCGCATATCTATTTGGAATAGGAACATTCCATGGTGATTTACATCCTGGGAATTGTATAATAGACAAAGAAGGCAAATTCGTCTTTATCGACAATGCAGCAGTTTGTCACGCACCTAAAAAGGTCAGTAAGTCACTTTTTGTTTTCTTCGATAATCTATCTCAACAAAAACTGGATGAGGCTTTCATAGCCTTGTTGGATATGACAGACAGACACCCTTCAGAAAAGAAGATGAAGAAATATATGTCAAAGATGCATGAAATTTATGCTGACTTTGGTAAGAAATCAGTAGGGGAGCAAAGTCTTACAAAAATAATGATGCAAACAGTTAGAGCCGCAGTCGAACTTGCAGGGGCTGAATTTGGCGAAGAAGCATTCCCTATTATCAGGGCTTTGATGTATCTTGATGGGCTGGTGTTGAGGACGCACCCCGACGTCTACTTGATCGAGTCGATGGGGCCTTACCTCGAAGAGTTTAGACAAAAGCTAGGTCTAGAATAGAGTTGGTAAGATGAAGTCCAGAATTGCAGTGATTGGTGCTGGAATTGCCGGAATACATTGCACTAGTGAATTAATCAAACTAGGGTATCATGTCGACCTCTATGAAAAATCAGATCGAATTGGTGGGAGAATGAAAACAGAACTCATTGAAGGTTTTCAAATCGACCATGGATTTCACGTTCTCCAAACTGGATATAAGGTTGCGCGAAAGGTGATTGATTATGATAAATTAAATGTCAAAGCATTTGAACCAGGAGCTTTAGTAATTCGTTCATCAAGTAAAAAGAGCCGTATTTGGAGACTTTCAGATCCCTTTCGTAGGCCTCTAAGTTCTCTAAAAGATGCCTTCGGGTTTTTCGCTTCCCCTTTTGATATGCTTAGAGTTCTTCTTATGAGGCGTAGATTAACTAAGATGTCGGGTGATGAAATCTTTCTTAACGGAGATTTAGATACAGAACAGTGGCTACGCAATCAAGGCTTTTCACAAAAATTCATCGACCGATTTTTCTATCCTCTTTTCAGTGGAATTTTTCTTGAATCAGAATTACGAACCAATGAAAGATTATTCAAATTTATTTTTCGTACAATGTCCAAAGGCGATATGGTTTTGCCAAAAAAGGGAATACAAGCAATACCTGATTTATTGGCACAAGAGATTCCAAAGGGAAATATAGAACTCAATTCAGACGTAGAAATCATATCGCCTAATACAATCAAAGTTAACGATGAGGAAAAACAATATCATGGCGTAATAATCGCTTTTGACGATAGAACTAATTTATCTAAGAAACATGTTTGGACACTATATTTTTCTGCTGATAAATCGCCTCTATCAAGTAAGCACATAATGCTAAATTCCGAAATTAGGAATTCCGATGATTTAATTTCTTACATATCGGTGCCTTCCGATATTCAATCAGACTATTCTCCGGTTGGTAAATCACTGATTTGTGTGACGGTTTTAGGAGATAAATGCGATAATCTAGGAATTAATTCCAAAGAGGAGGTATTGTCCAAAGTTGAGTTGGAGTTAAGAAAATGGTATGGTGATGAAGTTCAATCTTGGAGTTCTATCGCAATTCAACATATCATAAATGCCCTGCCTGAATCCGACTCAGAATTTTTTACACAAAAAGATTCAAACAATGATGACGGTTTTTTCCGTTGTGGAGATTTCATGACTCATGGCAGTGTTGAGGGGGCTCTTATTTCGGCAAGAAAAACTGTTGAGAATGTCGGGCAAAACATTCCTTTGTTAAGCCAATAAATGCTTGCTAAATAGTATTTCAAAATACGGTTCAATACTGTTCTTTATATGCCGAGACCGGGCCAATTAATTCATGCAAGATTCAAATAAACCAACCGCGATTATTATCGGAGCTGGACCAGGAGGTCTGGCCAGTGCTTTACTGCTAGCACATTCTGGTGTTGACGTCACCATTCTCGAAAAAGAAGATAAGGTCGGAGGTAGAACCAAACTTATCCAAAAAGATGGGTTTACATTTGACCGAGGTCCAACCTTTTTCCACTATCCGGAAGTTATTGAAGAGATTTTTCAAGCAATTGGACTTGATGCTCACAAAGAACTTGGCTTAATGCCTCTTGACCCTATGTATAGACTGGTATTTGGTGCAGGCGGTCACATTGATGCGACCAGTAAACTTGACGAAATGACTGAAAGAATACGCGAACTTGCAGGAGATAAGAACGCTAAAGGCTTCGAAAACTATGTTATACAAAACCGCAAGAAACTCAACTTTTCCAAGCAATGTTTGCAAACTCCATGGACTAGTCCACTAAATGTACTTTCTAAGAGAGCGATGAGGGTCGCTACAATTCTCAAGCCTTGGGCCAGTGTTGCTGGAGATCTAAGCAAGCATTTTGATGATGAAAGAGTTCGACTCGCAATGTCTTTTCAGACAAAGTACTTGGGAATGAGTCCATTTCATGCACCGTCCTTGTTTACAATTCTTGCTTTCCTTGAATATGAACACGGTATATTCCATGCCAAGGGAGGACTTGGTAGTATTACAGCCCGTATGGGTGAAATAGCGGAAGGCATGGGTGTAAAAATCCGCTGCAGTACTCCGGTGAAATCGTTGATATACGAAGGAAAAACGGTTGTAGGTGCACGTATTGAAGGAGAAGAAATCCATGCTGATAAAGTAATTGTTAATGCAGATTTCGCGCATGCCATGACAACCCTTGTTCCAAATGAGAAGAGAAAGAAGTGGTCGAATAAGAAACTCGAAAAGAAGGGATACTCTTGTTCGACTTTCATGCTTTATCTCGGCGTAGATAAGATGTATGATTTACCTCATCACCAAATCTATGCCTCCTCGGCTTATGAGAAGAATCTCCATGATATCACAAACCATAAGCTCACCTGGGATGACCCGTCAGTATATGTTCAAAATGCTAGTATCACTGACGATAGCCTAGCCCCGAAAGGCCAATCGACGGTCTACGTATTGGTTCCAGTTCCAAATACTCATGATACAATTGTTTGGGATGACATCAAAGCAGACTATCGAGATACTATCGTAAAGC
>Ga0115012_10001062_pt1 | contig 15839 bp, 9 predicted proteins | sample TroAtlMetagenome_FD_88706 | JGI IMG/M metagenome (GOLD analysis project Ga0115012, IMG submission 88706) | Marine eukaryotic phytoplankton communities from Atlantic Ocean - Tropical Atlantic ANT10 Metagenome | ecosystem: Environmental > Aquatic > Marine > Oceanic | place: Tropical Atlantic Ocean...
ACTGGTTCGGCGCATGACGGACAGTTAGCTGGATTCTATGCTACAGACGAGTTAGCACAGTGGGATCAGAAAGGATATATTCATTCTATTGAAGTCAGAGACCCTTTCACAAGTGAATGGAACTCTGCGGGCCAGGCAGTAGATGACAGTGGAGCAGAACCGGGAACTGTTACTCGCTTCAATCATCCATTCAATTCTTGGTATTACTCATTTGATATGTCAGGATATCAAGAAACTGACTATACATTCGAGTTCAGGTCTTTCGATGGAATTGACTACAGTCCAATTGTTACAAGGACAATTAAGTTGAATGCAGCACCACCAGTAATTAGTGTAAGTTCTCCTAGTGATGGTTCAACTTGGTCCGATGGGTCTGTGACATTCGAGGGTACTGCATATGATCAATATGGATGCCCTATTGCTTGTAGTCAGGATGTTGGTGAAATTTATTTCTATATTAGTGGGCCTAACTTCGAAGGCACAACTCCAACATCCGGAGGCGCGGATTGGTCATGGACATGGGATTTCAGTGGCCAACCAAGAGTTGTATCAGAATATACATTCACTATTTGGGCTTCAGATTCTGACTTTTGTCTGAGTGTAATTGATGAATGCCAACCTGTAACTATGACATTGACTATTGATAATTCTAATTCGGCACCTTTCGTAAGCTTATTGTCTCCTTTGGACGGAGAAAGGCTGTCAGTTTCTGATAACACAATTGAGGGAGTCGCAAGAGATAATGATGGTTCAGTTTCTAGAGTAGATATAACCATTAGAGACATTTACAATGGCGATATTATAGTTCACCAGCAATCAGTTTCTGATTTCGAACCTAATGGTGCCTGGTCAACTACTTGGGACCCTACAATACTTCAACATGACTTTGAATATGAGATTGATGTACAATCATACGACGGATATGATTACAGCGATATGACGACAATTACAATAATTGCCGATAACCCTTCTGATGCTGGAAACAATCAACCTGTCTTCAATTCTGAAGGTTGGATGCAAGAAATCATCCTTTATTGCGAGGAAGAGTCGCAATCCCAAGATAGATGTACTAAGGCCGAAATAGACCTTGGGCAATTCTTTACAGAAATAGATAATGGACAAGATCTAATATTATCTGTCTTTGAAGATTCTAGTCCTGATGCAACTTCTGACGACAATTACGCATTAGTAATTAATGTAGGTCAGGACGGTATTGCTACATACGATCCTATCTCGATGTTTTTCTATGACTCTGATATGGGTTCATGGACATTAGAAAATGTAATCTTTGTTGCTACAGATCCATTTGGTTCTAAAGAAATATCCCTACCCGTAACTTTTACCGTAATTGGAATAAATTTTGAAATCAACATACCTGAAGTCACTGTTGTTAAAGATGGAGAAAGTATCACATTTTCTGGCGTAGGTCTACCTGGTAAGACGGTCACTGCACTGATTGATAAGGTTCCAGCTAACAGTACTATTGTCAATAGTGATTCTACTTGGTCTCTCGACATTTCTTCATCTCGATTTGATGACGGCCCTGTCACTCCTGAATTCAGATACGTTGGTTCCGATTATAATAGTGGAGTTCAGATTTCAGTAGGGGCAGCCGATGAGGGAATGTCAACATTAATGATTGCAATAATCTCAATAGTAATTCTGTCACTATTAGGTGGTGCGTTTGTATATTTCTTTGTTGAGATAGAAGAAGATTCTTCAGCCGATGAAGAAGATTCCGCATCAGATTCTACTGCCGATGAAGAGTCTACAGAGGGATGGATTTGGGACGAAGAATCTAATGAGTGGATAGAAGATCCAAATTATTAATTCTGATGACTTAACTCAGAGACTTCTCCACCGAAACTTCATGTATTGATTGAGATTGCTGCAACAATATGAGCAACATGGCCGTGCCTAGGCCCGGCGTTCAAGAGAGGATTCTATTACACCTTAGAGACTATGTCGAGCATGCTGGAAGAGTCGAAGTCCCCTTTGCACTTTCACAGATGGGTATTGCCAATTCTGTAGCAATAGCCAGATCAAATGTCCCTAGAGCAATCTCAGGTATGAGAGAGCAAGGTCTACTAATAGAAAGACAAGCTCATGTTACTGGAGTCTCTCGTAAGAGAAAGGCGTATTTTCTTACAGATGATGGACTAAAAGTGGCGAATGGTATTTGGGAAAAAGTTAGTACTCAGAATGTCCGACTAAAATTCCCTGACGGCAGCTCGAAAAGTGTACCTCTTGTGAATGCTCTTGAGTTGACAGATTTACCATTAAGGCACGTAGATATTTTGAGATATATCGACGATAATGGTAGTTTAGATTTATCTGTACTATCTGCTGAATTAATTGAGAGAGATTTATCAAAACATATTGAAAAACAGTTGGTGACTTCTTTCAATGACCTTCCTAGAACTAGAAAATTTTTCGGCAGAGAAAAAGAAGTGGACGATATGGTAAATCTTCTTGAAAAAAGGTCTTCTTCAATATTAGTTCCTGGGATTGCAGGTATTGGTAAAACTGCTCTTGCAGGGAAAATTCTTGAACGATTTACTCATGAAAGAAATCTCTTATATCATCGCTGTCAAGACTGGGAAGGGTCTAGGGCGTTTCTTGAAGCAACTGCAGAATGGCAAGCAACTATGGGTAATGATGGATTGTCCGATTATTTAGCCGCCACTCCAATACCTCAGTCTAATGTAACAATTGATTTGATTATTGAGGGGCTTAAAAATTCTCCAAGTTTAATTGTAATCGATGATTTACACAAAGTCGGCGATGAGACCCTTATCACCATCTTAAGGGGTATAGCCACGCGAATTCCTAGCCTTAGTCAAGTGGGTGTAATTATGTTCTCCAGGTCATTTAGGATGGTCGTCCCAGAGAAAGACTCTGAAGGAAAAATTCTCACACTAGTAATGCCTCTCGAGGGCCTTGATAAAGAGTCAAGCAAACAGATTCTTTCAGCTATGCCAGATATGGATGCCCCCCAGTTTCTTCATATTTATTCACTTTCCAGAGGCCATCCTCTCGTTCTCGAGTTGATTAACAGAGGTAGTGTTGGAGGGACCTTCCACGCCACTCTAGAAACATTTGTAGAAAAGGAAATATTCAGCAGACTTTCAGGCCCGCAAAAGAGACTTCTCGGTGCTATTGCAGTTTTCCGTGAACCAATGCCGCTCAGTGCACTGAGTGATCTTGATGCAGCAATCGATCTGTTAGATGATTTAGTTGAGAAAGGACTGGCTAGGCAAGCTGACAGTGAAAATTATGATGTTCATGACTTAGTTAGAGAATTTTTAGTCCTCTCAATGGAGCATAACTTACGAAATGAATTGCACAATAATGCTGTTAATTGGTATCGTAATCGCAAAGGAAGTCCTACTGACAGAATTGAATTTATTCATCACTTGCATAATTCTGATCAAATAGAAGAGTTGGCATTAGTATTATCCTCTGAAGGTCCTAATCTGGTACAATCTGGACATACTGAACTTCTAGGGATTTTGAGATCATTGGATAGAGAAGGTTTTGATTCTAAATCTTGGGGAATTGTTAGAGAACTCAGAGGCGATATTCTATCAATTCAAGGGCAGTGGGATGATGCTGAGAAAGAATATGATGCAGCAATCCCTATAGCACGTAAAAACAAACAGAATAAGGAATTGGCCAGACTATTATCATCTAGAGCAGATATAGCGGTTAAAAGAGGCGCAATGGATGATGCATTAGAATTACATAGGCAAGCATTAGAAATTCAAATCAAGACTAGAGATGCTGTCTCTGCAGCACGTTCTTACAATAACATGGGCTACATCTTCCGTCGTCGTAGAGATAATAGGCACGCATTGGAAGTATACGGGAATGTCGAAGAATTGCTAGAATCAGAAAATAACCCTGAGTTGTGCGATTCAAGAATTCGTCTTGCTTCTGCATTCCTAGAAATGGGTGAATTAGATCGTGCAAGAGATCATGCTATGTTGGCTCATGATGAAACTAAGGATAATGGCCAGGAAACTCTTCACGCTAGAGCTAGGGCGGTCTTGGGGAGATATTATGCAAAAATTAAAGACAATGATTTAGCAATGTTACACTACTCTGGAGCCTTAGAAATACTTTCCGAACAGGCTGATCCTCACAGTGCTGTTGAAGTTGAAATGCTATTAGGTCAAGTATTAAGTGACGCAGGCAGAAAAGAGGAAGCTTCAGAACATTATTTGGAAGGTTTGGCGTTGGCTGAAGCCAACGATTTCCGGCATCTGAAAGGAGAACTCCTCGCCAGACTTGGAGAAGTTGAGACAGACCGTTCACAGAGAATGGAATACCTTCAGAAAGCACTTTCAGTTTTCCGAGAACTTGGCGCCAACGATCGTATGAGAGAAGTACAGAACTCAGTTCACAGAGTGGTCATGGGTCACTAATATCTTCCTTAATACTAGTGCTAGGATTTTCCTCTCCAATTATTATTTTAAATTCAGGCCCTGACTGTTCAGATATGAATATCATTCCTTTGAATTCTTCACCAATCCTCATTAGGACTTCACTTTCTGCTAGATGTGGTGCATTGTTTTTGTCGGATAGATGGCATAGAACTATTGTTTTAAGTTCCGGTGTCATAACTTCGTTCAAGATTTCTGCAGTTTGTCTGTTTGATAAGTGCCCCCCTCTACTAGTTATTCTTCTCTTCAGTGAATCCGGATACGGTCCTTGCATTAACTTACTATGGTCATAATTTGCTTCAATTGAAATATGCGCACACCCTTTCAAATGCCTTTTTAATTCCACAGTAGCCTCTCCTAAATCCGTGACGAAACCAGCTCTATTACCGTCTCCATTACTTACAATTAAAGCTATATTTTCTGCATCATCATGCGGTATAGGTATCGGAAGAACACTAATTTCATCATTAACATTAATTCGCTCTAAATTACCAAATGTCCTGCAATCAGACATAGGGTTCCATCCCATTTTGATAGCAGTTTCTATATTACAATAGAGCCTTGATTCCCATTTTTGAGAGGCTTTTAGAGCGGATTTGGAATGGTCTCCGTGATGATGGGTAATAAAAATCGCATCGATTGAACTTGGTTCTATTCTTATTCTTGATAGTCTTTTTTCAGTTTGTTTAAGTGAAAATCCACAATCAATTAGTACTTTACAATTATCAGATTCTAACAATGTTGAGTTGCCCCTACTGCCTGAACCTAGATGAGTAATCTGTAGCCCCACATCAATCATCTCCTGAGGGGGCTTTTAGTCCTTCAATGAATCTGTTTTGTATTGCAAAAAAATCAAGTTTTCATGCCATTCTGATATCGCCATAATATATCAATCATACATATTTGTCCGAACGACGCTCCATCATGGTCATAAATACATGAAAGTCGCTAAGGGTAGTTAAGGAGAGGTGATAGCATGAGGCGTAAACAAACAGCACTTCTTATGACTGTACTAATTTTGTCAAGTTTAGCCTTTGTTTCTCAAACTAGGCCTCAGGCACCAGTAGAAAATGTCGACCCTGGTGAAGCCGCCGGAGGAGGACCTCCAGTAACTGACGAAGATGGAGATAGGATTCCTGATTTCCATGAAGAAATATTATTTGGAGAAGACATTATTCTTAATTTAGGAGATGAAATACTTAGTATCTCAGGACTTGATTCAAGAAATGGTACCGACAATATGTCAGATCATGACCGAGATGGAGCAAGTGCTCTTCTTGAGTATTGTTGGCCTTATACATTAGATAGATGTTTTACCGATAGAGTATCATTAACTGGAAAACCGGGTGAATTAACTGATTCAGGTATGAGAGAATGGCTCGATCCGAGAGTAGCAGACACTGACGGAGATGGTCTCCCTGATGGTTATGAAATTTATATGTGTACTGAAGGAGGCCTTGGCTATCTCAATACAACCAATGCATGGACCTGTCTTTGGTTTGATCCATTAGATCCCAGTGATATGTGGGAGGATATTGACAGATGTGCAGATTTCACATTTGGATGCGGAGATGGTTTTGACGTAGATCGTAACGGAATTATCGATGATACTGAGAAATATACTAATTCTGAGGAATATCTTTTCGGCACTCCAGATGATTGGGTGACTGAGAGAGATGGTTTGTGGTGTTTCGGTGAGATAAATCTGTTAAATTCCGAATCATGTCAAAAATCTGTAGAAAGACAAACAGGAGATGGCTGGCTAGGTAGCGACCCGACAGAATCAGATTCAGACTATTATTCATGGGCTGAAATTATTTCTGTTGGATTAGCTGTTCCTGGAGATGGCATTCCAGACGGTTGGGAAGTACATTATGGGCTTGACCCAAGAAACGCTAGCGATGCAATTCTAGATTCAGATTCAGATGGTTGGGATTTCGACAGAGATGGATATATTATTCCGGATACTTCTGTGGCTACATCTAGTTGGGGCGAATCCTTCAGTAACTATGAAGAATATATGATATTTTATGACCAAGGAGTATCAGTTACTCCAGGACTTAGGAGTATTGATTTGTCTAATACTGGCGATAGTTTCTTGACATACGATCAATCAACATCTCCGCAATTAGTTGATGCTAGCGTACACACTATTATTTCAGATAATCAAAGAGATCGATTAATTGTAGGTTCAGAATTTGGAATAACCATATTGGATCCGTTTAATCAGGTATCTACAATGATAGAACTCCCCTCTGGGGTGGTGTTGAATTCAATGATGGATTGGTCGAATGATGAAGGTGAATACTTGGTTTTATTAACTAATCAAGGAATATCGATAGCCGAAATAATGAATGGAATCCCACAAATAGACTCATCAACTTTTGAGGACTCGGAATCCAGTATCTCCGTGAACTCAATTGATGAGATGGTTGTTCTTAAAACAGGCAATGGAAATTTAGATTTAATGCTCTTCTCAGGGAAAGATGTATGGACTACATCAATATCTGGAAGTACTATAAATTCTCTAACTTATCTTCAACCCATATCGGAAATATTGTCTATTAATGCTGCCAATGTAAATACTGCTTTACATATGGAGATGGATGGCCGCGGACCTTTACTTTTGATAGGAACAGATGGAGGGTTAATTGCCTGGAATACCACAGATGGTTCTGACTCTGTAGGCACTCCTTGGTGGGTTTTCAATAGGGAAAATGCAGAAGAATTTGTACAAAAGGCAGATTTACTTAATGTTTCAAAATCTGCCATAGTGAATATTTTGGAACCAGCAGGTCCTAAGGATTCTTCTGGCAATTTCGAATTAATTACCGGTGCATGGATTGGCACAGCAGGGGGCTTACATTTGATAGATACTGATAAATTGATATCAATGCCTCTAACTGCCTTTAATTCTGAGAGAATGTGGAATCAAGAAAATTGGTTATCTGGTTCAAACGATGTTCATTCAATCCATATATTTGAAAATCAAGTAATAGTTGGTTCTAAAGATGGAACTTGGGTTCTAGAAGGGGGTTATCAAGGAGTAACTGGGATGTCTGAAAATCAAACATTCCTTCCTGGATTAGTAACTTCATTAACAACATTAGAATCATCTGAATCAATAATAATGTTCGCAGGTATTTCTCCTGGAGATTATATGAATATAATGCCGATTGATCCCCAATCAACTGATTCAGACCTTGATGGGATGCCCGATGGCTGGGAATTTATTCATGGACTTGACCCTACTGATCCTTATGATAGAGATAGGGATGCCGATGCCGATGGAATTCTATACAATTCTGAGTTTGGAGAAGGTATCGATAGAAGTTGGACTAATTTGGATGAATTCCGATTTATCACCAATTCAGAAAATGGTTTTAATGGAACAGATCCAAGAAATATAGATACTGATGGAGATGGGCTAACTGATGGCGAAGAATATTGGGGTTGGTTCACAGAGTCTACTAATTTTGATTGTCATTACCTAAATCAAGAGTATATTTGTGATGAAGTAACTGGCTCTGAAGCGTTATCTGTTCATCTTGAAGGATGGTTAGGTTCTGGTGCAGGTGGAGGGACTGACGGACCTACTGATCCTACCGATACAGACTCAGATGGTGATGGGATGCCTGATGGTTGGGAAATTCAAAATCGAAGATGGATTGGAGACGTATACAATGGAGGAAACCTATGGACATTAGATCCTAGAAACCCTAATGACGCTCAAGAAGATGCAGATAATGATGGTCTTTCTAACCTATGTGAGTACAAATGGGCTAATCTACTACAATCTGTGATTAATGAAGGTCTCCCTTCACACGGTGAAAGCTCTGATGCTGCCTTAAATTGGACTGTAACCGATCCAAATAATGTTGATTCAGATGGAGACACATTACCTGATGGTTGGGAGGCCAGGTATTCTTGTTCATGGTCTGCTGATGCCGCGGGAATAAATCCCTTAAATGGCTCTGACGCATTAAATAATCCAGACGGTGATGGGTACGACATTAATCACAATGGTATTTTGGAATTAGAAGAAAGTCTAGTTAATTGGATGGAATTCCACTGGAAATCTGAGATTATTTTTTCTGACAGTACTGATAATGACATTCCATTCCCTGATAATTTCACTACTCTTTTGTTCAATGATACATGGGAAAATTTTGCAGGCGGTTCATTCGGTAAGTATGCTAGCAATAATTACAATAGTTTAATCAATGCAACTTCTGAAATAGACATTGGTTCAGGAAATCCACTAAGTTCAGATTCGGATCTAGATGGAATGCCCGACGGTTGGGAGTTTTACCATGCTAGATGGAGTCTTTTCGATAGCTCTTGGACTCTAAACCCAGTTAATGAAAATGACCGTATAGGTGATCCCGATGGTGATGGGATGAATAACTGGGAAGAATATAATGTAATATCTAGTAATTTATCAGAGATAGACTCTCTAATTACAGTTCCTCAATTTTATCTTCTTTACTTTGGCGGCGAATACCTCCCTAATCCCTGGTTATCTGCAGAGTCATCCAGTTCTTTCGGTTCATTTTTAACTCCTGAACAAATTAATCTTACAGGTTTAACTGCTGACCCTAATAATCCCGATACTGACTCCGATGGTTTACTCGATGGGATGGAATTAATTTTCACGAGATGGAATTCAACTGATGAGGTTTGGACACTTAACCCTCTTGTGCCAAATGATGGAAATTATGACTCAGACAATGATGGTATTTCCGATCAGATTGAACTCAACCTTACACTAAATAATCCGTTCAATGGAGGACTATCTCCTCCCGATGCCCCTCGACTATGGGAAGAGGCAGAGTATCTTGATCCTTCAGAGGCTGAAAATAGAGTATACAGGATTCTTTTCAATAAAGAAGGAAGAGCCCAACTTGCACTTCAGCAGTTTTCTGATTGGCAGGGTGGAGCCACAGCAAAACCTCTACTAAAAGCACTATTTGGAGTCTCTGATCCTACGGCTGAAGATACTGACAGAGATGGGATGAGTGATGGTTACGAATATTGGTTTACTGAATGGAATCTTGAAGATAATCGCTGGGAGATGAATCTTCTTACAGGAACTGATATTTCTGTTGATAGTGATGAAGACTCATATGATTGTAATGGTGATGGGATAATTTCTCCATCTGAATCTTATGACAACTTGGCAGAGTTTGAATCAAGAATATATGGTAAAAAATTAGCAATTGATAGTATTCCAAATGGGACAGGTCTAGTTTCATACGGTGCAGATACTGTAAATGCATACATGGATGAAAAGTCTATGAGCTATTCTTTGGCATTAAGTCAATTATATGTTACATTCTCTACGAAATCTATCTCTTCATTTGAGAAATCAGGATTAATTAATCAGATTAATCCGGATAACTTCAATATTAGTTTAGCAGGAATTAGTGACCCCACCGATTCTGATTCAGACAGAGATGGAATGCCAGATGGTTGGGAATATTGTTTCTCAATATATGGTCAATACCTACCAGTTAACGACTATAGATGGTCAATGAACCCAATTAATCCACTTGATGTAAATTATGATCCTGATGAAGATGGTTGGTATGATCGACAGTGGGAAGATGTACCAGCAACTCAAGGGAAATGGGAAAATAGACAATTTTCATCAGCAAACATCGAAGACCAAATTAGTAATGGCGTCCTTCCTTTATTCTTTACTAATATTATGGAATATGAAAATGGAACAATGCCATTAGATTCAGATTCAGATGATGATTCCATGGTGATGAAGCCTGTATTCACTAACGGTGAAGTTACAGACTATGTCCAAGATATGAATTTAAGTGATGGGCGAGAAGTGTTCAAGTATGGTACAAATCCTTTAGACAATGATACTGATGGTGATATGATGCCTGACTTCTATGAATATTATAGAGGTTGGAACGAAACTAATGATAATTGGTCCTCTTATCTTAAGATAGAAGTTCAATGGGAGCAAATATCTGCAAATAATCTCAAACCAGTCCAGATATCTAATAATGTCATTTCACGTCCTGTTTTAAATTGGGTCTGGTTTACTCATGATGCAACAGACGCTAATGATGCAGGACAAGATGCTGATAAGGATGGAGGATGGGACTGCTCAGGAGGAAATTGTGTGTACCAACCTTACAATAATTTCCAAGAATATTATGGTGTAGTAAATGCATCTCTATCTTCTCCAACCTTAGTGCGTCAGTCTTTATTGAATGATTGTTCTGGCAATTATGTAGAGGAATGGTGGCAACTAAGGGAGTCTTTGTTAGGTACATGCTCAGGTTCATCTGCTCTGACATCAAATTATTTTAGAATGTATAAAATCAATAACAATGATCAACTATTTGCATTAATTGTTGATGATAATGATTTGGATTACCAATATTTAGACACTACTGATGACGTGACTTTGTGCAATGGTGAATGGGCAGACTCTTACCATAGATTTGCAGGCGATCAATATCATTTCCCTAATATAGGTCTAGGAGAATATGTATTTGGTTGGTGGGTTTTAGATATTGACGGTGATCAGATTGCCGATGGGACCGATCCAACAAAATGGGATACAGATGGAGACTGGTTAAACGACTTCTTTGAAATAGAAGATGATATGTTGGATGGAGTACGTGGAAATAGTGCTTCACCAATAAGATATGATGATAGAACTACTGCTTGATATTCATTGCATTAATTTGCTCATGTCTTTTCGGTTAACTTATGGATAGTCAAGGGGAGATGCCTGCTCCTACAGATTCTATGGAAGAGAAACTACTTTTTCTCCAAGAAAATTTATCTAATTTTGTCAAGCAGTACAGCCTACCAATTATCGAATCAGCATTGGTGATATCAAAATATATCAATATTCTACTGAATGAATTAGAAAAGAAAGCATTTTCCGAGAATGAAATCTTACCTTTAGAAATAACTGAACCAAGAGCAATATCGGGAGAGAGTCAAACCCCGAAAATTGAGGATTTCCCACTTGATAAATTAATGCAAAATATAGATCAAGATAGAATGGATATTTTTGATACAATTATTAGAACTATAATCAACGGCTCCGAGATACCCTTTGTTAATGCAATATTGCTTTTGAGGGACTGGGAGAGTGTCATAAGAACTCAACTTGCAAAATCAACAAGCCCAGGTCACCTATTCAGTCCATTAGAGTTAGATGATAATTTTTGATTATCCATTTTCTGCCTTTGCTACAATTCTACTTGAAACAAAAAAAGCATCCCCAATAGACCAGACATATAGTAGAAACCACAGAATAACTGTGAAAAGTAATGGCAGTTGTATCAAAAACCAGCCATTTGCTTTCTCGTGCTGCCGATTAAAATGTTGCCCTAAGAAAAGGAAAGGAATCAGAGCTAGAATAATAGTGAATAATGGTCTCAAAGTACCCCATGGTCCAACGCCTCCATTTAGTTCACTCCAAATTACTCCAATAACGCCTAATCTGCTTATTGTTTCGGGCTCTTCGTCTTCAGATATATTGACGACGAGCTCTTCTGCCATACCCATGCTAATAATAACTGAATGATGAAGATAGCGATTACTTGTATGGAAAACACCAACTATCTCCTACTTATGCAAATTACCATGGGTAGTCGAAGTGTGTTAATTACAGGTTACCCAAAATTCTCAAATTTTGATTACAATGTTTCTGAAAAGATATTATCAATTATCAAGGAAATAGATTTCTCAAATATAAAAATCTCTACTGAATTACTATCGGTTGATGAAGATGGTAGTGACTTAGTTGCAAAAAGAATCAATCTTGGAGAAACTTTTGATACAATAATACATTTAGGATTTTCATCTAAATCGAAAATAATTCGTTTTGAGAAATATGCATACAATGAGTATAGAATGTCACAACCCGATAATTCTGGACGTCGTATATCTAATGGCGAAATAATTCAGGGTAAGTTAGAAAGATATCATACAAATGTAAATGAAATTGTAATTAATGAGGAGTTCAAAGGAGAATCTCGTGTTGAATGGAGTGTTAATCCTGGACGTTTTGTTTGTAACGAAACGTACTTCAAAACTCTAAATATGATTGACGAAAATCAGGTTAATGATAAAATAAAGGTTATTTTTGTTCATTTACCCCCTGATGGTATTATGAATCTCTCCGAACAGACTGAAATTATTGAGCGTTTAATTAGATGTATCTCTAAACCATATCTTGAGGTGGTAGGGGGCCTAATATTTGATGAAAATCATAGAATTCTATCCTGTAGGCGCCCTAAAGAGAAATCATGGCCCTCCTGGTGGGAGTTTCCCGGAGGTAAAGTAGAATTGGGCGAAACTCCTTATCATGCCTTATCTAGAGAACTAAAAGAAGAACTTTCATTAAATATATTGCCATCAGAAATTATTGCAGAGCAATTTTTTGATTATGAAGACAAATATGTGAAATTAATGGTTTTGAATTGTGGAATAATAGAAGAGAATAAAATAGAGTTACTTGAACACGATCAAATTAAATGGCTACATAAACATGAATTATTTGAAGTCAATTGGTTGCCCGCTGATTTACCAATTATAGAAAAGTGGTATGTTGAAGGCATCCCTAGTCCTCATCAATATTAATTGTTGGATTTCCTCTTTTGTCAAACCATTCAGTAGGCTCACCATCGCTTCTCATTGCCAAATCATCTCTTGAAAATCTTGGTATTTCATTCCTTCCTTCATGCCAAGTTTGTTGTTCCAACCATATATCTATATCTTCGCCTGAGATATCGATTTTAATCATCCCACCGAGTGTCTTCTCATCTACAACGAAGGAGACTTTCCCTGCGATGGCGGCTTGCCTTGAGATGTAAAAGTAGGTTGAATCAGAGTCAAAATTTAGAGTCATTACATCTAATGCAGTATCTAATATTCTTTGTATTCTAATTTGATTTAATAGATATTCTAGATTGGATGATTCTCCAAAGATTTCTTCTTCTACATTTTTCGTTGGAAATTCTCCTTTTCCAGGAATATTTTTCATTTCACAATCAGGAAAAAATATCTTTATTGATTGAATAATCTTCTCTGGGTCTTCATATGGTTGGACTATCGAGGAGATTCTAATGACAGGTTCCATGATTGTCCGCGGTATTCACTAGTCATGAGTTCTCTGTTTGAATAATCTCCCAAAGACACGAATGATTGAAATTGAATAGTTGCTGAGATGTGTTATGGCAGAGCGCTCTAGCACCATCTCTGGAGCGTTGTTACTGACTCCAACTCTTTGTATAGTCGCATTAAGATATGGTCTTCCAGCAATTAATGAAGTAATATCCAACGATATAATTATTGAAAGTTCAATCCATATTTTTGCAATTATTATTGGAATTATTATGTTTTTAAGATATAGAGTAATTGAAGATCATGAGTATCACCGTTCCGCAGCAATAAAGAGACTTCGTAAATCATATACCCAAGAAGATAAGGGGTTATGGGAGAAATCTGATGTTGCTATCAAAAAACTTGAGGACCAAGCTTCAGAACAAGTCAAAGGACGTAAAGGGGCTTTAATTGAAGCTAAGATGTCTGGAACTATTGGGTCGTTGAATGCCGAGTCATTAGAGAAAGAAGTAGATGGTGATCAAGAAATTGAAGTGGTCACTCATCACAGAAATATAGGTACAATTATTGACGAAGAAATAATTGATCAAAACAAAAAAGAGTCATCAAAGTCATTCTTATCAAAGAGGTTGGAAAAATCTGCTCTTAAGAGATTGGAGAAAAAAAAGCTCAAGAAAGAAAAGAGAAAAATGAAGGAAACGATAAATAAAACTAAGGTAAAGGGTTATGCCAAAAATGATGATAATCAATGGGATGTATCTTCAAAAAATCAATCAACTCCAAAAGTTATTTCATGTAAGGAATGTGGGACACTAAATAATTCCCAGAATCCTTACTGTACATCATGTGGGACATACTTATCCTAAAAAGAGAATACTTCATAGAGGACCGATAAAAAATATACCTAGGTGAGATGATGTCAGTAAAGAGAGATTATTATGAGGTTCTCGAGATTAATAGAGAAGCTAGTCAATCTGAAATTAAGAAATCATTTCGTAGTTTGGCAAGAAAATATCATCCCGATAAGAATCCCGATGATCCAGATTCCGAGTTAAAATTCAAAGAGGTTCAGGAAGCTTACGCAATCCTTTCGAATCCATCTGAGAAGAGAAAATATGACACTTATGGTCATAATGGGCCTGGAGGTTCACCTTTCGGGCCAGGAGGGTTCCAAGGAGTGAACATTAGTGTTGAAGATTTATTCGGGGGAGGTTTTGAAAGTGTATTCAGTTCAATTTTTGGTTCTTCAAGTTCGAGAAGAAATAAGAGGCAAAGAGGTTCAGATTTACTTGTTAGACATACTATACCATTTGAGGCTCTAATGAATGGATGTGAAGACTCATTAGAATTTGAAGTTTTAAAAACATGCAAAGATTGTAATGGCCTTGGAGCAAAAAATATCGAAGATGTTCGTGAGTGTCCTGCTTGTGATGGACGTGGCCGTATACAGAGAATTGAGAGAATGGGCCCATTTACTCAACAAGTTGTAAGCGATTGCCCATCATGTAAAGGCGGAGGTAAAATTATTCAGAACCCTTGTCATAGTTGTAGAGGAGAGGGGCGTGCTAATCAAACAAAAAAGGTCCAATTCTCAGTCCCTCCAGGTATTGAAAATGGCCAAAGGCTTAGGATGTCGGGTTATGGCGAATCATCTAAATCAGAAAATGGAGATTCAGGTCACTTGTACATTGAGATAGATGTCGAAGAACATGAATGGTTTGAGAGAGATGGTTCCGATTTGCTAATGGCATTACCATTAACTTTCACGGATTTGGTACTTGGCACTACTGTGGAGATTCCTCATTTAGATGGTGAAATCTTGAAAATTAAAATTCCTCCGGGTTCAAAGCCTAGCCAAACAATTTCTGTCAAAGGTCGTGGTTTACCGAGTAATAGATCGAGAAACGGACGCGGCTCAATAATGGTACTTCTTAAATTAGATATCCCCAAAAAAATATCTAGGTCATTCAAGAAGAAATTGATTGACCTCAAAGGTGAAATGAGTTATTCGAATGAAGAACTGGAAGATAAAATTCGCAAAGAAGCAAGATCAAGGCGTAATGGTTAATTCCATTCGACTATCTTATTTGGCGTTGCTGCCAATGGTATTCCTCCAACTAGTCCTGATAATTCCAGAGCAAGATTGGCTGATTTTCCATCTAACATAATTCTTAGGAATATTTGTGAGTTTTTAGATAATGTATCTAAGAATATTTCATCTTCTTTTGAGATATATTTTGGAGAAACATCAATGATTGATAGTTTATTTCCTTCTGGATAATTAAG
>Ga0115012_10001065_pt1 | contig 15803 bp, 14 predicted proteins | sample TroAtlMetagenome_FD_88706 | JGI IMG/M metagenome (GOLD analysis project Ga0115012, IMG submission 88706) | Marine eukaryotic phytoplankton communities from Atlantic Ocean - Tropical Atlantic ANT10 Metagenome | ecosystem: Environmental > Aquatic > Marine > Oceanic | place: Tropical Atlantic...
AACTTTTTGTGTTTCATAATGATGGTTTCCGTCAACATTTGCAAGATCATACTTATCTACAACATAGTCATATAGTGATTGTTGGTCTTTTGGCCATTGACTGTATACATCAGTAATATTGTTTGTAATCAATATAACCCAATCTAGATGAGGATCACCCAACATTGCCTGAGCAACATCAGAAGGTTTTTGACCTGGAGTTATACTTCTATTTTCAAACATTGTCACGTATTTCTCTACAGAGTTTCTTAACTGGACACGTCTGAATATGTTTTTTACGAGACGGTATCTAAATGACTCATCATCTTTAATACCTTCTCCAACGTATACACTTGGTAATTGATTGAAATATGCCATTTTATGCTCCCCACTCGATATCTTTTTGTGTAAGTAGTTTTGTTTCAGTAAATGCTATGTTCAAAACTATTGCTGGAACTTGTATCTCTCTACTACCAGTCTTACCAGCAGCAGTTCTCTTAAATGCAACATACTGATTATCTGGAGTGTAGTTAACACTAATTCCAGTACATACAGAAGGCATAACTTTAAAATGCATTCCTGGTGCCTTAGTTGTTGTGAATGAGTTTCTATTAGGATCCATACGCATGAAATCTATTTCCCATTTGCAAGGTATTTTAAAGAAACGGTTTGCATTAGCACTATCAGTAACATTGTTAGTAGTACCACCAATATCATCTAAGAAGTTTGAATCTAAACTATCTCCATCTTTATCCATTTTTTTAACATTTCCACCTTCATGAGAAAATATTTGACCCTGTTCAATATCTGGATGGGAATGCATCTTGAATGTTCTTATTATGCTTTGTATTTCTCTTGCTTCAGCATCATTTCTAGCAAACATTTTGAAACTGAAGTTGTGATTACGAAAACTCATACTATTGAATATTTGTTCCGTATATGGGTTGAATACTCTTCCTCTAGTTAATGCTTCTAGACTGTTAACATCAATATTTCCTTGCATACCTAGAAATCCACTAATATCATTAGCAGCATTGGTAATAATACTAGCACTAAACTCAGGTAACGCTGCTTTCGCTGCATCTTGTAATTTTCCAGCAATATCTTTATAATCACCACCACTTCCCATCATACCAGCAAGAGCAACACCACCAGCACCAATATCTACTTGTCTATAGTTTGCCTGATAACCTGTTTGTAGGTTAGGTGGCATTGCCATATAGATATCTTCTTTCTTGAATATTTTTGTTGCATTTACATTTGCCAAACCATATCCATATCCACCACTGCTATAACTAGCACCTTGACCAACAGCACCACTACCTGTTCCAGCAGCAAATCCAGTTTCACCAGCAGAACCATCACCAAATTGCATTTCAAATGGTCTAAATCTCACATAGTCAATAGCCTCCGTTGGTGCTTCAGCATCAGGATCGTTAGATCCAGACGGCACTGGGGGTTGTTTGGGGTATCTGTATATTTCTGCCACTGATCGCCTAAATATTATGTGATCTTTATATATTTATGCGTTATAAGCAAGGAAAATACAATCCTCGAAGACCAAGTAAATATAAAGGCGATATTCGCAAAGTTTTTTATAGGTCAGGATGGGAATTAAAGTTCATGCTTTGGTGTGATACAACTCCTTCAGTAACTGAATGGGGTAGTGAAGAGATCGTAATACCTTACATATCTCCCGTTGATGGAAAACGACATAGATATTACCCAGATTTTTATGTAAAAGTGAATGGTAAGAAATATGTTGTTGAGGTCAAACCTTCTAAGCAGACTAAAGAACCTAAAACACAAAAGAAAGTAACTAAACGGTATATTACTGAGGTTGTTACTTGGAGTGTTAATAAGGCAAAATGGAAAGCAGCAACAGAATTTTGTAAAGATTATGGACTGGAGTTTATGTTAATTACAGAAAAAGAACTTAAAGTATAATGGCAATTCTAGGAAAAGACGGTGCTAGGTATCCATCTCTTCAAGCGTTTCAATCGTTTTCGCTGAAGGATAGAGATTATGCTCCAAGTTTTACCAATTTATTTTCATTCCATATAGGAACACCTACTATTCTTAGAAGTACTGAACAACTTGGTGTTGGAACTGATAGTACTATAGGACAAACTTCTACTATTTTTACATCAGAAATAGGTAAGTTACAGAACTGTTTAAATTTTTACTGCAAAACAGTTAATTTACCAAGTAAGCAGTTGACTACTGGTCAGGTTGTTAATGTAGGATCTGCTTATAAGTATGGTACTGGAACTTCATATAGTCAGATAAATGCAACGTTCCTTATGCCAAGATCACAGCATACGAGAAATTATTTTGAAAGATGGATATCATTAATGTCACCAGATTCTAACCAGTATGTAGAGCATTATGATCATTATGTTTCTCCAAGAATTATGATATACAAGTGGGAAAGAGGTGGAGGAGGAGATGTATCAAATATTGATGAGATTAAACAGGCAATGAGAAATTTATATGGTACAGAATATGATGAAGCAAATTATATCTGGCCAAAACAATATAAATGTACTGCTGCATGGGAATTAAGAAAGGCATTTCCATATAATATTGGATCTATTCAATTAAATAATGAAAAAGCAAGAACTATGTCTCTGACTGTTGGGTTCTTCTATGAAAGGTATAGATTTTGGGTTGAAGATGAGTTTGATGATCCAGGTGTGAGAAGTGCTATTTCAATTCCTGGAGATGGTAGTATCGATCCAGCTAGCGATGCTCTTGGAGTTTGGGCAGGTATTACAGGAACTATCCAATCCATGTTAAACGTTTTCTAAATACTACCTAAATAATTACACTGAATTGAAAATTTATGGCATTACCTAAATTAAATGTACCTAAGTACAAATTGAAACTGCCTTCAGACGGCAGAACCGTGAATTACAGACCATTCCTCGTTAAAGAAGAAAAACTACTTCTCTTAGCAACTGAAACAGGACAACAGGAAGATATTGTTGGAGCAATTAAAGATATTATTACCGCATGTAGTGATATACATGACGTTGATGAATTGCCTACCTTCGATATCGAATTTTTGTTTTTACAAATTCGTACCAAATCAGTTGGTGAAAGTGTTGAGGTTAGCGTTACTTGTCCAGATGACAACACAACTCAAGTTCCAGTAAATATTCCTTTGTCTGATATTAAGGTTGTTAAAACTAAAGGACACAAGAGAGAAATTAAATTGGATGATAAAATCATAATAACAATGGATTATCCAAGTTTGGATTCTTTTGTTAAAATGAATTTCCAAGGTGAGGAACCAGGTGTTGATCAGATTTTTGATATGGCAGCTAGTTGTATAAAATCAATTGCTGATGAGGAAGAAGTATACGATGCTTTAGACACACCAAGAGAAGAGATGCTGGAGTTTTTGGATCAATTGACTTCTGAACAGTTTAAAAAGGTTCAGGATTTCTTTGAAACCATGCCTAAACTTTCACATACTGTTAAGGTAACCAATCCTAGCACTAAAGTTGAAAGTGATGTAACTCTAGAGGGTCTAGCAAGTTTTTTCGCATAGCTCTTCTCCATCAAAATCTTCAAGCTTACTATGAAACTAATTTTGCGTTAATACACCACCATAAATGGGATATTGGCCATATTGAAAATTTGATGCCTTGGGAAAAGGAGATTTATATGAATCTTTTAATTAACTTCTTAAAAGAAGAGGAAAGAAGAGCAAAAGAGCAACAAGCAGCAAAAGGTTAAGTAGTGGCACCAGCATTTACTAAAAAATTTCTAGGAGGAGGTGGCGATGATACGTCATCCATAGTAGCTGCTGCGAATACACAATTTGCCTCAGTAACTGGTCTAACAAAGACCATGAGAGGTCTTAGTGGTATTGTTAGAGATATACAATCTATCAGTATCGCTTCTATTAAAAATGATAAACTAAGAGAAAAGTGGGAAAGGAGACAAAAGAGAAGAGATGCAGATCAGCAAGCTGAAGAGTTAACAGAATTAGAAAAGATTGCTGGTAAAAAGAAAGCTAAACCAAAAAAACCTGATAGTAAAGAGAAGAAGTCTTTTGCAAATAATTTTAAATGGTTAGATACTTTCCTTGGTCCTATAGGAAAATTCTTAGTTAATTTAGGTGCTACTCTTGCTATGCGAGAGTTATTGAAATGGGCATCGGATGATAGTAATTTTACAAAGATTGAGACATTTATCCATAAACTTGATGTAGTTTTTACTAAACTCTATGGTTTTGGTAAATTTCTCGTAAAAGATAATCTTGTTGATGGGTTTAAGCAAGCATTTTTTGGTGAAAATGCAGATGGTACAAAATCTGATTTTTTCCAGAGGATAAGTGGAATAGGAAAAATACTAATAGGGATCACGGGTTTAAAGTATTTAATGAACCCGTTTTCTTTAATTACTGATATTTTAGGTGTACTGGATTGGATATTTAACTGGGGTCCACCTAATCTGGATGGTCCTCCTCGTGGTAAACCTAGAAGAGGGAAACCACCAAGAGTAAGAGGTAATCAATGGTGGAAGTTTTGGCAAAAGAAAACTAAAACACCCGCACAACTTTCTCGTTTCAATCAATCCTATTCTAGGTTTATTGAAGGAACTGCTAATCTTGGTGATAGATTAAGAGTAGTAAGAAGAGGTGGTGCAGGATTAGAAGGTATATTCGATCAAGGAATTCAGGGTGGAAAATTAGTTGGACAAGGTGATAATATATTTAAATCTGGTCTCAGCAAACTTGGTAGTTGGGGTGAGATAATTAAAAAGAACACCTTAAAATATGGTGGTAAGGCTGTAGAATCGATAGGAAATTTTGGTAAATGGATAGCAGAAGGTGCATCTGCAAAGTATAAAGCAGCACAAGCTTGGGTAGGTCAGGGTGTTGATAATTTAAGATCTCTTCCAAAGAAAACGATGGAGGGGTTACAAACAAGAGTTCTTGGACCTATAGCAGAGAAACTTCAACCTTTCGTTAAGAGGATGCAAGGGTTTGGTGATAGTTTCATGGGTCTTTTTAGAAAGATGCCTGTTATTAGAGAGGTGATGGAAGCTCTGGCTTCTAGAGGGATAAATATGAAATCCATTGCTAAGTCAGGTAAGGCATGGGGTAAACGTGCTGCATCTGTTCTTCCTTTAGTTGGTGGATTAGCAAACTTAGGTTTTGCTGCTATGTCATTTTCAGCAGGAGATAATGTTGGAGGTGTTTTAGAATCAATTGCAGGTGTTTTGGAACTTGTTGGTTATGCCACATCTGGTGCTGCAGGTGCTGGTTTACCATTAATCATAGCTGGAACAGCAATTGATGCTTATTTGCTTGCTCGTATTTTACCTAAAGTTGGTGATAAAATACTTGGATGGGAAGAAAAGGGATTAGAAAAAATTGGTAGTCAATTAAATGGTATAAAATCCTTAGCACAAAACGTTATGTCTAAGGTTGGTGATCCTGGTGGAATAATCCAATCAATAATGAATCAGGTAAATGGTACAGGTAAAGATGAGGCAAGACCTCAAGATGGTGTGCCACAGGCAGGAATTGGTAAGTTCTTTAGTGGTTTATGGGATGGTGTTAAGAATGTTGGTAAGGGTATATGGGATGGTATAAGTGGTGTTGTTAATACTGTTGGAGGTGTAGTTCAGGATATAGTAAATTCTCCTTTCGGGCAGATCTTGATGACAGCATTGCCCTATATGTTCCCTGGTGCTGCATGGTTAGCTCCAATGATTAATGGAATAAAAGGTTTTGCAGCATTAGCAAATGGTAATCCTTTAGGTGCTATTATGAGTCTCTGGGGTGCTGCTGGTGATATATGGACAGAAACATTTGCTGGCATTAATAAACAAATTGGTGACTTCTTTGGACCTATTAATAATGCTTGGAATAATATTATGGATAGTAAGATTGGACAAATAGGGAAGGAATTAATATCTGGAAATATAACTGGTGCTATGGGAGTTGCATTAGAGGGTACTGCTATGGAAGGTGCTCTTAAAGGATTTGGAGCACAGATAGATGCTATGGGATTATCTGGAATATTAGGATCAATTCCTGGTGTTGGATCTGCTCTTGCAAATATTCCTGGATTATCTGATTTGCCTGGTGTTGGATCTTTGGTTAGTGGAAACTTTAGTCCAGCAGCATTTATAGGTGGTATTGCAGATACTGAAGGATTGGGTGACTTATATCAAGGTTTTATGGGATTAGCAGGTGGTGATATAAGAAGTGGTCTTGAAGGATTTGCTGCTCAAGCAGGAGTTGATCCTCAAATCTTTGGAGTTTATGATAGTTATTCTGAAATTTTTGGATCAGGTGGAAGTTCTGAAAAACAAGCTATGTTACAGATTGGAGATTTTGATATTCAAGGTGTACCAGTAATTATAGAAAAAATCTTAGTAGCACCAATACCTGATCCCAAGGCAATAAATAATAACGCAAGGATAGATACTGGTGGTGCTTGGACAAGTTTATCAACTAGAATGGGATTATAAATGACTGTTAAAAAGAATTCTAAAATTAATCTCTATAAGTTTGTTAATGCTAAATCAACAGCATCTTCATCCGATAGTCCAGAGGTGCAAAAAATAGCAGAAGGTATGTCTCATACTACTTCTGCAATGAATGGACTTGGGTTAGTTGTTAATGGTATTGCTAAGGTTGTACTAGATTTAAAGAAAATACAATATACAAAGTTAAATGATGCTCAAAAGGCAAGATTAAAGTCATTTAAACCTAGTTATGGAGATCCAAAAGTAAGACCGTTTAAGAAAATGCTCTTAGCGGTTAAGACATTTAAAGTTAAGGGATTTTTAGAAAGTTTACTTGGTCTTCTTGGTGGTTTGTTTAAATGGTTTGTTATAAGACCTGCTTTAAAATGGTTAGCAGATGAAAAAAACCAAAAAGCAATTCAAAAGACTATTGAAGTCTTGCATAAAATATTTAAAGTATTAACTAAATTTGCTTCATGGACTGTTGGGGGAGCTCTTGACGGTCTCTATGACATGCTTAAGGATGATGCAACTTGGTGGGAACGATTAAAGGGATTTGCTCAAGTCATGATACGGTTTGCAGCCGTATGGGGAGCCATGACTGGAATTGGTTTCCTTTTAAATCCAGTTGACACTATTAGAAAGTTCAGTGGTGTACTGAAAATGTTTAATAGTGAACTTAAACGAAGTCATAAGACACTATTAAAACGAAAAGGTAGATTAGGAAAATTTGGTAGAAGACTTGGTGGTGTTACATTAAGTGCTACTGTACTTTGGGGTCTAATGGAGGGAATGTTCCCTAACGCTACAGCAGATGGAACATTAGATGACAAAATAGATGCCAGTGGTAAATTACCTGGTGATAAAGGATATGATGAAAGTACTGCAGGTGGTGCTAATAAAGTACAAGATCCAAATAAAGATGATAGTAATAATACTGATAAACCAGCAGCAGTATCTTGGTGGAAGAAATTATTCCAGAGAGATAAGAAAAAGGATGATGTAGATATTGTTGGAAAAGTTACTGGTATAAGTGCTGCGAAGGAGATTGCTGATAAGACAAGAGAGAGTTTCAAACAGACTAAAGAAGAAGCTTCTAATTCATTATTTTCAGGATTTGATGAACTTTTTGGCGGAAAATTATCTAAGGCATCAACTAGTTTCCAAGAAGCTTTGGGTGTAATTGATAAGACAACAAATACAATTAATCAAATTAAAGATAATAAAAAGGATGGTGGTAATTGGTTTAGTAATTTATTCAAACTAAAAGAAAGAGAAAGTGGTGGTTTAATTCAAGGTCCGAATTCTGGATATCCTGTTGCGATGTCAAAAGGTGGACCTACTTCCTTTATTGGTCATGGTACAGAATATATTGCTAGAAAACCTGGATCAAATGATGGGTATGTAATACCTCTTTCTAACAATGCAACAGCAAAAGATGGTAGTCTTACATCTAGGAAGATGAAGGATGCTAGATCAAAAGGATTTGCTCTTCCAGGATTTGATACTGGTGGATTGTTTACTCCATCTAGAAAAGCTAGAGATGGTATATTAGGTGGTAAAACTCCTGGTGGTATTACAGGAACTAAGCAAGAAAAATGGTCAAAGATATTAAAATTAGCAAGACAATCAGGTGCTAAGTATCCAGAGTTAGTAGCAGCACAGTTTGCTTTAGAATCTGCTTGGGGAACTGCATTATCTGCTAAGAATAATTATTTTGGTATGAAGGCAACTGCTAATCAGGATGGAGTTGTAACACCAACAACTGAGTTTTTCAATGGTCAAGAGGTAAAGGGATCTGCTAAGTTTAGGAATTTTGGTAGTCCTAAAGAAGCAATTGATAATCTTGTAACTTTATGGTATAAGGATTATAAAGGATATAAGGGTGTTAATAATGCTGGTAGTGCAGGTGAAGCAGCGAAAATGCTTATGACTGAAGGATATGCTACTGATCCAGCGTATGCTAAGTCTCTTATGGGATTGATGAGTCAATATAAAACAGGTAAGATTACTGGTGCTAAAGGTGGAGTGGTGATGGGTATGCTTAGTGGTAAAGGTGGTGGAATAGGTTCTATATTTGGTGATGATAAAGGAACTATAATGAAAGAAGGTGTTTTAGAAAAAATATCAAGTATGTTTGGTGGAAAAGGTCCAGGAGGTTTAAAGAAACCTGGTCTTGGTGGAATGAGTAATATATTTGCAGCTTTTGGTGGTGGAAGTACTGGTGGTAAGGGTGTTGGTGCTAAAGCAAAGGTAAATCAAGATAAGAATAAGAAGAAGAAAATGAATGCTCAACAGAAAGAAAAGGAACGTAGTCTTCAAAAGGTAATGCGTGAACGTAGCGAAGCAAGAGAGATGTTAAATAGCAAAGGTGTTGAAATTATGCAAAAAGCAGTGTTAGCAGTAGAAGAATCCAATGCAAAGAATAGAGCATTCATTCAAGGTACAATGAAAGCAACAACTGATGTTTATAGAGCTCAAGCATCGGGTGGTAATGCAAGTGTTAGATCTTCTGCTAATATATTTAAGACTGCTGTTTCGATAATGAATTCCTTTAATAATCCTTTGAGGCGATAATAGAATGGCAATGAAGCAAAAGGCATCAGAGGTTCAAGCATCTTTCTGTATTATTAGAGATGGTGCGAAAGTTACTGATGCTAAAGGAAAATATGAATTAATAGAATATCTTCAAGGATGGGAAGTTTTTGAATCTATTCAGTCAGCAACTATAGAAGCAAGTTTTATTATCAAAGATATGGGTGGATTGATTGCTTCTCTGACAGGTTCTGAGGAGTTTCAATTACAATTAGACACTCCTGATGAAAAACGTAGTTATATCATGAGATCTTATGAAATTGTTGATAGGGTTAGATCAACTCAAGGTGGTGAACTTTATCGTATAAATGCTACTTCCAATGAGTTTATAAAGAATGAAGTACTAAATGTCTTTGGTCATACTGAAAAGATATTTAAGGGTGAGGTTGAGGCATCGCAAATTATTAAAAAGTTATTGAAAGATAAGAAGTATATTGGTACGAGTAAAAAAGTCTTTCTGGAACAGACAATGAATAAACAGACTATGATTGTTCCTAATTGGAGACCAATAGATCTTATTTACTGGATATGTCAGCGAAGTATTCGTAAAACTCAAAAGGGTGGATCATTACAAAATGGATTTATTTTCTGGGAAAATGCATTAGGATTTAATTTTCAATCAGTTGATAAGATGGTTGAAGATGTTAATGACCAAAAAACCAATAAGACTGATCGGACTAAAGGTACAGCAAGACTTTATGAATATGTTTATAGTCCAAAAACTTCTATGGATGATGGTGCAAGTGATCAATTCTTGATTGATACCTTAGTATTTCCTGATGAAAAAAGTTATCTAATGGGACTAAGACATGGTACTTGGGCTGGATATAGTATTGGTTTTGATCCTGTTAACATAGCAAAATCTAAAGTTGGTGGAAGTAAAGATTTTTCTCAATCAGAATTTAAATATGGTGTTACTCCTATATGGAAAAAGATGTCTCATATAGGTGGAACCAATAAGGTCAATCCAATTAATACTATGGATACCAGTATAAAGAATATTATAAACTTTCCTAAAAGAACTCGTTATGCTATGATGCCTAATCAAATATTTGATCCAAAGTATCAACAAAATCCTCAAGCAAACTATGCTGAGTTGGTTGAATTGCAAGCATACCAATGGTTGAGATTAGAAACTATTAGAAATATCAAATTATCTATTGGTGTACCAGGTAGATTGGATTTTTATGCGGGTAAAGGTATTAGTGTTAAAATTCCATCTACTGAAAAGGTTGGTGTTAAACCAGAATTGGATAAAAAGTATAGTGGAAGATACTTAATTGCTGGAGTAGCACACGCTTCTTCTGGTGATGGAACAAGTTTTAGAACCGAGTTAATGCTACTTAAAGACACCATTGGTGCATAAATAGTGCTATAGTTACCTATAGTAACGGAGACAAAAAATTATGAAGACTATCGAAGAACACATTCAAAAAGATAGAGACATCCTTGACAACCCAACAACTAGTCCTGCATCTCGTAGGCATGTTGCAGAAGAGTTACATGAATTAGAAACTTATCGTGAGCATCACATAGCAGAAATTAATGCTGGTGACCATCATGATCCTAATACTATCGAACTATTCTGTGAAATGCATCCCGACGAACCAGAGTGCTTAGTGTATGACGATTAATGAAAGATTTTTTATCATGTTTACTTGGAACTTGGTCTAATAAGACACAAGCACAATCATCACCTACTTTATACAAACAAGTATTCGTTAGGTGGGAAGATGACGGAGAATTTCTACATTCCGTTCATTGGGGAAGAAAACAGGAACACAGTCCATATTTAACAACTAATAAAAAACTAAAAGTACTGTCCGATACTCAAGTTGTACTTGAGCATTGGGGTGGTACTTATAGTGGTTTGACACGCAATGAAGATTGTGATATGATTATGGAATATGATGGAACTGCATGGATGGGTCAATTTGACACAACTATGGAAGACAATGGACAAGTAATATCAGGTCATGCAGAACTTGGTCTATATGGACATAAACTTTTTATGCGAGATAGATTTTTAGATTCTGAGGGCAGAATTATTTGGGGTGCTGATGAGATCTACAAGTATGTCCGAGTTTGAATTAAATCCAAATTTTAAAATATTACAGGAGAACCTTGAGGGTTCTCCTATTTTTTGTATAGATGACTTTTATTTAAAACCTGAAGAGGTTAAAAATTATTTGTTTAGTGAAGAACCTCCATTATGGAAGATAGAACAAAAACCATCTAACAATGGTGTGATGTTTGAGGATAGGAGATTATGTAAAAGAAATGCTAGAATTTTTAATGTTATTAAATTTTTAAGTGAGTTGTGTAAGCAAGAACCTTTAGTGAGTGATGTGCTCACTAATATGACTAGGTTTGTTAAAGATGATTTTAATAACTATACTGATAATGTCTGGTGGCCACATAGAGATGAAGGGTATAATGCGATAGTATATTTCAATGAAAATTGTGAGTGTGGGACTAATCTATATGAAAATTGTGGAGATACTCCACCAGTTCCAGAACATTATCAACCTTGGAGACCAAAAGAAAAATATAAATTTATAGATCACTTAGCACCAAAATATAACAGAATGGTTCTTTTTAATGGGAATAAATTTGTTCATGGTGCTAATATATGTAATGATAGATACTTTAGTGATGAATATCGTTGTAATCAAGTCTTCTTCTTTACCGATAAATATAAACAGCAGAAAAACCTTTAGATAATAAAATGGCGATCAGGGAACTTAATACTATAGATGGAATTGTCGATGAACCTACCATTAATTTTGTAGGTAAAGACGGTTTCTTTTGGTGGGTAGGAGAAGTTGAAGATAATAGAGATCCTGAAGAGATAGGTAGAGTAAAAGTACGGGTTCTTGGTTATTATACTAATGTTAGAGGAGGAACCGTAGCAGATCTTAAAACAGATCATCTTCCTTGGGCAACGGTATTACAACATACATGTCAACCAGGAAATGATGGTCAAGGTGAATCATCAGGACAGTTGCAACCTGGAGCAATTGTTATGGGTTTCTTTATGGATGGTGAAAATGCTCAGATGCCTATTGTTATAGGTGTAATGAGAGTTAAGAAAGATCCATCAACAAAAAAAGAGAGAGTATTTGCCTTTACAGGTGAAGAGATACCAGAACATAGTACAGGTGTTGTTAATCCTGCATCAGAAGAAATAGGAAAGGTTGATAGTATTAAAAAAGGTGATTTCTGTAGAGCTGGAGACCAAAATAATAGTGTATCAACTGTTGAAACGCAAAAAACTTTAGACACAGCTGGTAGTGGATCACCTAATAATATTGGTAGTAGATCAGGTATTAATGGTAGTAAGGGTAATCCTAAAAAACCAAGAGGTTCTAATAATGGAATACCTGTAGCTAGAGGTTCTTCTGGTCCTTGGGGAACTCTAGAACATAAACTCAGTTATCTTTTAGAAGATCTTGCTGATACTGCTGGTTTGTTGATTAAAACAGAAGAAGGTAATTTCCTTAATATAGTTACTGGTAAGATTGAGACAACAGAAAAACTTCTTGCTAAGATACAAGATTTTCTATCAGCAATATTTACTCAGGTTATTAGTGCTATTCGTCAGCAAATGACTGACCTAATGGAAAAATTGAATATTGCTACTATTGTGGCAGGATCTACTGGTATACCTTTTGTTCAATTTGGTCTAGTACGTGCTGCAGTTACTGCTATTCTTAATGCATTGTGTATTGAAGATAGTAAACTCATGGGTTTTATCAATTATCCTCTTTTTTCTATTAAGTCACAACTAAACAGTTACATGGAGGGTATTATAAGTCAGATCTTATTTGTCCAACAGACTGTTGATAAAGTAGTTAGTGATGTTATTTGTAATGTCCAGAAAATTTTGGATAGTATGAAGGATGTAATCGGTAAGGTTACTAAGATCGTATCTACTTTCCAAAAAGCAAAGGAACTTATGGAACAGTGGCAAAAAGGAGCAGAGATTTTTAAGAAAGCACTGAACATAACATCAATAACCAGTCTTATTACATTATTCACAAGTCTTTTAGGTGGAGGTTGTAATAGGAAAAACAATAGTGGTACAAATATTAAAACTTGGTTCCCTTTATTTGGAGTAACTAAGTGTACTGCACAAGAATTTGCTTTACTGAAAACAACTATGGGAACTACAAGGGGTACTTGTAACTCTCCTGGTTTACCTGGTGATAATATATTTGATAGTTTGCAAAGAGATGCAGATCCAGATTTAACAAAAGCAAAGACTGAAATAGATGGTTCCTATATGATGTATATGGGAACACCTGGTCGTAAAGCAACTGTAGCAACAAGATGTAATGGAACTACTTGGACATCTGTCAAATTAAGTCAAGCAAAATTTGCAGAGTGGAACTACAGAAAGAAATTAGAAGAAAAGAGAAGTAACGCTGTTGCAGGTGATACTAATGATATAAGTGATGCAGAACTAGAGGCAAAGGTAAAGGCATATGTTAAGGAACAAAGTAAGGGTGATGAAGGAGTTATATTAGCAGACCATCTTGCTTATTCTGGTAACCTTACTTCAAGTGTTGCTGGTGATGATTGTAAAATTGTTGATGAGGATAAAGTTTTAACTGTTAATGGTGATTTTGCATTAGATATTACTGGAAATTGTGATATAACGATTGGTGGTGCATTAACATTTAATGCTCAGGGTGCTCCTAAAGCATCTGACGGTGAAGATAATATCCAAAAACATTTAATTAGTTTTGGATCTGATGTAGAATGTGTAACTAATGGTGCAGATATGCATATTAAAGCAGGTGGTACATTACTAACTGACTTTACTAAGTATTCTATAACTGGTGGAGAGTGGAATAATGAAGTTAAATCACAGATATATGGTACTGGAGAATTTACAGTTGCTGCTGAAAATGCTGTAAACATTGTCACTCCAACTATTGATGGTATGATCAACTCCCCAATGCCAACTACACCAAAAGTCAAGACTGGTCTTATATTTGCTGTTGGTGGATCTGTTGATATTATTCAAACTCCTGCGGGATCTGCTACTGATGCTATACCCAGATTTTTGGTTGGTAACCCTTCTGGTCCAATTTCATTAACATCTGGTGGTACTGGTTACAATAATAACGTATTGACTGGTGCTTATAATGTTAACGTTGCTGCTGGTGTGATTGCTATGAACTGTTCTACTGCTGCAAGTATTATTGCTGGTGGTGCTATGACCCTTACTGCTGGTGCAGTTATGAAACTGACTGCAACTTCCATTTTCTTAAATTAATATGGTATAATATTATTATGGATGAACTACGAACACAACAACTGATAGAACTCAAGGAAATCCTTGAGGATACTATTCAGTATTTCTGTGATGAAAACTTAGTATCAGGTGAAACTGCATGGACAATGGTCGGTGCATTATCTGATGCAAAACTAAATGTGGAATTTTCTAATGAATGATGTTATTGAAATCACTGAAGAGGAAGCAAAAGCTGCTCTTGGTGTCTATTTAAATTTGGTTGACCGTAATAGATGTGTCTTTAGGATACAACTAGCAAACGGATCTGCTGCTATGTTATCTCCTGTTATCCAATCTGGTCCTCCTATAGACCCAGAAGTAATAGAACAGGTGGAAGATTTTAAAAAAGCATTTATGTCAGAGGCAGTTAAAATTACTCCTGACGATATAGATGATCAAGGGGTTGACATCAAATGATAAATATCCTATACTAAGCAAGTAAACAGGGCAGACCGATGCGTCTCAAAAGCCATGAAACTCCTAGAAAGCAAGGACGTAATACCAAGTCAAGGTCAGCGTCTGCTCGTTTGCGTCAACTCAAAAAACGTACTAAAACTCTTATCAAAAAATTAAATGGCAGTTGAAGCACAAATTATTGATTCATTTAATGTACCATTACTTTATGTTTTTAATGCTGTTGATGATTTAGAGTGCATAGAACTACTTCAACTATGTAAACAGGAAGATTATCTTCCCAATTCAAAATCAACTGGATCAGATAACGTTGATTTCCTTAAAGGAACAAAGTACGAAGAACGTTTTGTGAACATGTTCACTGAAATTGCTAGAAATCTATTAATGATAGATCAATGTGATTTCAAGATGGGAGTTTCTTGGACTACAAAAACACAGGATGGTGGATGGTCTTTAACACACGATCATAAGAATTATTTCTTTTCTTCTGTGTTATACTTACAAGGTAATTCTAAAATAGAATTTAAGAATCCTTTAACACTTAGAAACAGTTTTTCATTTGACTATTCTGCATTAAACCCTTATAATAGTGAAGAGATTACAGTCACACCACCAAAGAACTCAATGGTATTCTTTCCTGGTTATCTAGAACATTCTATTGTTCTTCATAGCGGTATAGATAGATATACTATATCAATGAATTATCAACCAGTTGGTACGTATGGTTCTATGGATAACAGAATTACTTCAAATTAGTAGGAATACAAAAGATGTCCGTATAGAAGGACTGCCTACTACCTATATAAACCAGTATCATATTTAACATGAGAGATCAATTAATCAAGGCAATATTATCACACGCTAGAGGTGAGATTGAAAGACACAAGGCAAACGTTGAGGTATATCTTAGTAACCCTGCTGGTATAGGTGAACATTCGGATATAACAGATGCAATACAAGTAGAAATAGACAAGATCTCTCGGTATCATGACCAGATAGAAGTAATAAATACCTATCTAAG
>Ga0115012_10001067_pt1 | contig 15795 bp, 10 predicted proteins | sample TroAtlMetagenome_FD_88706 | JGI IMG/M metagenome (GOLD analysis project Ga0115012, IMG submission 88706) | Marine eukaryotic phytoplankton communities from Atlantic Ocean - Tropical Atlantic ANT10 Metagenome | ecosystem: Environmental > Aquatic > Marine > Oceanic | place: Tropical Atlantic...
AAAAAATGAGTTGGGAACATGGAGTGATGAAACAACAGTGGAATATTTAGTTGGAAATGTCAATATTACTATGAATTCACCCAGTGGACAAAATGAGTTGATAGGAAAAATTGAGGTTTCCGGAGAGTTTCAAACTGTAAAAGGTGCAACAATTCAGTGGAAATTAGATTCAGAAGATTGGGATGACGTAGCAACATACAGTGGAAGTGGCCAATCGAGTGGAGATTGGTCATTCGAATGGGATACTAATGCTGTTAAAGATGATGAATATAGGCTCTCAGTAAGATTAGTTAGTGGTGTAGGAGTAGTTTCTGATGAAATAAGAAGAACAGTTGTCGTAGATAATGATCCACCCATTCCAGATTTAGTATTCAGTAGTAGTTCAATTTCCGTTCAGGAGTTTGGCGTCTCTGTTAAGGAAGCTTATGTGAATACGTTTCTTGAAGTTAGAGCCACAATTAGAAATACTGGAGATGTCGTTGCAAATGAAGTAGGAGTAATTTTGGAGGAAAACGGATTCAGAAAGGATGAATTTGTCATACCTGTAATGAATAGCGGAGATTACATTGATGCTGTTCTTTACTGGAATCCGTCCGAGTCCGGAACTCAAAACTTGGAGATAATTATTGATCCTATTAATACCATAGAAGAAGGGGATGAAGAAAATAATAAATTATCTGCTAGTTTTCCTGTTTTGCCCAGACCTAGTGGGGTTGATTTAGTAATTAGAGATGGTGCAATTGATACTAGTCCAGTAATTCCTCGCCCTCAAGAACAGGCATTAATAGAAGTAAGAATAGATAACCTGGGAGATACTGATGCATATGGAATTGAAGTCACATTGGAGACAATAACTGATGGTGTTGCTGAACTAATTGGAACAACTAATGCTGCATTTGTCCTAGGAGGTTCTTACTCCACAGCATCATTCCTATGGATACCTGAAAACTCTGGACCTTTTGAAATCAGAGCAAAAGTGTTGATAAACGATACTGAAGATTTGGACTTGTCAAATAATGAGTTTGTGAAGACTATTTTAGTTGATGGAGTGACGCTGACCGGGCCTAGAGGTATGGATTTTGAAAATGGGGAGGAGCCAGTCAAAGTAATTAATGGGGAGAATGAAGAAGGTGGACTGGTAATAACTGAAAAAGATGAAACTTTGTACTTGTATAAACTGACTCCTTCAAAATCGTTGATTAGATGTCCCAATGTCATGGAAGAAAGATGGACAGGTGATTTAGCGGTGATAGATGGAGAAGATGGATTGTCGCATTTGACTTGGACGAGAAGATACTTAGATAGTTTTGGTTTTTTGAAGCAGACTGTTAGTTACTCGACGTTGGATTATACTTGTAATATTGCGCCCATACAAGATTTGGTTGATGGCATCTCACTATCAGATGGAAAATATTGGGGATTAGATATAGATATTGAGGGTTCTGAAATAATTATAGCTGGATATCACCTTAAGTTGTTGAAAGGGGCAAAAAATGATGCTACTAATATTTTTATGTTGAATTCTGAGAGTCCAAAATCTTCATCGGATTGGAGTTTAAATCCTAATGTGGTAACTGAACTTGATATTCCTTTTTCTACGGGAGATTCCCTAGCTGTAGAATTTGGAGTTGAAAATATTCATCTGATGTATCAATCTATGAGAAATGACACTACTGGAAAGAATAGGTTGGGTTTGTGGTATGCCCATGGCCAAGTTGAAGTTGAAGATTGGGCATATAAAAAATCGATTGGGGATGAAGCTGGATTGCCTCAAATGGAATTATACATTGAGGATGAAGAAGAAAAACTGATTGTTCTGTGGAGAGAGGGAGATTTGCAAAATTCTAAATTGGTTGCCAGAGTTGTTGATTCCAATTTTAAAGAAATTGACGATTTAGGAGTTGAAATATCTGCTAGAGGTTTAAGTAAAATTGATATTACTGCTAGTGAAAATAGTGTACAAGTATTTTTTGATAGAGTTAGTCCAATTGGCCCTCAAGTAGAATATGGAATTATTGAATTTGAAAAGGGTTGGATAGGATTATCAAATAGGTTAATTTCTGGTCAGATAGGATTTGTTGATCGTTCGGTGGAATTTGGTGAAACTGTAATTCTGGTATCCTCATCTAGTGGATGGCAGATTAGGTCATTGATTGAAGATGATTCGAATGACAATTCCGAAGAAAGAGGTTTTATCGAGTCAATAAGGTTTTCACTAGGACTAGATGAGTCTAGTTTCAATATTTTAGTGATTGGAATATCTTTTGCGGTCTTGGTTTTAGGGGTTTTGTCCATAATATCCGTCTCGGCCCAAGGCATGAGGTGGTACGGTAAGAGAAGATCAATAGAAGATTCGAAATCAGTAGTCCTGGAAGAAAATGTAGTCGATTTGATAGAAGAAACAGATTTGGCAGTAAGTTCTGATGAAATTGAATTGATTGCTTCTCCAATAGTAGACGACGAAATAGATGAGGTAAAGAGAACTAGAATTTCAAGAAGGGCAATGAGAGCTGAGAACGATTTGGAACAAAGAATAGAAATTAATAATGATATTAAGAAGATTGAGTCCCTTGAAGGAGTAGAAATGGATAATGAGGGAGTGAAAACTTCACCAAATGTATCAATAATTTGTGATTCTTGCGGCAGTAGATTCTCAGTTTCTATAAAAATTAAGTCTACAAAGTGCCCAATTTGTGAACATAGAATTTCTCTGTGATAAAATGGGATTAGTAGTCTTGTCTTCTTCATCATCTAGAAGAAAAAGTTTCCTAGAAAATAAACTAAAAAATACTGATTTTGAATTAATCGTTTCACCAATTTCGAAAAAAGAGCCTGTAGGTAAAATTGGAATAGAGGTCTCCTCGCAGGTAGAAAAAATTTGTAAATTCAAGTCTGATCACGAAATATCTGAAATTTCTAAAAAAATGCCTTTAAAAAATATAGATTTAGTTGTAGTTTCAGATACATTACTTGAGGATCCAGAGGATTCGAAAATTCCAATTGGTAAACCAAAAAATAAAGAAGAAGCATTATCCATGTTGCTGAGACTATCGGGTAAGCGGCATAGAGTATGGTCTTCATCTGGCATATTATTTCCGCCAAAATCGAAATTTGGAAAAATGAAAGATGGTGATTGGAGAGTTAGTTTTTGGACGGATTATTCTATAGTAGAATTTGACCATCTAAATGAAGATAGAATAATTCAATTGATAGAAAGTGGCTCTTGGATAAATAAAGCTGGAGGTTATGATATTATGGGGGAAGCTAGAGAAAATATTTCCTTGATTGGAGGTGAAGAGGTGACTGTTCTAGGTTTTTCCTGTAGAATGGTAGTTGCAATGTTTCAATTCATATATCAATAAATTCTACCCCTCCATGCTTCAATACAAACTCTCTTTGTAATTCATCAAACCATTGCAACATTGAGCTAGAGAAGCATACAGATTTTACCTCCTCATCAATCAATAAATCATCTTGGATGCCTTTGAGAGTTCCGGGGGCAGCCCCACATGAAATACAAGCGCCATCTAAATTCAATACCAATTGGATCATTTTTTTGCCTTCAATAGAACTTGTGAATTCTACTAAATCTACTACAATTGAACCACCATGACCATCCAAAGCGGACCTAACTGGGCCTAATCGAGCCATTAGTGCTGGAACTAATTGATTATCATTTTCTTCGGCCAACTTTACTAGTGATAAACTAAGTAGTTGAGTTATTTCTTCTGGACTATGATTAATCTCATTCCTTCTTTGGGATTCCTTTTCGATTAAAGATTTTATTTGGGCCCTATAGGATTCCGTAATAAAATCCGAATTGGCCGGTATTTCTGAATTGTCGTCCGCCATGAATATTCTTTCTGGGATTGATATTTAGTATAAACCTAATTTAGATGACTTGAAAAGTAAGGATACTGACGCCCTTTTTGTGGTAGATATGGAAACTAACATCCCCCTATTGGAAATTAGTGGACTTCGTGCCAGTATTGGTGGTGTGGAAATTCTGAAAGGAATTGATTTGACCATCAATGAAGGGGAAATTCATGCAATAATGGGAAGGAATGGAAGTGGGAAAACTACTACGGCAAATGTCGTAATGGGGCATCCGGACTATGAGGTCGATTCCGGGAAAGTCTCACTTTCTGGGACTGATTTGTTGGAGCTAGAATCGTGGGAGAGAGCTAGAGCAGGAGTTTTTCTTTCATTTCAATACCCTCAAGCAGTACCTGGACTACAAGTCGGTAACTTTCTCCGAAAATCAGTTTCTAGTATTCTCGGAGAAGAGTTTGCAAAGGGGACAGAATTTCGAAACAAATTAAGGGACTCCATTGAAGAATTAGGAATTCCTCGAAGTTTTCTCTCTAGATATGTGAATGATGGATTTAGTGGTGGAGAGAAAAAGAGATTTGAGATTCTGCAATTAATGTTGCTTAGACCCAAATTGGCCATCTTAGATGAAACTGATAGTGGCCTAGATATTGATGGAATTAAAACGGTCGCAGCGGGAGTAAAGGCTTCGATTGAAGGTTCTAAATCTGGAGCATTAATAATCACTCATTACTCAAGAATATTAGAACATGTAAAACCTGATAAAGTACATGTTTTAATTGGTGGCGAAATAGTGGCTACTGGAGGGTATGAATTAGCTATAGAGCTTGAAGAAAGAGGATATGATTGGCTCAAGAATGATAAATAGAGGTGTTTAAAGATGGCAATTAATGAAGAAGCAAGAGATGCAGTAGGAGATTACAAAGCCGGATGGCACGATCCAGAGAATTCGACAATTAGATTTGATTTTGGATTATCTGAAAAAGTAGTAAGGGATATTTCGGCACTAAAAGATGAACCGGAATGGATGACAGAATATCGAGTTAAGGCATATAATCATTTTAAAGAACGTCCAATGCCTAGCTGGGGCAATTCAGAACTCCTAAAAGAAATAGATTTTGAAAAGATTTGTTATTATCTTCGTTCTTCCAAATCTACAGAAACGGATTGGGAAGATGTGCCTGATGATATTCGAAATACATTTGATCGTTTGGGAATTCCAGAAGCAGAGCAGAAATGGCTTTCTGGTGTTACTGCACAGTATGAGTCAGAAGCGGTTTACCATAGCATTAGAGAAGATTTGGAAAGTCAGGGAGTGATTTTTCTAGACATGGATAATGGCCTTAAATCTCACCCGGAATTAGTGAAAAAGTGGTTTTGTTCAGTTGTGCCACTAACTGATAATAAATTTGCAGCCCTAAATACAGCAGTCTGGTCGGGTGGTTCATTTATCTACGTCCCCAAGGGAGTAAAGGTTGAAATGCCCGTTCAGGCATATTTCAGAATCAATGCAAAGAATATGGGGCAATTTGAAAGAACCTTAATCATAGCTGATGAAGGTAGCAGTATTCACTATGTAGAAGGATGTACAGCTCCCACTTATTCCACTGATTCGTTACATTCCGCCGTAGTAGAACTTGTGGCCCTTCCTGGTTCGCACATCAGATATTCTACGATACAAAATTGGAGTGCCAATGTATATAATTTAGTCACAAAAAGAGGCATTGCCCATGAAAACGCGACAATAGAATGGGTAGATGGAAATATTGGAAGTAAACTTACAATGAAGTATCCGGCAGTTATTCTGAAAGGAGAAGGGGCACATGCTGAAGTTATTTCAGTGGCATATTCGGGACAAGGTCAGCACCAAGATGCTGGGGCAAAAATTCATCATTTGGCATCGAATACAACGAGTAAAATACTTTCGAAGAGCATTAGTAAGAAAGGCGGAAGGGGTTCATATCGGGGCTTAGTCAAGGTATCTCCAAAGGCAGAAAATTGTAAATTGAATGTGGTTTGTGATGCCCTAATTCTGGATGAAGAAAGTAGGTCCGATACATATCCAACTATGGAAGTATCTAACCCATCGGCTAGATGTGAACACGAAGCTAGTGTATCAAAAGTTAGTGATGATCAGATATTCTATTTGATGAGCAGAGGTCACTCAGAAGAAGAAGCATTAGCGATGATTGTGAACGGATTCTTTGAACCTTTCACGAAGGAACTCCCTATGGAATATGCAGTGGAGTTAAATCAATTAATGGCATTAGAGATGGAAGGAAGTATTGGATGAGTGAATTGACTTCAATGAATCAGTATCTATCATATGATGAGCCTGATAAATCCAATCATTTGTGGAAATATACGCCTTGGCGTAGGATTCACCCCACGGGGAAAATTAAAGAAATGCCTGAAATGGACATACCCACAATTGAAATCTCCAATCTTGATAATAGCGAAGTTCCGGATGGAATAGAGTTATTGGAAAATATAACCGAAATTGATAAAGATAAAATCTCGGATAATATTGCTGCATCATTCTTGCTGTCATCGACACATAGTAGTAGGTGGACATTGTCAGTAAAATCTGGATTTATTGCTGATTTACCTATTTTAGTTGATATTCATTGTCATGAAGGCATTTCTTCTTTACATCTTGAATTAGATATTGGAAAGATGGCCGAAATTGAGGTTATAACACGAATAAATGGAAATTGTGAATGGTTCGGACTTTTGAGAACAGTAAAAATCCAGAATGGTGCAAATGTTAATGATATTGTGGTTAATTTACAAAATGGAGGTAGCTTGTTACGGTTTGAATCTGTAGATATAGGCAGAGATGCACAGATTAGTGCCGGCACGGTTTCATCGGGTAGTGAAAAAACTAAGGCGGATCTTCGTTATTTTTTGGAAGAGCCGGGTTCAAATCTTAAATCACTAGGGTCCATACTTTCTGTAGAGAAAATGCATTTAGATCATCATATCGAAATTCTTCATGATTCGCCTGAAACTCAGAGTAGATTATCATGGCATTCAGCATGTAGCGGAAGTAGTAAAACAATAGGCACAGGAATGCTTAGAGTTAAAGACGGAGCAATAGGAGCTGATGCTGCTCAAATTTTTCATAATTTGTTACTTTCTAGAGATGCAGAAGCTGATTCTATTCCTGAATTGGAAGTTATGGAGCACGATGTAGTGGGTTGTGGACACGGCACTGCAAATGGACCTATAGATGAAGATCAGAAATTCTATTTGGAATCCAGAGGTTTTAATCCTTCTGAATCTAAGGCGGCACTAATAGCTGCTTTCCTAAATACTACATTGTCTCAGATGGGCAGTGAAAAAACTCATCAGTGGCTGGTTGGGCTACTATCTGATGAATTAGAATTATTAGTTTAGTTTGTTGATGGTTTTGTTATGAAAAGAAATGGCCTCGATAATAGAAAAAGAGAAGAAAAAGTATCCAAGATTCTAGGAATAATAGCCGGTGGATATCTATTGTTGTGCTTCTTAGCTCCAGCTACTTTGCCTCAAGATTCGGTTCCAGAACTTTCTGGAAGAGCCAATGCATTTGATTATGCATTTCACGACAGTTGGGGCAATCTGAATCATGGAGAAAACTCGGATCTGGGTCACAATCAACTTTTGCATGGAGGTACTTTTGCGTGGACGGAATTAAATGTTGCTTGGGCAATCGTATATGCAATCGGCGACATCAATTGCCATCAAAAGCACCACAGATCATGGGAAATAAATGGGAATCAAATGCCTGTATGTGCTAGAGATATTGGAATATTTCTTGGTTTTTTTATAGGGTGTCTGATATTTGGAATTAGAGGAGTAAATAGATGGACAATTCGGGATACTTTTCTTTCGATATTTCCTGATAGAAATATTAGCCCACTTTATGAAAAAGATTTACGATTATACGCGACATATTTTATTGTATTTATAGGACTTTTGCCCATGGCAATTGATGGATTTACTCAACTATTTCTTGATTCATATGAATCAAATAATCTACTCAGATTAGTCACAGGCTTTTTCGCTGGAATGGTCTTGGGGTGGTGGTTTTCATCTGCATTATCTGCAAGACCTGCTCTTTTCAATAGTTCAGAAGATGTAGTCCTCCCTAGTGGGGCAAAATTAGTATCTAAGTGATTATTTGCCTAGCCACCATTTTACTAGTTCCTGAGTTATTTTCGGGGGATTTCTGCCTTCTACTCCGGATCCTAGGACTTTTAATCTTGATATTGTATTCTGGACAGCTGAGTCATATTCTCCAGATTTAATTATTTGACCTAATGAGTATCGTAAATGGGTTTTTGGATTAGAAATTCTCCACTTCTTGATGGGTTTTCTAAGGGGCCAGATAGCCAATAATAACTTCCCTAAGGCAAATTTTTCATCTTTTAATTGGTATCTTGAGACGTCCCTTCCCTTTCTTGACTTATTTTTTGAAAGTTTTGAAATCCAATTGGAATGAGCATTTAGGTATCGGATTAAATTGTGTGTATGGCTATGGGAGAAATATCTCACTGGACCCATGGCAAGACGAAGTTCAGAAATATTTGATGAATGAACCAAACTTAGAGTTCCAAGAATTGAAGAAAGGGAATGTTCTAACAAATCTTGTGGTATGTTTTGCTTGATTTTCTCTTCTATATTTGAGATTATTTTGAGGTGTTTTTTTTGTTCGTAATTGATAATTTCCCAAGGAGATTTATTCTCAAGCCAATTAGTTCCGGATGATTCTTTTGATACTCCGAAGTTTGTGAGAACGCTCTGTCCGCTAGTTTTCTTCAACATTTTTTTAATGAGATAAAGCTCTACATCTTCGGTGTTTATATTTATTGGATCAGGTTTAGTTTTCAGAAAATTTCGTACTACTTGAGTTATCTCTTTCTCAAATTCTTGTTGGGTTCCTTCGTTCAGAATTGGGCCAATTATTGCCCCCATATCAAAGGGTGTTGGTAACTCAGCTTTTCCTGAGAAAAGTGATTTATAGCCATCCCTAATTTTTCTTTGGAATTTTGTCGTTTCGAAATATTCTGATTTGTTTGATAGTCCCCTTAAAGTCTCAGTCGATATTCTTCTCATCGCTATATCTGGATTACAATCTACCCAAATGCACAAATCTGGAATCAGTGCTGCAGAATTCAGATGCGCAACTCTTTCTACCCCAATTCCGCCCACAATTCCTTGATAAACTAGTGAAGAGTGAATATTTCGCTCACTTACTACAGCCCTTCCTTGTCTTAATTTGGGTAGGATCCATCCATGAGAATGATCTAGTCGATCTGCAGCAAATAAACCAGCTTCTCTTTCCGGAGACAGTGTTTTTTTTCTTACAGAATCTATAGCTAATCTACCTAAGGGATGTTGCCTCCTAGGTTCCCAAGTAGATTCAACGGATGTAAAGGAATATTCTTCTTGAAGAAAGTTGCGAATAATCTTCGCAGCTAGTCCTTTTCCACTGCCATCTCCACCTTCAACAGAAATCAGAAACATCTTAACATGCCACACTAATCAACGAATTCCGAAAATTGATTTCTAGAAATAGAAACCAATCCCATCCCTAGAAGGATAAAAAGGGGGCCTATGAAAATTCCTCCTCTGCTCCACAAACCAACAAATCCTAGCCACCAAGTTCTACGATAACTATTGCCGCGAAAGGCCTCGAAGCCACCTGAAATTCCACACAAACCACAGATTAGAGTTAATCCAGCAATCGCTGTAGATATTGTTGCAGATTGAGTAATGTAGCTGTCGCCTCTTAAATCTTGGATATCTCCCGTTCCTGTTCCAGGCGTAAGAGTAACTGCAATCTGAATATTATCTCCTGGGACTAATAATATCTTAACTGTAACATTTTCAGGATGATTAATGTAAAGCATATAAGATTCCCGGGCTATATCGGAGAATAAAAATCGACCATTTGAATCCGATATAGTTTCCTTTCCAGTAGTCGTTTCATCGACATTTAATAGTCTCACTTTAACTCCCTCTATTGGTAGTGCGCCCGATGAATTATCATTTGATGATATAATTATTCCAGAAATATCGGCTCTATCTTCATCATAATCGAATTGCCCGGATATAATCTCGCTGGGATCAGCAGAAATTAAGAATAAACCAAAAATTACCCCTAGGAAGCTTCCGATTATAATTAAAATTCCACCAGCCTTTCTGGTTGCTGAATCCAATGCCAATTCATTAAGTAAATGCTTGACATTAGCTCTAGAAATTCTATCATCATTACTTCCAGTCATTACTCTACCTCCGACTCTGGGTTGTGCTCCCTAAAATCTCTACGTTGATGATGTTTTTTTATTAATGATGAGTTTGCTTTACTAATTTTTGATTTGGGTGGTATTTTTCTGGAAAGGATAAAAAAGGACGATACAGAAGAAATTAAAAATAATATTGATAATGAATTGACGAAATTTTCATCGATATTTACTTTGTTTGTATTATCTAAAATTGTGGCATTATTTATTGGAATGAATTGGACGGAATACATTGATGACCAATTCTTTCCTGTAATCCAATATGAGTCTGTAGAGGAGTCATATGCAATACCATTTAGGACATTATTAGATTCAGAATTATGTTTTTGCGATAACATTGATGCGGAAATGAAAAATTCGGTCACGCCGGTGGATGAATTAATTCCAATAATTTTATCTTCTAGCCATATATTTGCTAGAATCAAGTTATCTATGCATTCTAATTCATTTATTTTATTTACTTCAATTCCATTCAAGGTAACAGTTATGGTTTTCTCAATTTCAAAAGAATCTAAATTTCTGAATGATAAATCAGAAGTTCCATTGGACATAATTAGATGTTGTCCATCATTACATATTCCCCAACCTTCTCCGGAATATGAGAAATTTCCCTCTAGTGAGAAATCTGTTAAATTATAAATCAGAGCGATTTCACTAGTCCAAGTTAGAATAATTAGTGAATCCTGAAAATTCGTAATACCTTCTGCGAAATAATTGTCCGGTAAATTCGTACTTCTGATAATTTTTCCATCGATATCGGAGATTTCTGCCAGATATGATTTACCATATAATCCTGAGCTTTCATACAGTTTACCATTGATTTCTTCTAGTCCTTGAGTGAATGAAGAAGTATTGTGTGGAATGTTTCGTATGATTTGGAGTGTTTTTTCTTTAGCGTCATTACTATCTGAAGTAGTGGAATGAGAAGGAGTAGATAGATTGATTATGATCAATATAGCAAGGAAAATAGAGGTCGCGCGTGCACCCATGTACGAACGGTGCTCCATCGATGTTAAATTACGTCTTTGGACCCATTGATATAGGAAATGAGAAGGAGTGTAGTTTATGCCTAAAAGTGCAAATGAAACTTTTTCTTCGTTTTCTATAATAATCTTGATAATTTTCCTATTATCTGGTTTTTCTCCTTTGACAACTTCAGAGGGAATTTTAGAAAGTGAAGATTTTGAAGGGAATGATGATATTAATGCCCAAGGGATAGAAGATAATGGTTCGAAAAAATATCTTTTTAATAATGGCAGTAGCATTACATATTCTGCCAGTTCATTTCTGAAAAAACAATGGATTGAAGAAGGATATCCTGGACTTAATCAAAACAATAAATCAATTCGATTTACTAAAAATAACAGCACTTTATGTGAGAATGTCTGGCAAGAAGGAGATTCTGATAATATAACCAGTTCCGATGGTTTGGTAACTTCTGTTGTGGAGAAGATTTCGGCGAATGCAGCAATTTTTGTTGAAGAAGGAAGTGTGATTCCTTCCACTACACTAAACGATATTATTTCTACATGGGAGTCAATAATTTATCCGACTAATGTAAACTATTTTGGGCAACCTCCTGATGTAGACAATAACTGCCAGATTGAAATTGTAATTCTATCAATTGATGGCCCGGGTGAGATAGGTGGATACTTTCAGCCAGCTATTTCTTCTGTTAGAGATTCTATTTTTATCGATATTGATGATTTATCTAATAGAAATGGCATAATTGCTCACGAATTTGCTCACTTAATTCATAACTCTAAAGATCCTTATGAGTATATTTGGATAGATGAGGGTTTGGCAGATTTGGCTGCTTATGTGAACTTTGGAGTAGATATTAGTATTGCACAACACGCCAACTCTTGGACAGAAAATACTAGTAAGGGACTAAGGTGGTGGAATCAAAGGATTGAAGACTATGGCTCTGCATTTCTGTTCTTTGCATATATCGAAGAAAAATTGGGTGGAGCCCCTGGGATTAGAAGTTTGGTGATGGATACTTCTACAGGAGGGGGTGGTATTGTTAATTTGGCAAATAACCCCCCTCCCGGTTCTACCTTGATTGGAACTACTATGAGTGAGATTTTTGCGAACTTTAGTATTGCTGTGACATTAGATAGTTCTCAAGGGAGTTATGGTTTTTCACAACTTGACTTTAGTAGTGATTGTCTAGGTGAGAATATTTGCAAAGCTGAAATTGGTGATGAGAATATGCAATGGAATGAAGACTGGCAATCTTCGAATATTTATTTAGAAGGATGGGGGATGAAATCATTCAAATTTTCCCAGGGAAATGGGAATCCATTGAATATAATGGTTCAGCCCGATAGATTGGGATTTGAAGGAGTCATACTAGAACGAGAATCATCATCGGGAACTTTGACGATGACTAAACTTAGAGTAGATAGCGCATCAGGAATCGGAACTGGACTAATACATGGATTCGGCAATAGTACATCGGAAGTATGGTTATTTGTTTGGTATAATTCGTTAGTAGATGACTGTGATTACGATTTTGCTAATTGTGGAATATTACCTTCTGGTAACTATCCTAGTGGATCATTTGTTGTAAATGCAGGCCTAATATCTGAACCTTCGGAATTTTCTATTCAAAGTATTGAATCTTTTGATAGAGATGGAGATGCATTAGATGATAGTGTGAAATTTGAAATTGAGGTTATGTCCTATGCATATTTTGAGATTTTAAGTTTAACAATGGAAGCTTACAATAGCAATTCTTTATCGGACTACGTTGAAACTTTCGTTTCGGCTGGAGATTTGGAATCCGAAATTGTAGAAATCTGGTTTTCCCCCCCAGAAACTGGAGATTGGTCATTTTTGTTTAGACTTGATGATATAAATGGATTAATGCAAGATCAAGGATTTTCTCTGCCAATAGAGTTAACAAATATGAAACCGTTTTCCTCGGGTTCAATATCATCTAATGTCACACAGACATGGTTGCCAAACTACTTTTTTGGTGGTGGATTTGACCAGTGGGGATTTGGACTAACAAATGGTACTTTTACAAATAACGAGACTCCGGAATCGTATTTCTGGGACTTTGGTGATGGAAATAGTTCCAATCTTAAGAATCCGATTCATTCATATCTAAATGAGGGGATTTTCTCAGTAACTTTAGTAGTAGAAGACAGAGGTGGATTCTATTCTGAATCAAAAAGTTGGAATATATTCTGTAATGATAGTACGGCCCCAGTTCCTGAAGTTTCGGTGGAGGGAAAAAATATTTCCGAGGGATTGACTTTGAAAACTAATCAGCGAGTTCAATTTTCTGCTATTGGAACTGCGGATAACTTGCCAATTAGTGAAATTTTGTTTACATGGGAGTGGGGAGATGGAAATGTTGATTCGGGAGTTGGACTATTTGAAATAGGACACCAATGGGGAGATGGTTCTGCTGATGGAACGCTGTATACACTAAAATTAACAGCTGACGATGGAAAACAAATCTCGGAGATATCTATTAATATTAAGATTTTAAATCGTGAACCTGAATTAATTTACGTTGAAGAATTACAAACATATACATTAACTCCATTGGAAATGCCAGAATTATTTTTGGATAGAGACGGGATAATTGTAGACTATTATTGGCAATTTGAAGGAGGGGTGAGTCTAGATGGGACCAGTATTAATTTTACATCGGACTTTAATCAAACTGGGTCTTCGGAATCCAATCCTATTGTAGGGTGGATTACTCCGGGATTAAAGAATATTACACTTGAAGTTGAAGATGATGATGGGAATGTAACTTCAGTAAGTATACAAGTCCAAGTATTCAATCAAAGGCCAGTCGCAATATTTGAACGTCCTGAAGATGGGGATGTATATACAGCATATATTTTTGATAGTGAGTCATTTGATCCTGATGGTCAATCTTCGCAATTAATTCATATTTGGCATATTTCTGATATGGATGAGTCAATAGAAAATGTTTCATCAGTAAGTAGAACATTCTCAGAGCCTGGAATATATAGTGTCAGCTTGGTAGTTATTGATAGCAGAGGATTGGAGTCTGCTCCAAAGATCTATCTTTTTAAGATTAAAAATCCATTGCCAGTTCCCAGTGTTACTTTTGATTGCCCTAGCATTGAAGGTGAACTTCTAGACTCTGTTCCAAGTAGTTTTGAGAATATTACATGGCAAATTCCTTGGACTGAGGATGGCGGAGCTTTTTTAGCCCCTTACAAGCAAATAAGATTTGATGGTAGCGATAGTAGAGATGCAGACCCAAAATTTATTGGAAAGAATTCAATAAATGAGTTGAGCTTGGAATGGAATGGAATTACTGAATGGATTTGGGATTTTGGAGACTCTAGTCCACCTCAAACAGGACCTATTGTTTGGCATCAATATGAAAGGCCGGGGATTTATTCTGTTAAATTGACAGTAATTGATGGTTTTGAAGGAGGGGAATCAAATAGTTCAGAAATTACAGTATATGTTTCCGAATCTCTAATAATTCTTAATCAGAATCCAATAAATGGCGAATATGTAGTAGTTGGAGAAAAAGTAGAATTAATAAATAATATCTCTAATCCGGACAGTAATCTTGAAATTGAAGCTTGGATAGATACAGATATCGAATTCGATAGTGATGGAGATGGAATATTAGAAAACGATAAGGACAGGAGATTGACGGATGTTTTGGAAATAAATTGGGATTTGAATATTTTTTTAGATAGTGATCTCGATGGGAATTTCAAGAATGATTGGATAGATGCCAATAGTACTTGGGATGAACCTGGCGAAGTGAGGATATCACTGTCTGCTTGTAATGGGATAGGTGTTTGTTCCATGAAAGATTATGTAATTACAGTGCTTACTATTCAAGAAACGAGCCCACCAAAGACATTATCGGATTTAACTTGGGAAGATTTAATTCCGGACAAAGAAAGTTCCGGGATTTTAATTCTTGTAGCTCTTGTGGCTTTTATGGGTTGGCTAGTAATGAGAGAAAGGGATGAGGATGAATTAGATGCTCAGGAAATGGCCGAGACTTATGTCGTAGAGGAAGTTGAAGCTGAAGGAGGTCTACCGGGAATGGATCAACACGTGCCACCTCCAAAACCAAAATATCTAACAACTGAAGAGAGAAGGAGTGGAGAATCTGGATACATCAGGCCGATTAGAACGGGGCGAAGAAAATGACTTTAGAAAGAAGGATGATTAGATGCGGAATTACCTTCATTATTTTTCTGATTTTTATATTCCCCTCTACTATATTTTCAATCCCTGCTTCTTCGCAATCGACTTCATGTAATGTTTCTCCCAGTAGTGATTGGGGAGAAAAAAAACCTGATGATTATATTCAGATATCCACTGTTGAACAAGGAAGTTTTTTCGATATATTTGATTTTGGATATTCTGGAACTTCATTGAGGCCTTTGTATGATGGATTTAGTTCGGAGTGGTCGGATGGTACTTGGTCGGATTTTGAAGGTGTTGCCGTATTGAATGATAGTGCTACCGCCCTAGAATTAGTACTTATTCCTGGATATAGATATACATTTTGTGTGGACTTTTCATTTGGTTCAAAAAATTCAAATTTGTCTACTGATGCAACTGGAGATATTTATTTGATGACTGGGAGCAATTACGATATCTATAGTGCGGAATATGATCAAAGAGAATGGGAGGATTGGGATTC
>Ga0115012_10001070_pt1 | contig 15773 bp, 20 predicted proteins | sample TroAtlMetagenome_FD_88706 | JGI IMG/M metagenome (GOLD analysis project Ga0115012, IMG submission 88706) | Marine eukaryotic phytoplankton communities from Atlantic Ocean - Tropical Atlantic ANT10 Metagenome | ecosystem: Environmental > Aquatic > Marine > Oceanic | place: Tropical Atlantic...
AAACAAATATTAGAAATCAATGATGTTGATTTAATTTGGATACCGAGAGTCAACACCATCGATGGTATGACAGATGAACACATACAAAGATGGGGTTGGAGAGTTACAGAAAAGAAATGGGTTAACTATCCTGATTATCAAGCCCGTGTATTCCGCCGTGATAGTGAAATTCGTTGGACAAGACCACTTCATGAACATATTGTGGGTTGTAAAACATACGCACATTTACCACCACATGAAGAGTTAAGTTTATATCACCCAAAAACAATTGAAAAACAAGAACAGCAAAATTTATTTTATAATGAAAATTTTAGTAAAGAACTAAATGTAAGGAGAATGTGATGGCTAAAACGAGAAAGTGGTTACCGACATTAGGTGAGTTAGTTGATAGATTAAGTATTCATCAATTAAAAGAAGTATTCATACCAGAAAACAAAGAAAATTATGGTAATGAAATGAAAGATATGGTTCATGATATTGATTTGATATTAAAAGAACATAAAGGTCAGATTACAGGTGAGGTAATCAGAGCCATTATAGTGTTATCACAAATGAATGCACATATTTGGTATAATGAATCGATGGTCAGAAAAGGTGAAAGAGGTTCTGATAATTTGATGTTAACTCATGGACTAAATGGTATAAGAAATACAGCGGTAAATAAAATTATGGAAGTTGTCGGTGGTAGAAAAGATTACAAGATAGATTGTATAGCATCTGAGTTCAAAGATTGGGATGTTAGCTGGTGAGTTGGAAATCAGTTCATGATTTTGAATCTCTTGTATCAAGTTGGTTTGGTGCAAAGTATGGTATAGCAGTAGATAGCTGTACACATGGAATAGAACTTTGTCTTAGGTTGAAAGATATTCAAGAATTATCCATACCTAAAAGGACTTATCTATCAATCCCATCTTTATCACACAAGTTAGGAATACCATTAAAGTGGAGAGATGAAGATTGGAAAGAATATTACGAGATAGGTAATAGTGGTATCTATGATGCAGCTGTATTGTGGAGAGAGAATAGTTATATTCCAAATAGTCTTATGTGTTTAAGTTTTCAATTTCAAAAACACTTGAGTCTTGGTAGAGGTGGTTTGATTCTAACAGATAGTAAAGAACACGCACATGCTTTATGTAGAATGGCATATGATGGTCGTATACCAAATGTACCTTGGAAAGAACAATACATGGATATACAAACAATAGGTTATCATTATTATATGACACCTGAAACTGCTAAACTCGGAATCAAAAAATTTATTGATGCCGTAAATGAAAAACCAAAACAATGGGTCATCGAAGATTGGCCTGATTTATCAAGGATGGAAATTTTCAGATGATATTTTGGAGAATTGTAGATAACCAAGTTTTACCAATAGGTGAAGTTGAAACTCTCGGTTTTGAAGAGAGTGAAGGAATGAGAATACCTGATGAGTATCTAAATGGACAAGAGTTTGTAATAATGAGAGGTTGTCATGGTATTGGTGACTATGGAATTATATCTGCAATGCCTCGTTTATTGAAAGAGAAGTATCCAAATTGTAAGGTCTATATTCCTTCACGAAACTTATATCAAAAACTTTGGGGTAACCAAAATTATTTCATTGATACAATTTTTAAAAACAATCCTTATATTGATGGGTATTGTGAAGAGGTAAGGGGAGATATATTTCATGACCATTATAGGGTTTGGAATAAAGATGATCCTGACATTCCATTAATAAAACAGATTTTAAAATTTTGGCAGTTTGAAGACAATGAAATGGAAGATTACTTACCTGAATTATATTGGACACCAGAAGAGGAGACTCTTGGTAATGCTATAATCAAGGATATAGTAGGTGGAAAAGATTATGGTTGTCTAATGATTTCTGATAGGTTTGGACAAGATGATAAGACACCGAATCTAAAAACTTTTGATAAACACCACAAAAAGACAACAGAGTTATTAGAGAAGTATGATTATCCATACTTTTATTGGAGTTTCCAACCAGTCAAAGATTTAGGATTCAAATTTAAAAAAGGTCTAAATTTTAGACATATGGATTTAAGAATTCAATTGTATATCAAATCTAAGGCAAAAGTAAACATCGGAATCCAATGTGGTACTACACAATGTATCGTGAGGTATTCGGATTGTATTTCAATACAAAGACAATTTCCATTAGGTGGAAACTTCAATGATAAGGAGATTTTTGTATGAGTTTATTAAATAACTTTGATAGAGTTTATTGTATAAATTTAGATGATAGAAAGGATAGGTGGGAAGAATGTGTTGATGAATTTAATAAAATTGATGCATTGAATGATGTAGAGAGATTTTCTGCGGTAGAACACGAAAGGGGAATAGCTGGATGTACTTTATCTCATTATGAAATAATCAAAAAGTGTAAAAAAGATGGATGTAAAAATGTATTAATATTCGAAGATGATGTTGAATTTGATGAAGATGATAATTTTTATGAAATTTTGGACAAGTCATTATATCAGTTGGGTAAACAAGACAGTTGGTATGATATGTTTTATTTAGGTGGGAATCCAAAGGGTAATGGTAATGTGAGAGTAGACGAAAATTTAGTTAGACTTGATAATGTAAAACCAACACACGCTTATGTAATATCAGAAACAATATATGATGTTTTCATTGATGCTATTGAAAATATTGATGATATAGATGACCCATATAATTGGGCAGGACCTGAACAAGTCTTTGGTGCAAATCCAAATAGATATAATATTGATTGGTGGTATACTAAAAATATTCATCCAATGTATAAGACATATGGGACATTTCCAATGTTATGTTCACAGAGAGCCAGTCATAGTGATATATCAAACCAATTTCAACATCATAAATTATCTCAAAAGTGGGAGAAAATTCCTTATGATAACGAGTAAATTAATGGGTGGTCTCGGAAATTATATGTTTCAAATTTCTACAGCAACCAGTTTAGCAAAAAAAAATAATGACGAGGCTGTATTTAATTTTGATGGGGCAAAAAGAATACATAGAAATATTAATTTATATAAAGATAATATTTTAAGAAAAGTTAAGATTGGGAATTTTAATGTAAATCACACTTATAAGGAACCTGAATTTATTTATAATGAGATACCTTATCAAAATAATATGTTACTTGATGGATATTTTCAATCAGAGAAGTACTTTGATGAAAAGGTAGTAAGAGAGTTATTTTCTATTGATGACATTTCTAATTCTTATATTGATGAAAAGTATGGCTCGTTGTTAGAGAATAAAACAGTTTCAGTTCATGTCAGACGAGGTGATTATTTACCACGAATTGGGAGACATCCAGTATGTGGAATGCCTTATTATGATAAATCGTTTAAATATTTTGATGATGATAATCTTTTTTTGATATTTAGTGATGACATTGAATGGTGTAAAAATAATTTCAAAGGAAATAATTTTGTATTTATAGAAAATGAAAAAGATTATATTGATTTATATTTAATGTCTTTGTGTAAAGATAATATAATTTGTAATTCTACCTTTTCTTGGTGGGGAGCGTGGTTAAACACCAATGAGAATAAAAAAGTAATTTCACCAAAAATATGGTTTGGTGAGAAAAAACCACTGGATACAAAAGATTTGTATTGTAAAGAATGGATTGTTATCTAATGAATAAAGGTATTTTCAATATACGATATGGTTATAAAAAAAGTCATGGTAGTTATATTTTTGATAAAAATACTAATAAAGAATATCTTGATTTTTTTGGTATGTTTTCTTCAATACCGATTGGATATAACCACCCAACACTTTCATCGCCATCTTTTGTAGAAGAGATATCAAAGGTTTGTCAATTTAAAATAGTTAATTGTGAGTTTCAAACTGATGAGTATGATAGGTTCTATAATAAATTTATGGATTTCTCCTCTTGTGGTGGTCAATTTGTAGAGGCTCACTTTTGTTCTACTGGTGCATTAGCCGTTGAGTGTGCTGTAAAAACAGCTATGTATCATTCTAAAAAAGAAAATGCTAAAATAGTTTCTGTTAAAAATAATTTTCATGGTATAATGTCATATGGTAATAAGTTAACAACAAGATTTTTTCCAGTAAAACCGAGATTAGAAGGGTTTTCTAATGATTCATGGCCTCACTTTGAAAAATTATGGGAATTAGAACAATTACTCAGTACCGATGATTCTATAGCTGGTGTTATAGTAGAACCAATACAATCTACATACGGAGACAATCATTTAGATTATGAATTTCTAAGGGGTATTAGAGAGTTATGTACAGAATTAGGAGTTCCCTTAATATTTGATGAGATACAAACGGGTTTCTGTGCTACAGGTAAGACTTGGTTCTTTGAACATTTAGACATAGTTCCCGATATAGTAATATTTGGTAAAAAAGCTCAAGTATGTGGTATTATGGTGACGGAAGAATTTTCAAGTATATTTAAATCAAAATACAAAATGTTAGATACAACTTGGGATTCCGATTTGGTAGACATGATTAGGTCTACTTATATCATGGGTGTAATAGAGGATGAAAATTTAAGAGAATTGGTTTCTGTCAATAGTAAAAAGTTTTTAAGTAACTTACAAAGTATTAACAATATTTATAATGTGAGAGGAAAGGGATGTTTAATTGCCTTCGACTTCAAAACACAAAATCAAAGAGATAAGTTTTATAAAAATTTATATCAAAATAAGATGTTATGTAACCCATCTGGTGAAAAATCTATTAGACTTAGACCACATCTTACCGTTACAGAAAAAGAATTTGATAAGGCATATAATTTAATAAATGGAGTGTTGAATGAGTAAAACAATAGCCATGATACCCGCAAGATTGGGTAGTAAAAGGGTTAAGAACAAAAATTTAAGATTGATTGATGGTAAACCATTGATATCTTATGTATTAGAAACTGCGATTAAGTCTGATATATTTGATGAAATATATATTAATTCTGAATCTGATATTTTCAAAAAACTTGCAGATGAACTTGGTGTTAAGTTTTACAAAAGACCAGCCGAACTATCAACTGATACTGCTACTAATGACCAATTTGCATTAGATTTCATAGATAATAATCCTTGTGATACTTTAATACAATTATTATCTACATCACCATTTTTAACACCAAATGAAATAAATGGATTCGTTACAGAAATGGATGATAAAAAATATGAAACTCTAATTGCTGTTAGTAATGCACAGATAGAATGTGTTTATGATGGTAAACCAATTAACTTTAATCAGAAAGGTGATACATTACCATCACAACAATTAAAACCAATACAGATATACGCTTGTGGTATAATGGGTTGGGATACAAATAGATATCGAGAAAATATAAACAAATTTGGTTCTGCATATCATGGTGGAGATGGTAGAACTGGATTTTATGAACTAAAAGGATTTTCTGCATTAGACATTGATAATGAAGAAGATTTTAAAATGGCAGAGTTAGTTGCCAAACATCTAAATACAAAGGATGAAAAGGAACCTACATATTATGAAGGATAAACATATTGAAGCAGATGTTCCCAGTATTTTAAAAAGAGATGGTGTTGAAAAGAATGACTTATTTAATTGTAATAAAGAAATAGTAAGTGTTCCAGAAATTATAAAAGAAAATGGTAAATCATCTTGGAGTCATAGACTTGTAAATACGGAAAACAATAGTGCTACTTTAATTTCTCAAATGCCTGGTGAAGGTAATAGAAGACATTATCACCCTAATTGGAACGAGTGGTGGTATATTGTAGGTGGTGAATGGGAATGGGAAATTGAAGGTGAAATTAAAAGAGTTAAAAAAGATGATGTAGTCTTTATTGAAAAAAATAGATTACATAAAATAACAGCAGTTGGTGACGAACCAGCAATTAGACTTGCTGTTAGTAGAGAAGATGTGGAACATATATATTTAAACAGAGATGAAGATGAGTAATAAAATGATGGAATTTGAAGATTTGTTATCGGTTTTTGAAGAATCAATTCAGACAGAAGAATTTAATCAAATGCAAAGCGATTTTACAGAAGCTGATAATATTTATTTTATCGGTAATGGTGGTAATGCACCAGTCTGTTCTCATGCATCTTCTGATATCACAAGACTTACTGATAAAAAATGTTACTCGTTAGATAATGTTAGTTACATAACCTCGATAGCAAATGACTATAAGTATGACAATATTTTTATAAAATGGTTAGAAGATTTTATATATCCTGACATGAAATCTATGGTTATTGGGTTATCAGGTTCGGGCAATTCTAAAAATATAGTCTCAGCACTTGCTTGGTGTAATGATAGATATAACATATCAACAGCTCTTATATCTGGTCAAAAATCAAATTGTTTAGATGAAACTATAAATGAAGTTTGTTTTGATAGGGGATATTTTCATACTGTAGAAATCTTATCAGAATTGACATTTTATCAATTGATTCATGGAACTGGAAATGCATGTCCTACTATTAAATCAGAATTAATTCGAAAATATGGAAAAGCTGGAGAATGAAATTAGATTTTACAAATAAGGTTATATTAGTTACAGGTTCTACGAGAGGAATAGGTAAACAAATCGCTGATGATTTTGAATCTCTTGGTGGTAGTGTTATGAGATTTGCAACACATAATGTCGATTTTTTAAATTTGGATTCTACCAATAGATTTATTGATTCATTATCAGATTTAGATAAAATAGATATTTGTATTAACAATGCAGGTATAAATCGTATTGACTATTTAGAAGATATTACCACAGAAGATTATGATGAAATTTTAAGAGTTAATTTATATGCTCCATTTTTAGTATCACAAGCTGTAAGTAAAGTTATGAAGAAAAATAAGTATGGTAGAATTATTAACATATCATCTATATGGGGAACAAAAACAAAAGAACAAAGAACATCTTATACAACATCAAAGGCTGGTTTAATTGGGATGACAAAAACTATGTCAGTAGAATTAGCTAAACATAACATTCTTGTTAATTCAGTATCTCCTGGATTTACATCAACTGAATTGACAAAATCTATATTAAGTAAAGATGATATTAAGGAACTATCAGAACAAGTTCCTATGGGTAGATTTGCTAGTGTGGATGAAATATCAAAAGTTGTTTTATTTTTAAGTAGTGATTTGAATACATATATAAATGGTCAAGATATAAAAGTTGATGGGGGATTTACAAATGTCTAATATGATAATTAAATCTTCAGTAAAAAATTATGAAGTTATATTTGCTGAAGATAAAAATTTATTAATGTCCGATTATTCAGAAAAAGATGTTATAATTGTAGACAAAAATGTTAAGAAGTTATGGTCATCTTTATTCAATGAAGTTACAGCAAATGTGATAGAAATTGAAGCAACAGAAAAAACAAAAAGTTATTACCAAATCGGTGAGATAATACAAAAACTAATTGACAATGGATTTAAAAAGAATGGGAAGATAATAGCAGTTGGTGGTGGTATAACACAAGATATATGTGGATTTATTTCTTCTATAATGTTTCGTGGTGTTGAATGGGAATTTTATCCAACAACATTATTGGCTCAAGGGGATAGTTGTATAGGTGGTAAGACATCAGTTAATTTTGGTGATTATAAAAATCAACTTGGTAATTTTAATCCACCTAATAAAATAATAGTTTATGGTGATTTTGTGGATACACTTCCAGATTTAGATATTAGGTCAGGTATTGGGGAAATGTTACATTTTTATTTAGTTTCAAGTAGAACTGATTTTGATTTATTTAAATCACATCGGAATCCAAAATCTTTGATAAAAAGATGTTTAGAAATAAAAAAGGGTTTTATAGAAATAGATGAATTTGATAAAAAAGAAAGATTAGTTTTAAATTATGGTCACACATTTGGACATGCTATTGAATCAATAACTAATCATACAATACCACATGGTATAGCAGTTTCTATGGGTATGGATATGGCAAACTATATATCTATGAAAAAGGGTTATATAGATGAAAGTATTTATAAAGAAGTTAATCATGTAATTGAAGGATTATGTCACGATATAGATTATGATAAGTTCGATGTAAATGAATTGATAACAGCTTTAAAAAAGGATAAAAAAAATATTAGTTCTAATATTATGTGTGTTTTAACTAAAGGTATAGGTAATATGTTTTTAGAAGAAATAGATATAGATAGTATGACTGGTTATTTAACAGAATATATAGGAGATAAATAAATGGTTGAGTACTATACAAATGATAGGGGAACTTACATAAAGAATCCAGACCTTATTAACTTTACATTAGGTGAGGATTATCAGAGAGATGAAAAGTTAAATGAGTTGGTTAAAGATAAGACAATAGCATATGTAGGGCCAGCTCCAAATTTACAAGATTTAGGTATGGGTGAGTTTATAGATTCTCATGATTTGGTTTTTAGATTAGGAGATTCTCCTGTTGGGTTTATGGGGAGAACTGGTAAAGAAATAGATTATGGTTCAAGGACGGATGTTTTAGTTCATAGTTTTAATGACCATGATAGACCAGAGTTAGAACAGGATGTAAATTGGTTACGCTCACTTAAATATTTTTTAGAACCAATGGTTAGGTCATATGAAACACCAGTTCAGGAAGAATGGTTTAAAAAAATTGGTGTTCCAGTTCATAATGTGCCAGACCATCATTTAAAATCAGATAACAAGTGGAACAAAGGTAAACCAGGATATATATATGATTATTTAGGGTCATTACCAAATACAGGTTTTATTGGATTGTTGACTATGTTAAATTATGATGTGAAACATTTGTATATGACTGGATTTACATTTTATAATATGGGTAACTGGAGTGAAGATGGTAATTGTTATTTTGATGAATGGTATAAAACAGAAAAATATAAAAAACATGGTTTAAATGAGTCACGACTACACAATCCATCACATGATATTAAACACTTTAGAGATATATTAAAAGTAGAAAAGCATAGAAGTAAAATTAAATTGGATGAATATTTAACAAAGCATTTTGGAGAGGACAATGAGTAAAAATGTATTAGTCACAGGTGGTAGTGGGCTAGTGGGAACACACTTAAAAGATATTATGCCAGACGCAATTTATATATCATCAAAGGATTTTGATTTAACCGATATGGACAGAGTTGATGAAATGATGGAGTTTTACAATCCAAGTGTTGTAGTTCATTTAGCAGCAAGAGTAGGTGGATTGTTGGATAATATGAATTATCCTGTAGATTATCTTGAAGAAAATATTTTGATGAATACTAATGTTATAAAGTCCTGTTATAAATATAATGTTAAAAAGGTGGTAGGTATTTTAAGTACTTGTATTTATCCTGATATTGTTGATACATACCCTATGAAAGAAGAGGATATGTTCAATGGTGCACCACCACCTGGTAATTTTCAGTATGCAATGTCTAAGAGGTGTCTTGCCAGTCAAATTGAAGCATACAATAAACAATATGATAAAAATTGGTCGTGTTTGATTCCTTGTAATTTATATGGGGAGTATGATAAATATGAAGAACATCATAGTCATTTTGTATCTGCGTTGATAAAGAAAATTCACGAGGCCGAGGATAGTATAGAGTTGTGGGGAACGGGTAAACCATTAAGACAATTTATGTATGGTGGTGATTTGGCAAAAGTAATAAAATATGTAATTGATAATGATGTGGTTGGAAATTTTAATGTTGCACCAAAAGAAGTTTATACGATTAATGAGATGGCTGAAATAGGTATTCGGTCATGTAATAAGGAACATTTAAATATAAAATATGATAATAGTAAGCCAGATGGTCAGTATAGAAAAGATGTTGATTCATCTAAATTATTATCAATATTAGATAATTTTCAGTTTACTCCATTAGGAGATGGTATAAGGAGAGTTTATGATAACTTTAGTTAAAGATACAATTGGTAATGAAGATATAGATAGATTAGTTGAGTGGTTAAAAACTTATCCACGATTAACAAAGGGCCCAATTACTTTAGATTTCGAAAGAAAATATTCAGAGTGGTTGGGTAGAAAATATTCTGTTTTTGTTAATTCAGGTTCATCAGCAAATCTGTTAATGTTATCTGCATTACAGCAGGGTGAATATTTAAAAAATGATAAAGTAGTAGTTCCATCAGTTGCTTGGGCAACAGATTTATCACCCGTAATTCAATTAGGATTAAAACCAGTTTTATGTGATTCTAATATGGAAGATTTGTCAGTAGACTTAGAACATTTAGAAAAGATATTTCAGGAGGAATCACCATCTGTTTTAATGTTCGTTTCTGTTTTAGGCTTAGTTCCCGATATGGATGAGATAGTTAATTTGTGTGATGAGTACGATGTTATTCTTTTAGAGGACACTTGTGAGTCAATGGGATGTGAATACGAAGGACAAAAACTTGGAACATTTGGGAAGATGTCAAGTTTCTCTACATTTTTCGGTCATCACATCTCTACAATTGAAGGTGGACTTATATCAACTGATGATTTTGAGTTATATGAATTATTATTATCCATACGGAGTCATGGTTGGGATAGAGATTTGAGTGTAGAAACACAATTTCAGTTACAACAAGATTGGGATGTTTCAGAGTTTGATGCCATGTACACCTTTTATTATTCAGGATTCAATATGAGGTCAACAGACTTACAGGCATATATTGGATTAACTCAAATTGATAAATTAGATGATTGGGGGAAAAAGAGAGAACATAACTATAACTCATATCATAGTTTGATTAAAAATGATTATTGGAAACCTAAATCATATCATAATTCACTTACATCTAATTTTGCATATCCAATAATAAGTCCACATCGAGATAAGATAGTTAAGGAATTGCAGAAAAATGAAGTAGAAGTTAGACCAATGATTTGTGGTTCAATGGGAACTCAACCATTTTATGTTAGAAAATTTGGTGAACTTAAATTACCAAAAGTTTCAATAATAGATGAGTATGGATTTTATGTACCAAACCATCCATCATTGGTTGAGGAAGAAATAGAGTTTATTTGTGATATAATAAATAAGGTTATTGATAATGAAGAAAATAAAGATAGTTGATAAAAGTTTTGCACATTGTAAGTATAGTAATAATCCCTTACCACCAACATCATTTTCTAAATATATTGAATGGGATAGGAAAGTATCTGATGTAGAAGAATTAGTTTTTTATACGGATGGTGATATATTAAAACCAATACCTGGTCATCGTAAGAAAATTGCTTGGTTACTTGAACCTTATGTCAAACAACCAAATATTTATGAATGGATTTTACAAAATAATAAATTATATGATTATGTATTAACAAATGAAAAAAAATTATTAGATAGGGGTGAAAATTTCATTTACTATCCTTTTGGTGGTTGTTGGATAGATAAAAAAGATAGAACAATTGAACATGAAAAGACAAAGTTGGTTTCAATTGTAGCTTCAGCAAAAAAGAATGTACCTGACCATTTTAAAAGGCACGAAATTATATCTAAATATGGTAATATAATTGATGTCATGGGAAGGGGATATAAACCATTGGATAAAATTGTGGATGGATTAAAGGATTATATGTTTAATTTTTCAATGGAAAATCAAACAAGAGATTATCATTTTTCTGAAAAAATAATAAATCCGATTATGGTAGGAACCGTCCCTATTTATTATGGGTGTGAAAGTATTAGTAAATATTTTGATACTCGTGGAATGGTTATATTCAAAGAAGTTTCAGAAGTCCAAGATATTCTAAAAGAAATTGGTTCAAAGATGTATAATGGGATGTTACCATATATTAAGGAAAATTTTAAAATTGCACATCAATATATTTTGTCGGAAGATTGGATGTATGAAAATAAAGTATTAAAAGAAGTAGGAGTTATATGAAGAAGGCACTAATAACTGGAATCAATGGTCAAGATGGTTCTTATTTAGCAGAACTATTATTAGAAAAGGGATACGAAGTTCATGGTATTCTAAAAAGAAATTCCGTAGCAGAAAATCAAACTGCAAGATTAGACCATATATTTAGTAAATTAAATTTAGAATATGCTGATATGTTGGATATGGCATCATTAATAAGAGTTTTACAATTAGTAAAGCCAGATGAGGTTTACAACTTGGCAGCACAATCTCATGTTAGGATATCATTTGACCAACCAATTTACACTACACAAGTAGTTGGACTCGGTGCTCTAAATTTATTAGAATCGGTAAGACTTACTGATAAAAATATAAAGGTATATCAAGCTTCATCATCTGAAATGTTTGGTAATTCATTTGATGAGGATGGATTTCAAAGAGAAACTACACTAATGCATCCTGCGAGTCCATATGGATGTGCTAAAGTATATGCTTATAATATAAGTCGTAATTATAGAAACGCATATGATATGTTTGTTTCTAATGGTATTCTATTTAATCACGAATCACCAAGACGAGGTACAAACTTTGTTACTAATAAGGTTGTGAAGGAAGCAGTACGGATTAAGTATGGATTATCAGATAAGTTAATGTTGGGTAATTTAGATGCAACTCGTGATTGGGGACATGCTAAAGATTATGTTCGTGCTATGGTTATGATATTAGGACAAGATAAACCAAATGATTTTGTATGTGCTACTGGTATATCACATTCTGTTAGGGATTTGTGTGATTATACATTTTCAAGTTTAGATTTAAATTACAAAGATTATGTTGGAGTAGATGAAAAGTTTTGGAGACCTGAAGAATTGGTACATTTAAAGGGAGATTCTACGAGGTTAAAGTCTATTGGATTTGAAGCAGAATATACATTTGAAACAATGATAGACGAGATGATAAACTATTGGGTAAATATTTATGAAGATAAGTAAATCAATTGGTATAGTAGGTAATGGTTTTGTGGGGAGTGCCGTAAGATATGGTTTCTCACCTAATGTTGGTTGTGATGCAGAAGTTAGGGTTTATGATAAAAACCCAAACAAATCAACCCATACATTAGAAGAAGTAATAGTTGAAAGTGATATAATTTTTTTATCAGTTCCTACACCATCTAATCAAGATGGAACTATGAATGTGGATATCGTGGATAGTGTGTTAAATGATATTGATACTATGAATTCTACGATGGTTGATGAAGTTGGTATAATTTTGTTAAGGTCAACCGTAACACCTGGTACCACAAGTAATTTACAAAAAAAGTATCCAAATTTGAGAATAGTATTTAATCCTGAATTCTTAACCGAAAGGTCAGCTAACTTCGACTTTATCAATCAGAATAGATTTATACTTGGTGGAAGTTCTGATGATGTAATTGAGGTTAGTGAATTGTTTAGGGAAAGATTTGGTTCGTCCCTATCAATAATAGAAACTAATTATGAAACAGCAGAGTTGATAAAGTATATGACAAACACATTCTTTGCTACCAAGATATCATTTTTGAATGATATGAAATTATTAGCTGACAAATGTGGTGTTATTTGGGAGGATGCCTTAGAGGGGTTTGTTCGTGATGGAAGGGTAGGACATTCTCACCTAAATGTACCAGGTCACGATGGTAAATATGGATTTGGTGGAAGTTGTTTTCCGAAAGACATACAGGCACTCATCAATTTTGGTAATGAGTTAGGATTGGAGATGAGTGTTCTAAAAGGTGCATGGGAAACGAATCTAAAAGTGAGGCCCGAAAAAGATTGGGAACAACTAAAAGGTAGGGCAGTAGTTGATGAGTAAAGTTATCTATACTGCAATATTTGGTGGTTATGATGATGTAGTCGAACCTACATTCAAAACCGATGGTTGGGATTATGTTTGTTTTACCGATACCGATTTGAAATCAGATTTTTGGGAAGTAAGGAAAGTACTGCCACTATATGAAGATTCTACAAGAAATGCTAGAAAATATAAGTTATTACCACATAGATATTTGTCTGAATACGATATTAGTATTTGGATGGATGGAAATTTTTTAATTAGAGATGATGTAAATGAGTTGATAGATGAATATTTATCAGATAAGAATTTTGCCTGTCACGACCATATGAATTGTAAATTAGATCCAAGAGATTGTATTTATGATGAATATAATGCGATAATGAATCTTGGAAAGAATGACCCTAATCAAAATTATAAAGATAATCCTCAAGTTATGTACGACCAAGTTAAAAGATATCAAGATGAAGGTTATCCGTCTCACAATGGATTGATAGTTTCTGGTATATTATTGAGAAAACATAATGAAGAAGAAGTAAAGATAGCAATGGAAAAGTGGTGGGAAGAATTAAAATATGGTAGTAAGCGTGACCAATTAAGTTTTGATTATTCAACTTGGAAAACGGATTTGAAATTCAATTATATAGGTGGAGATATTAGAGATAATAAATATTTTTATTTGTTATCACACAATCATCAAAAGAAATGAAGTATCTATATTATAATGGAGATAGTTTTTGTGGGGATGGAGTAGAGTTAGGTGAAACATTTGGTGAATTATTGAGTGATAAATATAATTTAGAAATCAATCACGCATGGGAAGGTGGTTCAAGTAATGATAGAATTTATAGAACTACCGTGAATCACATTATGAATAATAAATCTGATTTACAAGATACCTTATTCATAATTGGTTGGACAAAACCTACACGATTCGAATTGTATAATTCTATTAGAGGTGATTACATTCAATATGGACATCAAAATTTTTATAACTTATCTCCAAATGTTGAGGGTTTTGAATACGAAATATCTATAGATTTTCAAAAAGAATACATATCAAAATTTATTGATGTTGATAATATGTTGAAAGAACATATTAGACGAGTTTATTCATTGGAGAGTATTTTAAAAACAAATAATTGTAAATTTTTATTTTGGAATGTATTTAAGGATATCGGTAGTGATTCATTCGATGAGTATTTGAAACAATTTGAACATAGTAAAGTGAGACAATCACCAAGTGATGACCATCCGAACAAATTAGGTCATCAAAAATGGTTCGAAGTTATTAGTTCAATTATAGATAAAAAAAATTATTTTACAGATGCTTAGACTAAAGACACAAAAGGGTATTGAGTTTGGTTGGGTCATGGATGATGTTATATCAAAAGATGATTGTCAACGAGTAATAGATTTAGGTAAACCATCTCTTGAACCATCTACAACTTTAGAACCATTTCAAGAAGGTTACAGAACAAGTTCTAATACCTTTTTAGATTATGATGATGGTAATGAGGCCGTTGATAATGTATTTAAAATAATTACTAATATAATACAAGTTCCATTAGAGAATTGTGAATGTATGCAACTTGTACATTACAAACCTGGTCAGTTTTACAAACCACATTGGGATTACTTTTTTACAGATACGGATATACATATAGAGGAAACAAAGAGAGGTGGTCAAAGAACATGGACAGCCTTTTTATATCTTAATGATGTTAAGGAAGGTGGTGAAACTTACTTTCCAAACATCGATACCCAAGTTAAACCATTGACTGGTAGAGTGGTTTTTTGGATGAATACACTCAATGGAAAGTATATAGAAGATAGTTTTCATGAGGCTAAACCACCAATTGATTGTGAGAAGTGGGGAGCTAATATATGGGTAAGAGAGAAAAAATTTACAGAATAGAGTAAAGGAACAAAATGAAGAATATTATATTTATACCTGCAATTGATGCAGGAAGAGGAAGACATCATTCGTATGATTATTCTATCAAATCATGGAGACATTGGGCGGATAAGCATAATCATCAAGTATTAGTGTGGGACTCAGCAATATATTCTTGGGATGAGATGACAATACCATGGCAAAGGTATCACCTA
>Ga0115012_10001071_pt1 | contig 15756 bp, 7 predicted proteins | sample TroAtlMetagenome_FD_88706 | JGI IMG/M metagenome (GOLD analysis project Ga0115012, IMG submission 88706) | Marine eukaryotic phytoplankton communities from Atlantic Ocean - Tropical Atlantic ANT10 Metagenome | ecosystem: Environmental > Aquatic > Marine > Oceanic | place: Tropical Atlantic Ocean...
GGGATGCGGTGTCCGGTTGTGCTCGGTGAACGGGCCCAGGCGCTCAGGTCAGCGCCTGCGGGGCCCACCAGGAGCGTGACGGGAGCGTCGGTGTCCAGGGTCAGTTCTACGGTGGCGCAGACCACGCAGTCTTCGCGCACAGCGACTGAAAACGAAATCTCGGGAGGAGGATTCGCGGAGCCGGTGTCTTCGTCGCCGCCTCCACCGGAATCGGAGGCGCCGATGTCGGGGTCCGTGGCGGCCGACGATGGGGCTTTCGAGTCGTTGGGGTCGACTGAACAGGCCCAGGCAAAGGCGGCAGCGATGATGAAGCGGGTCGGCATGGGGCCCCCTTAATCCAGCGCAACAACAAGCCCCAACCGGCGAACCGGATGGGGCTTGTCTGGTGTTGGTTGGGCGTCACTCATTCAGTGATGAGATGCCGCTGAACCATCAGTCGCCGTATTCAACGTCGTTGGTCGAGGTAACGGCGGTTCCGCTGCCCCCCACGGCCAAGCTGTTGGCGCCGCTGGCGCTGTTCTCACGTCCACCAATGACGGTGGCGTATGAACCGCTGGTTGCGGTGTTCTCGAGTCCACCAAAGACCGCCGCGTATTGGGAGTTGGTCTCGTTGTCGTTTCCACCCACGACGATGGCGAAACTACCGGCCACGTCTGAGGTGTTTCCACCGATGGCTGAGGAGGTCGCCCCCGAAGCAATCAGGCTGGCCCCGCCCACGGTGATGGAGAAGGTCCCCGATGCCGTGTTGCCGTTTCCACCGATGGTGGACGACTTGGGACTGCTGGCGGTGTTGCCCGCTCCACCGAGGACTATCGAGTTCGCTCCTTCGGCGGTGTTTTCGTCGCCGCCAATCGCCGTGGAGTAGGTGGCGGTCGCTTGGTTGTCTTTGCCGCCCAACACGGCGCTCCCTGTGGCGGAAGCATCGTTGGTGTCTCCACCGGCGATGACAGAGTATTGTCCGCTGGCTGCGTTGTCTTGACCGCCGACCACCACTGCGCCCTTGGCAGTGGCCTCGTTGTTGTCGCCGCCCAAGATGACCGTATGGTCGGCCTCGGTGACGTTTTTGATGCCGCCGATGGTGGCGACGTAGTTGGCGAGGATGTCGTTCTCACTTCCCGTCACAATGCTGCCGTAGCCGCTGTACGAGTGCTTTGAGCCGATGATGAGGTTGTGGTACCCCGAACGAAGGTCGTCGGAATCTTTCTCGTTGTAGCCGATGATCAAGTTGCCGAGGCTGTCACCCGCGCTGGCCGTGGTGCTGCCGCCGCCGCTCTTAACGAAGACGTTTGCGCCGGTGAACGAGACCGAGTTTTCGGAGGCGTCCACTTCCACGTAATCCATCAGATCCTCGACCCCGTCGATGTCGGTGTTGATGTCCGAAATGTCGTCGGAGTTGGTGCTGATGTTATCCGAGTTGGTTGACACATTGGCCTGCAACGTGGCGATTTCGGCGTCGTTTGAGCCGATGCTCGATGAGTTGCTGGCGATTTCGGATGAGTTGTCGTTGATGTCCGACAGGTTCGACAGGATGCTCGACGAGTTGCTGGTGATGTTGTCGGCGTTGTCGTCGATATCGCCCTCGTTTGAGGAAATGTCATCCGAGTTGTTGGAGATCGAACTTTGGTTCGACGAGATGTCTTCGGTGTTGTCCGAAATGGCATCGGTGTTCACGTCGATGGAGTCGGTGTTCGAATCGATGTCGGTGGAGTTCGAACTGATGCTCGAGGAGTTGTCTTCGATGCTGTCCTGGTTCGAAGAGATGTCGTCGCTGTTGTCCGAAATCGACGATGTGTTTGCCGATATGGAGGACTCCGCCGCATCGATGTCGGTTGCGTTGGTGGCCACGTTGCTGGCATTGGTGCTGATGCTGCTCACGTTGCTGGCGATGTCGGTCGCGTTCGCGGCGATGCTGCTCACGTTGGTGCTGATGTCGGACGAGTTCGAGCTGATGCTCGATGAGTTGTCTTCGATCAGCGTCGTGTTGCTTTCGATGGTGTCGGAGTTGGTGGAAATCGCCGCCGTATTGGAGTCAACGTCGGTTTCGAGTTCGGCCAGCGAAGTCTCCATGGAGGAGAGCGAAGCGTCGACGGTGCCAACGGTCGAGTCGAGGCTGGAAATGGCTTCTTCGTTGGTGGTGATGGCATCGCTGTTGTCGAGGATGTCATCGTCGTTGCTCGAGATGTTGCTCTCGTTGGTGGCGATTGCGGTCAGGTTCGTGGCGATGTCGGCCGCGTTGGTTCCCACGTCTTCAGTGTTCGTGGAAATGCTGGTGACGTTTGTCGCGATGTCCGCTGAGTTGGTGGCGATGGCGGTCGCATTGGTGCCGGCGCTCTCGGTGTTCGATGCAATGGCGGTTCCATTGGTTTCGATTGCGGTGGCATTGGTGGCGATGTCGGTCATGTTGGACGCTACGCCCGCGGAGTTTGTCGCCACAGCGGTGGTGTTTGACGTCACCGAGGTGCTCATGGTGGCCAAGCTCTCGTTGAGCGCGTCAACGGTCACACCGAGTGCCGTTTCTGTCACGAACTCGGAGCTTTCGAGCGATGTGACGCGGGAGTCCAGTTCGCTGAGATCAACCGCGCCGGTGATGGCCGCGATGTCTTCAGCGTTGCTGGCCACGCCGGTGGTGTTGGTCGCAATGGCGGTGGTGTTGGTGCTCAACTGTTCGGTGTTGGCCGCAATGGCTGCGCTGTTGGTGGCCAGATCGTCGCCGTCCGCGTAGCCTTGTGCGGTCACCCAAAAGGTGGTCGCCAAACCGCTCTCGTCCAGCGCGGTGAGGGCGTCGGAGTTTGAAGCGATGTCTTCGGAGTTCAGGCTGACTTGTTCCGGAAGGGCCGACACGGCCGAAACCAGTACTTCAAAGTCGGTCAGGTCTGACGCGTTGGCCGAAGCCAGCTCTTCCACGGCCGTGGTGCGTTGGTCGAGCGTATCGATGAGGCTGGCGTGTTCCGATTTGACGGTTGCCAACTCGGCGGTGGTGGTCGCCAATTCCTCTTCGAGCGCAACAATGCGTTCTTCGAGAAGTTTCGAGAAGCCGATGCTGGTTTTTCCGTCCAACGCTTCTTCGGTTTCGCTTCCATCATTGCAGCCTACAAGGGCTGCAACGAGCAACAATCGCCAACTGGGTGTCATGGGGTCCCTCCAATTTGGATTCCCGTAAGGTGCACAGTGTACGACGGAATGAGTGTCTGTTGCAGACTTTGTGCGATTACCGGCAGACCGCCCCGTTGGTTGTATGATGGGTGCGGAGGTTCAAATGAGACGGATCTGGCTGAGCGTGTTGCTGTTTGGGTGCGGAGACAAGCCCTCTGTGGGGGAGTCTTCCTCCATTGCTGTTGAGGGATCCAATTCCGACACGGGTTCGATCCCGGACGAGCCACCGGCGCCCATCGAGGTTGGCGGCGATGAAAGCTGCGACCCGCTTGCGCCATCGGCCTGCATGTTGCCGTGGCCGACTGACCGTTACCTGAAAAGAAAAACGAGCAATCGAACCGGATTTCAGATTGATTACGATCCGGATGCGGCTTGGGTGAACGTCTACGGAACACGCGTCGATGTGACGCCGTTTGCTCGCTACGACGGCTACAGCCCGAGCAGCCAGATTCTCACGGTGTTTGATGAGCCCGCCGATTTGTCCGAGGCGGCATTTTGGGACTCGATCGACCGTTCAATGGACGAAGACCACCCCACGGTGTTGTTGGACACAGAGACCGGCGAGCGGTTGCCTCACTGGATTGAAAACGACGCGCGCGCCACCGACCCGGACGAGACGGTGTTGTTCATTCGGCCGACCACGCGATTGCACCCCAACCGGAAATACGCGGTTGCCATCCGCGGCCTGAGCGGATTGAGCGGGGACCCGCTGGAGCCGTCGCCTGCATTTTTGGCGCTTCGGGACGAACGCCCATCCGACCATGCGGGCGTCGAGCAGCGCCGAGCCACCCACGAAACGATGTTTGAAGAACTTCGGGGCGCGGGGGTCGAGCGGAGCGAGCTGCAACAGGCTTGGTGGTTTCACACCGCGTCTGATGAAAGCACGCAGGGCAGCTTCATCTCAATGCGCGCCGATTCCATGGAATGGGTGGGGGAAGAAGGCATTGGGTGCACCTATTCGGATGTGCACGACAGCATCACTGGCGGCCGGACCATTGAAGGCACCGTGACCGTTCCCTGGTATTTGGATGCCCCGTCACCACCGGCCACATTGGTCCGAGGGTCGGATGGAAATCCGGTGTATCAAGGCACGGAAGAAGTGTACTTCAAGGCCTACGTGCCGGGGAGCCTGCTGACCAACCCCGAGGAGGGCACGTTTGTGCTGTGGGGTCACGGCTTGTTTGGCAGCGGGCCTCCCATGATGGATTCAAGCTCGATTCAGCAGATTGCGGAGGACGAAGGCATGGTGATGGCGGCCACCGATTGGCACGGCATGAGCAGCAAGGATTTGCTGTTTTTGGCGGGCGCCTTGTCGGATGTGTCCAACTTTTACATGCTGGGAGAGAACCTTCAGCAAGGCATGCTCATCAACAATGCATTGACCCGCAGCATCTTGGGTGTGTGCGGCAACGATGAGCCGTTTTTGCGAAATGACGGCGGGCGGGCAGCGGCCACAACGGGCGCTCAGTTCATCGGGGTGTCCCAAGGGTCTGTGTTGGGCGGTACGTTCCTCACCCAGTCCCCCGACATCGAGCGCGGGGCGCTCATCGTCGGCGGCGCGAACTTTTCGTTCATGATTGAGCGGAGCATTCACTTCAACACTTACGAAGCTTTGCTGATGCCATCGTACGGTTCCCGGCTCGTCACGGCCCAGTTGATGGCATTCAGTCAGCACGTCTGGGACAACGCGGAGTCCGCCGCCTACCTTGCCCAGGCCCGTGAGGGTTTTGAAGACGCGGGGCCGAAGCGGTATTTGTACCTGGTGGCCCACAACGACTCGCAGGTGCCCAACCTTGCCAGCGATGTGGCTGTCCGCATTGCCGATCTGCCGGTCTTGCAGGATTCGTCTTACCACCCTTACGGCGCCGAAGTCATTGATGGGCCGACCACAGAGTCGGCGTTCGTCAGCTTTGACATGGGAGACCGAGACACGCCGCGCGGCAACGATTCTCCGGACACCGACGATGGCGGTCACGACAGTGCGGCCATTACGCCACAAGGCGTGGAGATGATCACCGACTTCTTTGAGTACGGGGAAATCGCCAGCACCTGCGGCGGCCCATGCGTGTTTGATTGATCGATTTGGGCTTCGGAATCGTGAAGGTCGCATCGTGCAGTGATACGGTGCGGGTGCACATTTTGCGGAGCGAGGACGAGTCATGATTGCCATTTTGATCGCGTTGACCGGAACGGCGTTTTCGGCCAGTCCATGGGTGGCTCCCCCCGGCGTTTGGTCGCTGTATGGCGGCGCCAGTCAGCAGTCGTTTTCCAGCTACGTCGGCGGTTCGAACAATGAAAGTTCGTTGTCGAGCCCGGTCAGCGAAACCGCCGCCCAAGTGTTCGCCTCGTTTGGGCTGTACGAGGGGATGGGCATGGAAATCGATGTCCCGCTCAAGTACGTGTCGAGCAAGTTGGACGACAGCACGCTGGCGTTGGGCAATGTGCGGGTTCAGCAGAAGTTTCGGTTGGCGAACGAAGACAACGGATCGCCCGTGACGGTCAGCTTGCTGGCGGGTCTTCGCACTGGTGCGGCGCACGCCGAGAGCCGCGGTCGCCTGACCAATGCCGGCGATGGCACCACGGATGTGGGCGGGGGGTTGTCGTTTGGCAAGTACTCATTGGGGAGCAAAGGCCCGTGGTGGTTCAGCGGATCCGCTCAGTACTGGTGGCGCTACCCGCACGACAACATGCGCGACGTCAAAGTTCCCGGCGATGACCTGACTTTTGATGCCGAAGCGGTCGTCAGCGTGCACGAACGCGTGGGTCTGGGGCTGGTCGTCGATGGTTTTCACCGGACTTCGGGGGCCGACATCGGCGAAAACGCGCAGTACGACATCAACAAATGGGCGGCGTTGCAGGCCACCAATGTGTACGCCGGCGGGAAAGCGTTTGTCTTTTTGCCCGACAATCAAACGTTGGTCTTGGGCGTGTTGACCACCGCGTACGCTCGCAACAACCCCACCGATACGCTCATGGTTTCGGCCGGCTATTCGTTTTACTTCGACGGACGCTGACCAAAACCGCCGCCCTCGAGCGATGCGCGGCTTCATTAAAACGTCTTCATGAAGGGAATTTGGTCGGGGCGCGTCGGCTAAGCTGATCGTTGGGAACAATTTTTTCGCGGGATGTGAGTTCGTGCACTGGGCAAAAGCCAAAGCTCTGTTGCTGACCGTTGGGTTTGCGGCCTGCGTCGTGTCTGCGCCGGCCAGCGCCCAGGATACGCCCGAAGCGTACCAGGTGGTTGCGAACCACAAGACCCAAGCGTTGCCCGCCAAGGACATCAAGAAACTGCTCACCGGCCAGCAAAGCAAATGGCCGGACGGCACCCCCGTGGTGCTGGTGTTGCCGCCCGCCGAATCGGAAGCGGTCGCTTGGGCCTGCGAGCATCTGCTGCGGATGCCCCGGTCGCTCTACTTTCGCTACGTGAAGGAGAAGGCGTTCCGAGGAAGCATCGCCAAGCCGATTGAGGTGAGCAGCGAGGCCGCGGTCGCGGCGTCTGTCGGTGCGGTGGTCGGCGCGATTGCGATTGTGCCCGTGGGAGCCGTCACCGGGGATGCGCACCCGATTGCCGTCCAGTAGACTCGCGGCATGCCCGCTCCCGCTCATCGCAAATGGTTGTATGCGCTCATTGTGAGCGCAACGGCATTGGGTTCCGCCGAATGGGCGGCCGGACGCGTGGAGGCCCCGTTTCCGGCCTGGCGCGCCAACGACAACCCTTCGGTGGTGATGACGGGGCATCCCAGTCGGCTGTGGGGGCTCGCGCCCGGCGAACGAAAGAATGTGGATACGGTGGCCACGGTGCACGCCCTTGGGTTGCGGGGGGCGGTCCCTGAAGGGCCGCGTACGGCGGGTGAACAGCGCGTTGTCGTTCTGGGCGATTCCAGCTTCTTTGGTTTTGGTGTGGCCGATGACCAAACGATGGCGGCCCATTTGGAACGCCGTTTGGGCGGGGTCACGGTCATCAATGCGGCCATCCCGGGATACTCGACCGAGCAATCCATTCGGTTGATGGACGAGGTCGTTTGGGACCTGGAACCGTCGCTGCTGGTGATCGCCAACTTTTGGAGCGACACCAACTTTGAACCGTTTGCCGACAACGATTTGTTGACCACCGCCGATGCCTCCCGTGTGGGAGCCCTGGCGCGCTCGGCCTTGCTGCGCTGGCTGGCCGTTGGGGTGTCCAAAGCGCTCCCGGTGGGCGGCGGTCGCATTGTGACTTGGCCCCAAGGTGAAGCGTTGCCCGAGGCCGGTGAGCGCCGGGTGCCGGTCAAAGACTACGCGACGAACTTGGATGCATTGATCCGCACGGCTCGAAGCCGCAATGCTGGAGTGGTGTTGTTCACGCCCCCCAGCCCGGTTGAAATCGAAGCCAAGGTGCGGCCGCCGCACCAATGGGAGCCGTACCGCAAAGTTCAGCGTGACCTTGCTGCGTTGCACGGCGTGCCCCATGTCGACTCAACGGCTGCTTTTGCTGCGGCCATCGCCCACGACCCGGATCAAGGGCTGGAGGCGTGGTTTCTGGATGACTTGCACCCCACCGCTCAGGGCCAGCGGTTGATGGCCAAGTTGGTCGTGCGGGCCTTGAAGGCCCGGGATTGGCCGATCGACCCGGTGATGGGAACGGCTGACGGTCCCTTGGACGCCAGTGGGTTTGTGGACACAACGCCCGCCAGCCGGGCCGGAAGGCCGACCGGAGACCGCTCGCCCATCACCAACTTGTTTGCCGCCGAGTCCGGGCCCGAGTCCGGGCCCGAGTCCGGGCCCGAACCATCCGCCGCCAAAGTGTCGTTGCGGATCGAGGGCGGAACGCCGCCCTACGCCATTTCGATCCAAGCCGGTGGTCAAACGGTGGCCAGCGCCCGGTTGAACAAGCCCCGGGAAGTGAAACTCGATGCGCCCCGTGCGGAGCTGAATGTGGTGGTCACCGACGGCAAGGGAATCCGCAAGACGCAGGTTCTTTCTTCCGTTCAGCGGAATGCGACTGTCTCGTTCTGACGGTCCTTTGTGGCAGGATGGCCCCGTGATGGACACGCCCTCTCAAAGTTTTGCCGCGGTTCGCCAACTCGCCCGCACGGCGGTTCGGTTTTACTTCCGGCACATCGAAGTGGTGGGGGCGGACAACGTTCCGCAGGACGGGGCCGTCATTTTTTGCGGCAACCACCAAAACTCGCTGATCGACCCGATGATGATTGTGTGCTTCAGCGGGCGCACGGTGCGGTTTGCCGCCGCGGACATTCTGTTTGAAAACCCTGTCCTGGGCTTTTTGTTTCGGCGGCTGCAAGCGGTACCGATTCGGCGCCGGCAAGACCACGAAGGCGAACGGGTGGACAACGCGCAGGCTTTTGACGCCCTGTACGGAGTGCTGCGCGACGGTGGTGCGATGGGAATTTTCCCCGAAGGCATCAGCCACCGCGAAAGCGATTTGTCCGAATTCAAAACGGGTCCCGCTCGGCTGGCCTTGGGCGCCAAAGCGGCTCACCCGGAAACGCCGGTTTACATCGTTCCCTGCGGCCTGTACTACTCGGCGCCCAATCGGTTTCGGAGTGCGGCCTTGCTGCAGTTGGGCAGTCCCATTGAAATGACTGCGGATCGGGTGGCGGCTCACGGAGAAGACGAACGCAAGGCTGTGCGCGCATTGACCGGCGATTTGGAAGCCGAAGTCCGCGCCCTCACGGTGACGGCGGAGAACTGGGAAACCATTCACACCCTGGATGCTGCTCGTCGGCTGTACCAACCCGACGGGATTGCCTTGGCCGATCGCGTGGAGTTGGCCCGCAGGTTCAATCGCGTGTTCCCTCAAATTAAAGACGAACCGGACGTCGCCGCCTTTTTGGAGCGCATGCAGCGCTACATGGATTTGCTGGGCGACTTGGGCATCAAGGACCGCGAAGTCCGTCGCTTGGCCGACCAAAAAAGCCGTCGACTGGCGGCGGCAAGACTGGGCTTGTCGACCGCCTTGTTGACGCCGTTGGCCTTGCTGGGTGCTCCGGTGCACGTGCCCCTGCTGTTGTTCATTGGCTGGGGCGGTCGGCGGTTTTCTCCGCGGTACGACGTGATTGGCACCACCAAGGTGGTGGCCGGCATGCTGCTGACCTTGATGGCCTACGGTGCCGTGGGTGCAGCGGTGTTTTTCTGGGACGGCTTGCAGTCGGCGGTGTGGACCGGACTGAGTTTGCCGTTGCTGGGTGTGGCGTTGGTCGCGTGGCTGCACCGCGTTCGCAGCATCTTGCGCCTGTCGCGCCTCACCGCAGCGACCTTGGTGGTCGGCCGCGGATTGTTCGAACGGCTCGGTTCCGAGCGGTTGAGCCTGCGCGACGAACTCGACGGATTGATCACCGCGCACCTGCCCAAAGGCATGGACCGAATGTTTGACCCGGTGGCCGACCGTTAGGCTTTGGCGAGCCCAATCTCAATGGGTTCGCCGCCGGCTTTGGTCGCGCTGTGTTCGCCATCAAGGGCCACCAGTTCCACCGCCAGCACTTCTCCGGCGATCAAGCCACCGTGGGCGGCGATGGCCTCGGTGAGGTCGGCCGACTCGGTGCGCAGGCTCAACCGGATGCGGTCTTCCACTTCCAGTCCGGCGTCTTTGCGGGCGCTTTGGACTTTGGAGATCACTTCGCGGGCCAGGCCCTCAAGCTTGAGTTCGTGGGTGATGGTCGTGTCGAGTTCGACGGTGACTTCACCGCTGGATTCGACGGCGCCTTCGCCCCGGCTTTCTTGGACGATCATCACGTGTTCGAGTGCGATGGATTCGCCCTCGATGGTGAGCGTTTCGCCGGCTTGAAGCTTGGCGATGTCGGGGGCCCCCAGTTGTCCAATGGCGCCGGCCACGGGCTTCATCTTGGGTCCCAGCAACCGGCCCAAGACCTTGAAGTTGGCTTTGACGCTGAGGTTCACCAGTTCGCCCGGGTCGGCGACCCAGGTGACGGTTTTCAGGTTCAGTTCTTCTTGGACAACAGAGGTCAAGGCTTCGCGCAGGCCGGCGCTTCCGCCGGTGGCCGCCACCTTGATGCCGGGCAACGGTTGCTTGACGGGAATGCGGTTCTTTTCGCGCAGGTTGCGGCCCAAGGTCACGACCTCGCGCATGACCGCCATGGCCGCTTCCAAGTCGGCGTCGACGAGAGACTCATCGGCTTCGGGGAAGGATTCCAAGTGAACGGAATCTTCCGCGCCCGTGCGTTTGCCGGCTTCGAGCCGTTGGTACAGGATTTCGGCCATGAACGGCAGAATGGGGGCCAGCAGACGGCTGAAGATGCAGAGCACTTCGTACAGCGTTTCAAAAGCGTGTTGTTTGTCGGCCGAATCGTCGTTGTGCCAAAAGCGCCGGCGGCTGCGGCGGATGTACCAGTTGGTCAGGTGATCGATGAAGCCGAGCACGCTGGGGATGACGTTGTACAGTCGGTAGGCTTCCATTTCGACGTTCACTTCGCGAACCAGGCTCTGGGCCATCGAAATGATCCACTTGTCCATCAGCGACCGCTCTGAAACGGGGGTGCTGTTCTCAGGTGGGGTCCATTTGTCAACGGACGCGTAGGTCGCGAAGAAACTGTAGGCGTTCCACAAGGGCAGAACGACCGAACGAACCACGTCGCGGACTCCGCCTTCGGAAAAGCGCATGGGTTCCGCGCGGACCAAGGGCGAGTTGATGAGGTAGGCCCGCAGTGCATCGGCACCGTGTTCGTTGATGACGTCGTTGGGGTCGGGGTAGTTCTTGAGCGACTTCGACATCTTACGGCCGTCTTCGGCCAAAATCAGCCCGTTCACGATCACGTTTTTGAACGCCGGTCGTTCGAACAAGGCGGTGGACAACACGAGCAGGGTGTAGAACCAGCCGCGGGTTTGGTCCAGCCCTTCAGCGATGAAGTCGGCCGGCAGGTTGTTCTCGACGAGATCTTTGTTTTCGAAGGGGTAGTGATTTTGGGCGTAGGGCATCGAGCCCGACTCGAACCAGCAGTCGAGGACTTCGGGCACCCGTTTCATGGGCCCGGCGCAGGCCGCGCAGGTCCAGGTGTGCTCGTCCACAAAGTGCTTGTGCAGGTCGTCGACCTTCTCGCCGCATTTGGCTTCGAGGTCGGCGATGCTTCCGACGACGTCGATGGTTTCGCAGTCTTCGCAGCGCCAGATGGGCAGGGGAGTGCCCCAAAACCGGTTGCGGCTGATGGCCCAGTCGCGGGCGTCGCCCAACCAGTTGTGAAAGCGGCGTTCGCCCACGTAGTCGGGAACCCAGTTGGTTTGTTCGTTGTTCGCGACCATCATCTCGCGGATTTTGGTGACGTTCACAAACCAGGTTGAAATCGCTTTGTAGATGAGCGGCGTGCCCGACCGCCAGCAAAAAGGGTAGTCGTGGTCGATGGTGGCTTGCTTGAACAACCGACCGCTGTCTTTCAAGTTCCGAATGATGACCTTGTCGGCGTCTTTGACGAACTGGCCTTCGACCAAGGGGAACGCATCGGTGAAACGTCCTTCCATGTCGGTGGCGTCCCGCATGGGGATTCCCTCGCGCTGGCAGACCCGGGCGTCGTCTTCACCGAATGCGGGTGCTTGGTGGACAATTCCGGTGCCGGAATCGGTGCTGACGTAGTCGTCTGCGACCACCCGGAAGGCACCTTCTTCCTTGGCGTCCGCAAACGTATCCCACAGCGGTACATAGGAGAGGCCGACAAGGTCTGCGCCTGTACATGTGGCCACGACAGTGGCGTCTTCACCCAGGATGGAGTCCTTCAAGGCTTCGGCCACCACGTACACAGGCCCGCCTTCTTTGAGCTGGGCTTTGACGTAGGTGATGGACGCGCCCACGCAGAGCGCCATGTTCGACGGCAGGGTCCACGGGGTGGTGGTCCAGGCGAGCAGGACGGTGTTTTCGTCGCCCAGCACCGGCAAGCCCACGGTGACGGCCGGGTCTTGGACCTTGCGGTAGTCCATGTTGGATTCGAAGTTGCTCAGTGGGGTACCGAGCCGCCAGCTGTAGGGCATGACCTTGTAGCCTTCGTAGATGAGGTCTTTGTCCCACAGTTCTTTGAAGACCCACCAGACCGATTCCATGAACGAGGGGTCCATGGTTTTGTAGTCGTTGTCGAAGTCGACCCAGCGGCCGAGGCGGGTGACGGTCTTGCGCCACAGGTCGGTGTAGCGGAGCACAATCGACCGGCAGGCTTCGTTGTAGTTGTCGATGCCGTATGCGCGCACGTCGTCGGGGCCGTTCAGTTCGAGCTTTTTCTCGATTTCCATTTCGACGGGCAGGCCGTGGGTGTCCCAACCGAAGCGCCGTTCGACTTTGTAGCCGCGCATGGCCCAGTAGCGGGGAACGACGTCTTTGAGGGTTCCGGCCAGCAGGTGGCCGTAGTGCGGGGTGCCCGTGGCGAAGGGGGGACCGTCATAGAAAACAAAGTCCTTGTCGCCGCGCACCGAGCGCTTGAAAATGTCGCCGTCTTCCCACAGCTTGAGGATGCCCTCTTCGAGGGCGGGGAAGTTGGGGCGGCTTTCGGGTTTGTCGAACATGGCGAGACTCCGTGCGCGTGCGCGCGAGGAGGCCTGCTAACCCGTGCGTGGGGGTGGGGGCGAGAATGCTGCCCTGGCCTTTCGGCTCAGCGCACCCACATCAATTCACGGATCGCGTGCAGATAGGTGACCCCTGTTCCGGTGTCGACACCGGGGCTGGACGATGAACTGCAGCCATAGTTCGCCCAGCCGTGTCCGCTGATGTTGCCGTCTCCCCCATACCAGCCGTTGACTCGGTTGCCCCACCGGGCGCCACCGTTGTGATCGCATGCACCACCGGCGCTCATATAGGTGCACCCGAGGCTGTCGTAGAGGTTGAACCCGTAGCGGTCGAACATGGTGCAGCCGCCCGCTTGCAGAAGGGGGGGGGCGCGATCGTTGAAGTAGCTCTCGTAGGTGGCGGGTTCAATGATGTCTCCCGGACCACTGAAGTGCGCGAGGGCGTTCTCTCTCCCTTCGGGAATGGGTTCGGCAAAGTTGATGTTGAAGTCGTCGGGGTCAGTGGTGAGCATCTCGTCGAAGGGCACTTCGTTGAAGCTCTGATATTTGGCTTCTCCGCTTGCCGTAATGTCGAGGTCGGTCTCGTCGTGCAGGGCCTCTGTGGTCCAGACACTGTCGGAATACAGAAAGTTGCTGTCGACGGCCTTCATTACCAGTGTCCAGCCACCGCCATCGGTGTCCATATTGCAGTAGACCTCGTAGGTGTCGCTGATGGGCTGAATCCAGTAGACACCAGTTCCAGCGCTGGGCCGCTGGTCCAGCAGGTCGCTACAGTCGAGTGCAGGGCAGGCCTCATCTCCTCCGATTTCACAGTCGGACTCGTGGGTTGCGGTCGCTGAGTCCCCATTATCGTCACCATCATGGGGAGTGACTTCACAGGTCCAGAGTTCGTCGGTTCCGATGGCATCGAATGGAAGGGTGTCTCCCTCTTCGATGGTGGAGTCGGTGTCAGCGAACGGGGCGCCATCGACGTCCCACGCAAAGCCATAGGAGATGGGGTCACCGTCTTCATCGGTGGATTCTTCGTCGATGGTGCAGACGATTCCTGTGGTGCACGAGTCGCTCAGGGTGTCGTCGGACCACGCTCCATCCACGAGCACGCCATCGTATCCACTGGGGCCTGAATCGCCGATGTCGGTGCCCGAGCCTTCATCCAAGCTCCATAGAGCGATGGTGTCGGAGGTCAGACGAAGGTTGTTGTTGGGGGTGAAGGGTCCGTCGTAGAGGCGTCCTTTCGTGATGCGTACGGCATCGATCCATCCATAGAACTGGTGACTTGAGGCGGGCGCCCCGACACTGGGTTCGTTTTGGTTTCCGATGAACAGATCTTCGAGTCCATCTTGGAAAAATGGACTCGATGTGAAGGAGACGCTCTCCAGTTCCCCATCCACATACAGTTCCAGGCCTTGGGTTCCACCGCTGGTTTCGAAGACTGCGGCAACGTGTTGCCATTCCCCGATTTTTGCGGTCGTCGAACCCAAGTTGTCGATGTTGCCCGTTTCTGTGCGGTGGATGGTGTACCAGCGGTCTGTGGTGGGGTCGACGGCAATGTTCCAACCGTTGGCGCCATTGGTCACGGTGGTCACAACGACGTTGCGGTGACCCAGTCCGTTCCACTTCACCCATGCTTCGGCCGTGAACGTTCCATCGGATGTGCCGATGGCGACGGGTGTGCCCATATCGACCCACCCCACATCGTCAAAGAACAGGGCGCTGCACGAGCCGAGGTCGGTGCCCTCTTGCTCAATCTGGCATGCGTACCCGCCGGTGTGACCTGCCGCCTCGCAGGGCGCATCGTTCCAGTCCCCTGCGTAGGCTGGCCATTCACTATCTTCGTGGTACATCTCGGCGCAGTTTTCCGTGCCGCTTCCATTGGGTTCCCCAACACGCCAATTCACATAGCTGGATGGATCGCCACTGCTCCATTCCCAACTGCCCTCCGAAGCGAGATCGTTGTAGCCAATCCAGAAGGAGTTTCCGGTCAGCCCTGTGGCGAGGTCAAAGATGCTGGTGTTGTCTTCCGAATTGGTGATGCTGACCAGATCGCCACCCTCGGCGGCACACGCTTCTTCGGCTTCAAACCAGGTCAGCCCATGGATGCCGAATACCTTTGCGCACCGGAGGCCATCCCCCATGTCGGTCCAGCCCTCGGCGCAGGGACCGTCTTGAATGGAGACGCTGGGTGCGGTGGGCGGTGTGTTTTGGACCGTGAGGGTGTCGGAGGTTCGTGTGTTTGTGCTTTCGCCGTCGTCTGCAGTGACCTCCACTGAAACGGTGTCGCTCTTGTCGAAGTGAACGGCGCCGGCCAGCGTGGCGCTGGTGGTGTCCTGAACGACGCTGCCGTTCACGCTGAAGGCGTAGGTGATGGTCAGTTCGTCATCGTCGACATCGGACACGACGGGTACTGCGGTGACGGTGTCGTTGGTGTACAGAACACTCGGGATCAGGGTCGCAGAGGTCACTTCGGGGGCTGTGTTGCCCACGGTGGCGATGGCGGAATCGGTGGCGCTGCCGCCCTTGCCGTCGGTCACGGTCACCGTGCACACCACGGCGTCGCCTGCGGTGATCGGTTCCTCCAAGGTGGATTCAGTGCCCGATGAGGTGGCCGCGGCATCGACCCCGCCCACGGTCCACGCAAAGGTCGCGGTCGTGGCGTCGTCGTCGGGGTCGGAAGCATCGGTGGCGGTGCAGCGGAGCGTGTCGGCTCGCCGGGGTTCTTCGGGGGTGATGGCGGCTGTGACCGATGGGTCCCGGTTGCCCAGCGTGATGGTGGCGGTGCCGACACCCGTTGCGTCGTGGGCGTCGGTGGCGGTGGCGGTGCAGGTGAGCGTGTCGCCCGAAGCGGCGATGATGCTGGTGAGCGGAAGCGAAGCAACGGTCGCACCCCCGGTCCACGCGTAGGTCACGGTGGGTGCATCGCCGTCGGCATCGGTGGCGGTGGCGGTGCACACCAGCGTGTCGTCGTTGTAGGCCGGGTCCGGTGTGATGGACACGGTACCCATCACAGGAGCGGTGTTGGTGACGGTGGCGCTGGCGGTGCCTGTGCCCGTCGCGCCGTACGAATCGGTGGCGGTCGCCGTGCAGGTGATGATCGAATCGACCGCA
>Ga0115012_10001073_pt1 | contig 15730 bp, 3 predicted proteins | sample TroAtlMetagenome_FD_88706 | JGI IMG/M metagenome (GOLD analysis project Ga0115012, IMG submission 88706) | Marine eukaryotic phytoplankton communities from Atlantic Ocean - Tropical Atlantic ANT10 Metagenome | ecosystem: Environmental > Aquatic > Marine > Oceanic | place: Tropical Atlantic Ocean...
GAGTAAGATGCCTTTAAATAAATTAGAGAATTTTATAAAGAATACTGAAGGACGTATTCTTTATGTAAACCCAAATGATCTTGACGCTACTGATGGTATCGAGAATCAAGGTAATTCATTAACTAAACCTTTCAAGACTATTCAGAGAGCACTGATTGAGTCTGCTAGATTTTCATATTTGGAAGGAAACGATAACGATATAACAGAAAAAACAACTATATTACTATTTCCTGGTGAACATATAGTTGATAATAGACCAGGTTTTGGAATTAAAAGCGTTGCTGGAGATGCTAGAGCAGTAACTCCTAGCGGAGCTGTAAGTAATATTGGTGCTACAGAGACATTTACTCTAACTTTAAACTCTAATTTTGATTTAACACAAGAAGATAATATACTTTATAAGTTCAATAGTGTTCATGGTGGTGTTGTTGTACCTCGTGGTACATCTATTGTTGGACTAGATTTAAGAAAGACAAAAATAAGACCTAAGTATGTTCCAAACCCAACAGATGATGATGTACCAAATTCTGCTATATTCAGAATTACTGGTTCTTGTTATTTCTGGCAGTTTACTATCTTTGATGGTGATGAAACTGAATTAGTATATACTGATAATCGAGATTTTGGATCTGCTAATCAATCTAAACCAACATTCTCTCACCATAAATTAACTGTATTTGAATATGCTGATGGTGTTAATAACATTGAGAGTTATCAATTAACAGACCTTCAAGTATATTATAGTAAATTATCGAATGCATTTAATAGAGCATCTACAAGAGAAATAACTCAGAAGTTCCCAGTTAATTCTGGAGGATTTGCTCCACAAAGACCTGAGTTTGAAATTGTTGGTGCGTTTGCTACTGATGATAAAGCAATAACAAGAATTATTGCTGGTGATGGTGCTACTGCTGGTAATTTAGTTACTGTAACTACATCCTTACCTCATGAAGTATCTGCTGGAACTCCTATTAAGATTAATGGAGTTAATGTAACAGATTTCAATATTTCCACAAAGGTACAGAATGTAATAGATGAGAATAGATTTACATATTTACTTCCATATGTAAGACCGAACTTACCTGCAGGACCTTCTGCTGGTTTAAGTGGTTCTGGTGCTTTTGTTTCTGTTGAAACTGATACTGTTACTGGTGCTTCTCCATATATCTTTAACTGTTCGATGAGATCAGTATATGGTATGTGTGGTATGCATGCTGATGGATCTAAGGCAACTGGATTCAAATCTATGGTTGTGGCACAGTTTACTGGTGTTTCACTACAAAAGGATGATCGTGCATTTGCTGAATATAATGCTACTAATAGAGGTTATGATAAGATTTCATATACCAAACAAACAGGAAATAAACTTTCTCAAGAGTCTTCATCACAAATTAATGAAACTGTTTATCATTTAAAATCAACTGCTGTTTATAGAGAAGGTTGGAAAAACGTACACGTTAGAGTATCTAATGATGCAGTTATCCAGATTGTTTCTGTGTTCGCAATTGGATATCATATTCATTTCTTGATGGAGTCTGGTGGTGATGCTTCAGTTACAAACTCAAACTCAAACTTTGGTCAGTTTGCTCTTGCTGCTGATGGATTTAAGAAAAGAGCTTTTGATAAAGATAATAAAGGTTATGTCACAAATATAATTACTCCAAGAGCAGTTATAGATGATGAATTTGAAGTTGAATGGTTACAGGTAGATAAAGATAGCACAAGAAAAATATATGCTGCTTGTGTGAGTGGTAATAATAGTGATGGTATTTCTATTAATTTGAATAACCCTGTCACTACACGTAAGAACCGTATATACTTACTGGGGCAGACTAACCCATCTCTTGTACCATCTGATATTGCTCAAGGATTTAGAATTGGTGCTAGAGTTAATGAGAAACTGCAAATTAACGCTGGTGCTTATGAAGCAACTATTTTTATGTCTAAGGGTGCGAAACAAATTGCATCTGCTACTTCAGAGAAAAAATATACATCAGTTTTCCATTCCGATCCAGTAAATAATGTAAATTCCTCTATCTATACTATAGAAGGTGGTCATGAGTTGATGAATGGTGAGTCTGTCAGAGTTATATCTGAATCTGGAAGATTACCAGAAGGTTTAGACCCACATGCTGTATATTTTGCGATTACTAGTTCTCAGGATAGTGACCTAGCTACAAATGAAATAAGATTAGCATCATCAAGAGCTAATGCTGAATTAGCTGATCCAGAGTATCTTAAAACTATTTCTGATCGTGCTTCTGGTGGTTTAAAAATTCTTAGTAGAGTTTCTGATAAGAAACCTGGTGAATTAGGACATCCAATTCAGTTTGATACTACAACTTATGAAGGAGAATGGGATCCTACTAATAATCCTGGTGTATTAACTAATAGAGTTGGTGGTTGGTTTGTTCATGTTAATATGAGCAATACTATTAATGAAGGATTAGCTAATAAAGATGCTTCTGGTGCTGCAGTTCCTTATTATCCACAATCAACAGTAGCAGAACTTACTGGTGAAGAAATACCATATATTACAAGAACATCTGATGATAGAAGTTTAGATGAGAAATTATTTAAAGTTAGATATGTAGTACCTAAAGAGATAATTGACTCTAAAGATCCTACTGATGGATTTATCCTACAAGATTCCAGTGCTACTGGTGTTACTAGAATAGAAGATTTTGCTAGGACTGAGATTGGAAATGGTAATGATATTACCATACAACCAAATGATCCTGGTTATGAATTTGATAGAAATACTAGATTCATAGCACATTTAAGTTATGATGTTAATTCTACTATTGCTACAGTTAGATCTGACAAGGTACATAATCTAAAACCTAATGAGCAAATAATTATTAGGGGTATTACAACAACTACAAATACTACAGGATTATTTGATAGGGAATTTAATGGAACCTTTAAGGTTGAAACTATAATCGATGATAAAACCTTTACTTATAAAGTTAAAAAGTTAGTTGATGGTGAACCTGTTGGTGATACAATCATCGTAGGATCATATACAAATAGCAACCATGTTAGGAATACAGATCTTCCTAGATTTGAAAGAAACGATACGAAACAGAATCTCTATATCTATCGTACAGAGACAATAACACCATACAAATATAATGTTCAAGATGGTGTTTATCATCTATATGTTTTAAATGGTAATAACACTGTTGAAAAGGAATTTACAACTGCAAAGTATAATCAGAGTGTTGTTGATCTTTATCCACAATTGGATAGAGATAATACTGATGATAACCCTCAATCATCTCAATCATATGCTCAACTATCTCCTATTGGACAGGTTGTAACTAATGATCTCAAGAAGAGTGTAACTAGAGAAACTATTAATAAGTTTGTAGATACTTTTGGTATTAGTAATACAATTACTGCTATATCAAATAGTGCTACTAATCCTACTTTAACATTAAGTGCTGAACACCATTTAAATGGTTTAAGATATGTTGAAGATGGTGATATTACTAGTATTACTAATAATGCAGCACCTCATGTATCGGGTACTTATTATAATATTAAACTATTCTCTAGCTCAGTATCTCCATCAAGTGCTCCTTGGAAGGGTGCTACTGCTAAAGTTGTTGTTGATGATACTACAAAATTAGTTACTTCAGCAGAAATAATTGAAGGTGGATCTGGTTATACTGCTGGTGATGAACTATATTTTGATGCTTCTTCTGTTGCTGCTGGTGGAATAGGTGGTGCACCTACTAATAGTAAGATTACTGTTAAGGCAGATCATATTTCTATAGTTAATGATAAAAATTATGTACAAATAACTGGTATAACAACTGGTACTGATGCTTATTATAGAATTCAATCAACTCCTGATGAGAATCAAATAAATATCCGTACAAATGCTTCTAATGATGCAATCTTACCTGGACAGCAAGTAATTGATTTAGGACCTTATTCAGAAGTTACTGGGTTTGATCCTTCAACCGATTCTGTAACAATAGATGAGGTTACAACAACTACTTTTGACACTACTGCTCCTCATGGATTATCTGCAGGTAATCGTATTAGATTCCTTAATAAAGATGATAAGAAATTAGTAGATATTATTGTTAATGAGGTTAAGACTGATGCTAATGGATATCCTACTAAATTTACAGCAATAACAACAGGAATTACACTTACATCTACCACTGCTAATGATGCTACAACTCCTAAGTATATTCTTAAGCATGGATTAGGATCACATGATGCTATATCTGGAAGAGCTGGTGAGAATCTAGGAACAAGAGGATTCTTATTATTTGACCATGATACTTTACAATTAGGTTCTGCTACAACAACTGAGGGACAGTTCTTAGTTAATTTTGGTGATGGAACAGTAATTAATACTGGAACTACTGCTGAAAAATTATCTAAGAGAAGATCTGTTGAATCTAGATTCCCATTAGGATCTTATATTCAGATTGATAGTGAAATTATGAGGGTTCGTAAGAAGTCTCTTGATGGAACTAACTTTGATAATCTAGTTGTCATTCGTGGTGCTTTGGGTACAAATATTGCTCCACATGATGCTAAGTCTGTAATTAGGAAGATTAAACCATTACCTCTTGAGGTAAGAAGACCATCTATCTTAAGGGCATCTGGTCATACGTTTGAATATCTTGGTTATGGTCCAGGTAACTATTCAACTGCTTTACCTCAGATAACTAAGAGGACTCTAACTGAAAGAGAGGAGTTCTTATCACAGTCACAAGAAACATCTTGTGGTACTGTTGTCTACACAGGTATGAATGATAAGGGTGATTTCTATATTGGAAACACCAAGATCTCTGCTGATAGTGGTGAACAGGTTACATTTGATATTCCAATCCCAACTGTAACGGGTGAAGATCCAAGTAAATTAAGTGTTATCTTTGATGAAGTTATTGTTAAAGAGAGAATACTTGTTGAAGGTGGAGCATCTAATCAGATACTCTCCCAGTTCAATGGTCCAGTTACCTTTAATGGAACAGTTAGATTTAGTAAAGATTTAACTATAACTCAAAAGTTAAAGGTAGAAGGTATTGTTGACTTTAAGAATCCTAAAGCTAATTCCTCAACAAACTGTGCTAGTGGTACTTTAGATGCTGCTTTCAATGTTGTTGGTGGTGTTGCTATTGGAGAGGATCTTTATGTATGTAAGGAGATTAAGACTTTCTCTTCTGAGCAATCAACTAGCACTACTTCAGGTGCATTAGTAGCTTCTGGTGGTGTTGGTATTGGTAAGAACGCTTACATTGGTGGACTTGTTGTTATAGCAGGTAATACAACTGTTGGTGGTGAATTATCTGTAACTGGTACTTCTACTCTTAAAGGTAATGTAGATTTAGGTGATGCTATTACTGATACTGTATCATTTACTGGTAGAGTTGATACAGATTTATTACCATCGGCAGATGAAACTAAGAATCTTGGTAGTGTATCTAATAGTTGGGCTGAGATTCATTCTGCATCTCTTCAAACAAAGGCAATTGCCATAACAGGTAATACTCCTTCTACAAGTAAGCAAACTGGTGCTTTAACTGTAGGTGGTGGTGTTGGTATTCTTGGTGATTTACATGTTGGTGGAGACATTATTGCGTTTGCTTCTTCAGACGAAAACTTAAAAGAAAATATCGCACCTATTGAAAATTCTCTTTCTAAGGTCTTATCAATTACTGGTAATACTTTCAGTTGGAACGCAAGTTCTTCTAGATCTGGTGAATTTGATACTGGTGTAATCGCACAAGAGGTTGAGAAACTTGGTCTTCCTGGTGTAACTACTACTAGAGATGATGGTACTAAGGCAGTTAGTTATGAAAAACTTGTTCCTCTATTAGTGGAGGCAGTTAGGGAACTTAATACTAAAGTTGAAACCTTACAGTCTTCCGTTGATGAATTATCTAATGTAGGTATCTCTACTAAATAACTAAAAATCATTATAAATGGCTAATATTACAAAATCATTCAATTTCCGTAATGGTGTCCAAGTTGATGATGACAATCTATTAGTAAATCCTTCGGGTCTGGTTGGTATAGGAACTACCGTTCCTACTGAGGCTTTGGATGTTAGAGGAGATTGTGTAGTATCTGGACTTGTTAGTTCAACAACTGCTAAATTTGTAGATCTTGAAGTAACAAATCTCACAACAGGTACAAATAATTTAGCGATAGGTGTTGATAAGATAATTGGTGCTGGAGTTAGTATTAGAGCAGGTATAATAAGTGCAAATACTGCTCAAACTGGAGTAGTTACATATTATGGAGATGGTGGTAAGTTAAACAATATTCCAACTTCTCAATGGAAAGATTTAAATATTGGGTTAGGTTATACAAGTATATACAATGAAGGTTTTGTAGGAATAGTTACTGGAGATCCAAGATTCGCCCTTCAAATTTCAGGATCAAATGATTTATCTAATTTTATTGATGGTGTAGGTATTACATCTGAGGGTGGTATAGTTGCTACAGGTATAGTTACTGCTGGTGTTCTCGACTCTACTTACATTATAGGTAATGTTACTTCTGGTATTAGTACATTAGGAATTTCAACTGCTGATTCTCTTAGTGTTGCTGGTATTGTAACTGCTGGAATAGGATTTACTGGAGATGTAAGAGGTAATATTGTTAGTGGAATATCTACTATAATTCAGGTAGATTCAACTAATGTAAGTGTTTCTGGTGTTGTAACTGCTACTACATTTAAAGGTGATGTTGAAGGTGGTGTAACTGGTGATGTAACTGGAAATTTAACAGGTCACGTTGCTGGTAATATAGTTGGTCTTGCTGCTACAATTAATGGACCATTATCAGTAAGTGGTTCTATTACTGGTACTACCGAAGTAAATACTGTAAGATTAATTTCATCAAGTTCTACTCTAGGAATTTCAACTGCTAGTAAATTAAATATAACTGAGAAAATAGGTGTTGGTATTCAAAACCCTGCTAATAATGTTGACATATACAGTTTAGGGGATACTAAAACATTAATAGCTGGTGCAGATACTGCTTCTCTTCTTATAAGTCAAAGAACTGTTACAGGAATTGGAGAGAGTGTTTCTGCGATTAGATTTGGTGCTACCTCTAAGAGTCTTGAAATAATAAATGGAGATACTGGCGATTTCAGTAGTATTATACATGGTGGTGGTTTTAGTGGAATTAATACTGGATCATTTAAATGGGTATATGGTAGAACTAATGCTGAGTTGATGCAACTTAGTTATGATGGTAAGTTAGGTATTGGAAAAATACCAGAGACTACATTAGATGTTGTTGGTGTTGCTACATTCTCTAGTTCTGTTAGAGTCGATGGTTCTCTCACTGTTAATGGATCAATCTTTGGTAATGGTTCTGGAATATCAAATTTAACTCTTCCAAGTGTTGCTAATGGTACTAACATTAATGCTACAACTGGAATATCAACAGTTAATGAATTAGATGTTGCTAAAACTATTGGAGTTGCTACGGTAGCGATTGGTACTGCTAGAGAACATGTTGAAAGTGGTATTGATATTGATGCTCAAAATAGTACGGCATTATTATTAAGAGTTGGTATTGGATCTACTCAACCTGGTACTACATTGGATGTAAAGGGTGGATTATTTGGTAATATGCCAGGTAATGTAAGCACAGAAACTCTTGTTGTTGGTAAAACATTAACATCATGTGCTGTTGACTTTTCTAATGCTGGTAAGGATCTTTCTGGAGTTAGTGCTAATAGATATTATATGTTACCGCCAAAAATAACTACATCAGATCGAAATAATATACCAAGTGGTAATTTACAATCTGGTGCGTTGATTTATAATACATCAACTAACAAGATTCAAGTATATAACGGTAGTTCATGGGTTGACTTACACTAATGGCAAGAAAGAATTATCAGATCAAGGCTAAAACTGCTGAAGCGTGGCAGAGAATACATGATGAATTAATTCTAGATGGGTCTAGTGAGGTAAATGTACCATCGAGAAAATGTACTTGTAAGGAGGATAAGACTCATAGTCCAACTAGGGGAACATATCAATTATCTGCAGAAGAGGTTGCTGAATTAAGATCTCATCCTGATATTGATTATGTCGCATTAGATGATATCTATCATCCAGAAGAAAGAGCAGAAATTATACCCGATGCTCAAACTAGATTTGCTAGTAGTGTTAAAAATTATAGATCTTTATATGATGTAACTCCTCCTGTAGAAGTTAAAAATTCTTTAATGGCTACTACTGGCCAACTTAATCAGGGAGTTACTAATTGGGTTCATGTTAGTGCTTTATCAGGATCTAGTCCTGCTATGAGTTATTGGGCATCACTACCATTATTAACAGAATATGGTGTCTATAAGTCGGTTCCTACTGATAAAACTCAAGAAGATCCTCATAAAGATGATACTTTAGAATGTGAGAATACTTTTGCTATATCTACAGGTGCATTCTATCAACTAGAAATTTCTATTGATGGTGAACTAGGTGAAGTTGAGTGGGCAAAATCTGGAGGTACTCCAAAGTATTATCCTTTATCAAATAAATTTAATAGTTATGTTGGTGTTAATAATGATAGTGTCTCATTAAATCCAAGAGTTGATCAAAGTAATCCGAAGAACCATAAGTATCAAGTTATAAATTTAGGTTATCTTACTGCTGATACTTACACAATAAAAGCAAGGATTAAGAATGGTGATTACCATGATCCAGCAACAGATAATTGGAATTATAATCCAGGCGGTATAGCATGGAGGTTAATGCAGTATAAGTCTAGTGAAGGAAGTAATACTTCACAAGCTTATTTGAGTGGAGCTGATAGTGAAGTTACTTTTACAATACCTAGAACAAGTCCAACAACATCTGAAAAGAATAGAACAGGTTATCAACTATTAAGATGTCAATCAGGTGCTAGTAATACTTGGACTGATTCTAAGGATGTAAAGACTTCAAATATTAATTATACTAATGATGGATATGATACTGATGTAATTGTTATTGATGATGGCACATGGCACGGACATCCTGAATTTTGTACTGACGATAGCGATCCATCACATTATATTCCAGGAAATGTTTTAGCAAGACATGGAACATCTGGTGCTTTGGATCTTTTTATGGATGCTCCATATTACTTAGATCCAGATTGGTTTAATGCTGATTCTAATAGATTAGAAGTTCGTTGGGATGGAACAAGGGTTCCCACTGATGCTGCAGCAAGATCTTGGTGGACTAGTTCTTCTAGTAGATCATCTACATTTTTAAGTAAATCTTCTGGAACTGGTTGGAATAGAACAGATACACTTGGATCTTCTAATTTTACAAATTATGCAAGATCAGCCGCTTGTGGTACTAAAACAACAACTCCTACAGACGGGGATCATGGAACTCCTGTTGCTTCTCTAATTTATGGAAAGAATTTTGGATGGGCATTTAATTGTAATAAATGGTCAATAGATTACAATAGAATGAGTGCAGAAGGATACTGGGGTATTGTTAAATTATTTCATAATTTCAAACCAGATAATCCAAAGTTTGCAGATACTGATTCACCATTTTATGAAAATGGTGATTATAAAAAAGACCCAACAATAGTGAACTGTAGTTGGGGTAGACCACTTTGGTATACAAATCCAATAGGTCTTGATGCATCGGTGACAAGTTCATCATCTCCATACAGTTATTTAAATAACGGGGGAACATATAATTATAGGGGAACTGCAGGAACATATCCTGCTCAAACAGCTGGACAAGGATTTAGTACTCCTAAATTTGCTCATAGAGGTTCTTCTAGAGGTCCTGCTAGAGTCCAAGATGGTAATACAAACCAGTCTAAGCAAAAACACACATATGTTAGTGGTGCTGGTGCTGAATATTGGGTAAACTATGGACAGCAGTATTTTGAACCAGTTGGAGGTAATGCTGCTAATCTATCAACTGGATCAGTTGGTCAAGGAGATCCTAATAGTGAAAATACAGATATAAGAGAAGTAATTGATGCAGGAGTTGTAGTTGTTTTTAGTACTGGTAATACTAGTAATTATTATGTAAGTCCAACGGATGAGGATTATAATAATACTGTGGATGGTTTTCATGTTAATAGATTAGCATTTCCACAGCAAATTTCATATGATAAACCAATGATTATTATTGGTGCTATAGGTGATAGTCTTCGAGATGATTGGGATTTAACGGGAGATGCACCTTTTAAGGAGCAAGCAAGTAGTCAGTTTGATATAAAATCAGAAAGACTTCCTGCTGGATCTCCATATATGTCTCATGCAGAATGGGCTGGTGGTAATTCGGAATATGGTCCAAGTCAAGGAGACTATAGTTCTAGAGGATCTGCTATTGATTTTTATGCTCCTTCAGAGACATTAGCTGCATCTGTTAAAACTGATAGCAGCAATTTAACTACTCATATTTGGCAAGACATAAGGTATAAGAGATTAGAAACTCATCCAACTGGAGGAAAATCTTATCAGGATATGCTTTTTGGTGGAACATCTGCTGCTGCCCCAGTTGCTTCTGGATTAATTGCTTGTGCATTACAGCAAAATAGAGGTTGGACTCCATCTCAAGTAAGATCAAATTTAAAATCTGCTATTAGTGCTGAAGGAACTAGTTTTTATAGAGGATACAGACCTGGTAATAGTCCTGATGATCCAAAATGGATGGGTACTTACAGTACTTTTGGGTCAGATGTAAGAGTAATTAAAGAATATACGGGAGTTACGAGTAAATCAGCACATCCGTCTATTGTAGATAATTCTGGATTAAATACTGGAGGACCTGATAATGAAAAGTTTACAATAACTGAAAATAGTACGTCAGTTTCTCATAAAGTAAAGATTCATGGTATAAGAGAGTTTGCGGAAAGTGATACTACTATAATTTTAAAATTAAAGAATGGATATTATCCAATTGAAGTTTCTACAGATGAAACAAATCATTTAGTTACAGGTCAATATCAACTTAGAGTTGATCCAACTTCCAATAAGAAATTACAGATTAGTGATAATTCTGGAGGTGCTTGGGATGATTTTGAAATTGAAGTTGTTAATGGTAGGTTTGTATGTCATGGTGTTTCAAAAGCATATTATGTTCAGGACGTTACTCCCACACAAGGATTGCCTAGTGGTGGAGGAAGTACTACAGCGACTTATTCGTTAACAGCTAATACTTATAGTGTTAATGAAGGTGATACTATTATAACTTCTTGTCAAACAACTAATGTTTCTCAAGGAACTACGATATATTGGGAATTAACTGGTAGTATAACTGCTGCTGATTTCACAGGAGCAGCATTAACAGGATCATCTAATGTATCAGCTTCTGGATACTTCCAATTCCTTCATACTCTTAAGCAAGATACTTTAACTGAAGGCACAGAAAGTATTACTATCAAGTTATATTCAGATTCAGGAAGAACAACGCAAGTAGGTAATAGTATATCCATTACTGTTGTTGATACTTCTACTACAAATACTGGAGGTGGAGGTGGATCATCTACTGCCCAATCAGGTGAATTCACTGTAACTAAAGCTGGACCTTTCTTTTCATCAGGTGATATACGCTGGAGTGCATTGAGATATAATTTTAAAGAGACTCAAAGTGGAGCAATTAAATGTTCGGAACTTTGGCAGAATACTAATATTAATGATACAGATCCTATAGTACCTCATTGTACTGAAAACGATCAGGTTAAAGATTCATTTACACTTTCTGGAGGTAAGTACACAGCTACTGGTACTGCTACTAATTGGAAAGCATCTTTGATGAGAGATTCTGTGAAGAGATACACTGGAACTTGTTCTGGAACTTATGTTGAACTAGATATGGGTTTATATACTGCTAGTGGTAATAAAGGTATTGATTGGGATGGGCAAGGTGTTGCTGATGCTGCTGGTTCAACAAACGGAAACTATACTAGAAATATTCAAAAGATAATAAATTTAAAAGGTAGTTGTGTATCTACTGACACTGGTACTAATGGATTAGTTGGTGGTGGAGGTGTTGGTTCTAATAAAAAACCAGCAGCTATGTTAGTATTGCCTAATCCAATGAAGGCAATTAATACTCGTATTAATAATACTGGATCTATAATTGGTGCTGGTGGTTTAGGTGGATTTTATTCTACACATCAAACTAATAGTGATCCAGGTAAAGATGGCGGTCCAGCATTACAATTATTCCATGAAGGAAATATAAATGGTGGTATAAAAGTACATAATACTGGTCAAATTTATGGTGGTGGTGGAAGTGGTGAGCAAGGCGAGATGGGATATCCTGGTGCTGCAGGTCAATGTACTTCATCGGGATCATCTACCAGTACGTTTATTGGAGGTTATTACACGACATGTCCAGGTACTGGTGCTAGTGCTGGTTGTGGTGGTGGACAATTTATGGGATCAGTTTGTTTTTGGCAGATAGATTGTAATGGTGATGGTACTTTTGATGGTAGTATTTGTGCAAGTGTTTGTGAACAGACAACATATTGGACTAATAACTATGGATCTAGTACAACTCCCGTACCAGGTATTGGTGGTGCTGGTGGAAATGGTGAAGGTCATAATCAACCAAGACAAAATGGATTCCAAGGAACTGATCCAGTTCAAGCACAGTGTAATAATGGTGGTAGTTTAGAAGGTGGTCAAGTAGCAACTGGTGGTGGTGCTGGTGGTAATGGTGGTGCTTATGGTCAACCTGGAAGTTCTACACTAGGAACTCCTGGTGATGGTGGAAGAGGTGGATCTGCTATTTGTGGAAAGAATTATACTCTTACTGGATCAACTGGTGCTGCAAATATTAAAGGTGCTATTGATCTTCTATGTGATGGTGCTGCTGCTCCTAAACCACCAGCACAAGGACTACCAGTTCTTACTGTTACTATGACTAGAGGACAGCATGTTAGATTTAATAGACCAGCATCTCATTTACTTGTAACTAGCGTAGGTTCAAATGGTGTAAGTAATAATAATCCTGTTTCTTTCATTCTTCGAGATATATGTAATGACAGATCAATGCGTGATTATGCATTACGAGATTTGATTATCTATGATTCCGTTAATACAACCACAGAGATAAAAAGATGTACTTATAATCATCCTAATACTACTGATCATGCTATGAATCTTGTACCAGGAGCTTATCCTCTTAAATGGATTGGATTACATCCATATAATACTGCTACTGGTGATATCACAGCACCTTATGATATAAACAATGAGACAAATGTTCCTGATGATAGGGGTGGATTTGGAAGTGATCCAACAGAATTCAATCATAATCGTAGAAATCCTTCTGTAATAGTTAATAATGATCAGCAACTAGATATGTGGGATACAACAAATCCTGATATTAATAGAAGATTTTTATTATTACCACCTGCAGGAGGATCTTCAAATATTACTCCTTGGGAAAGATCTTGGGATACAAATAGAGGTCATGATAATGCTACTGATTTCCCTGCCATTAATAATCTTTGGCATCAATATATGAGAGATCTAGCAGTCACTACAAGTAATATTGATCCACAAGCAAGTGCTTCATTTGGAAGTGACGATCATTTACAAGATGGTATATGGGAGTTTGATGTTGACCAAGGAAAGACTGGAATTTATACGATAAAAGCTAGATCAGATAATAATGCTAAGTTCTATTGGGGAACATCTCCAGATATAACACCTACCAATGCACTAGGTTTTATGGAAACTACACCATACGATAGTCATGGTGCTAATTTTGGTGTAGGTCAAGCACCTACAGGATTTACTGAACTAGGTCGTATTTGGCCATACGCAAGTGAAGGTGGAAATGGTCAGACAAATTGGTTTAATGGTTGGTCGAGACAATTAAACGGTTCTGGACAACCTATGCAGGGTTGTACTTATTGGCAATTAAATTTAACTAATGTAGGAAAAATATATTTGTTAGTTAGATTAGTTAATCAACCAGTAGTAAATCCTTCCGATCCTGCTAATGCTGATACTTGGAAAATAAACCCTAATGGTGTTGCTTTCGAGGTTTTTGATCCTAATCAGAGGAGAGTTGCTAAATCTACTGATATAATAGGTAAATATGGTACTTTTGGTGTACCTGAAGCATCATGGAGTGTTACTAATATAAGAATTGATGCTCAAGGAACACCTGTTCCACCAGATTATATGCAGGCAACATCTAGTGCTTTAACTACAACAGGAACCAGATCTGAATTCCTTTCTGATAATCAGTTTAATGATAGTGTTCCTGAAGGTGTCCTTAGTGGCACATCAAAATTTAAACCACAGAGTGCTAATACTGGTTCAGGAGGTATGAAATATACCTATGTGGCAAATAATACATCTGGATCTGTCTCAAAAGACATTACAATAAATTGATGTAATTCTCAAATAATATACATACCTTTGTATGGATTGTACGAGAAGCTCTATAATTTCTTAAAGAACCAGTGGCAGAACTGGCACAAGACCCCCTCAAGGGGGTTTTTTAATGCTATAATATATTCAACTGAGAAACATTGATGCCATTACGTCCACACCAAATTGATGCTCTGGATGCTATGGCAAACCATAATAAGGGGCAAATCATCGTACCTACAGGTGGTGGTAAAACCATGTGTATGATTGACGATACTGAAAGATCAGGTGGTACTACTGTTGTAGTCGCACCACGCATACTATTAGCAGAGCAACTATCATCTGAGTTCCTAGAACAGATTGATAATGTATCTGTGATGCACGTACACAGTGGTGAGACACCCCATTACTCTTCAACTAAGTCAGATGATGTTGCTGATTGGGTTTTTCTTAACAGACTATTTGGTAAGAGAAGTTTAATCTTTACTACATATCATTCATTACACAGAGTACAACAATCAGGTATTCCTGTAGATACCATTTACTTTGATGAGGCACACAATAGTGTTAATAGGAACTTCTTCCCTGCTACTAAATTTTATGGAACTGGAGGTGCTGGTAGGTGCTTTTTCTTTACTGCTACTCCTAAGCATAGTCTTACTGTCCAAAAGGCTGGAATGAATGATAGAGAGGTGTATGGTGATGTTTTGATTAATGTACCAGCACCTAAGTTGGTTGATGAAGGTTACATACTACCACCTAAAGTTGAGGTATATAAGAGTCGTTTACTTAGAAAAGATGAGATCTATTCTGAAGTAGAATCAGAGCATATGATTGGTGCTATTGATAGATTAGAAGTGGATAAGGTTCTTATCTGTGCTAAGTCTACCAAGCAAATCACTGGTCTTTTATCTGAATCTGACTTCTGTTATGAGTTAAAGATGCGTGGTTATTCTTGGATGACTATTACATCAAGGACAGGTGCTATTGTTAATGGTCATAAGGTAGGTAGAGATGAGTTCTTTGAGACTCTTAATGCTTGGGGTAAGGATGACAATAAGAAGTTTGTAGTTCTGCATCATAGTATATTGGCGGAAGGTATTAATGTAAAGGGTCTTGAGGCAGCATTGTTTATGCGTAATATGGATTACATTACTATCTCTCAGACTATTGGTAGAGTAATTCGTTTGGGAAATGAGTATAAAACACATGGCAAAGTATGTGTTCCTGTGTATAATAATGTAGGAATCTCTACTGCCCGAAAGGTTGAGGCAGTTGTAGATACTGTATTCAATCAGGGTCAACCAGCAATTTCAGTTGTAACACGATGAACATTAAAGAAGATGAATACATGTCTAGTGATGTGTGGAAAAGAAATATTCCACC
>Ga0115012_10001074_pt1 | contig 15724 bp, 9 predicted proteins | sample TroAtlMetagenome_FD_88706 | JGI IMG/M metagenome (GOLD analysis project Ga0115012, IMG submission 88706) | Marine eukaryotic phytoplankton communities from Atlantic Ocean - Tropical Atlantic ANT10 Metagenome | ecosystem: Environmental > Aquatic > Marine > Oceanic | place: Tropical Atlantic Ocean...
CTCTTGTTTTCCACTCTATAGCAGTTGCACCACTACCAACAGTGGTTGTAGTCTCCTGACTATCAAATCTTGTTTCTTCAGCAGCAGTAAACAAATGCTTCATGTAAGCAAGTTCAACACCATCGTAATGACGCATACGATAATACTGAAGAGCATCATCAATTGAGTCCTCTATTTGATCGTCATCTACATTGATCTCTAGGACTGGGAATCCCAACTTTCTCAAGCAATAATCTTTTAATTGGTCCCTACTGGCAGGTTCAGCCATAAAAAATACCTACACTTTTCCTAAAGGTATTTATTAATCAAGATCACTTTCAATTATTGGATAGAATAATACATTGAAAGATATTGCTATTTTTTCACCTTCCGTTTCCTGTATTGGAACTCCATGCACAAAATCTGATTTAAAAATTAAAAGACGAGAGGGAATACAATTGTAATAAACATTAGAAAAAGATAAATTGTTTGGAGTATCTGGTAGTTCTACAGACATATCCAATTTATCATAAAAAAATATTTTATTGTCTGGAGAAACTTTTACATAAAAAACCCCAGAAAAAAATGATCCTGGGTGAGAATGTGGAAATATAAAATCCCCCTTTCCACTAATGTTATACCACATGTCATGCATGTGACATCTATTTGTAAAATTTTCCGAATAACCTAAAGAAGTTGCATATTGTCTAACATGCAATAATATATTGTCTGATAATTCTTTGAATACTTCTCTATGATGTAATTTTCTATTTGTTGTGTGTGATGAACGCACAAATAAAGTTGAGCTTTTTGAAACAGGAATTGATAACCCTTTAATTTCTTTTTCTAAATCAGAAATTAAATTATTCTTAAACTCATCAACAACATAAACTGATTTTGGAAACCAAACATCAATTCTCTCACCCATAATTATAAAATAATAATGTTACGTATTGACTCCGTGACGTGGTGATACACCATCAACAGCTTCCTTTAGTAATACGTCTACTGCTATTCTATTTGCAGTGTCAAACTCATCCTTAAGGAATATTTTTTCTTGTTCGGTATAAAGTCTAGATTCCCATTGTTGATGCCATTCTCCATCTTTAAAGATGGGAGTAACTTCAGTAACAACCTGATCAGTAGGACCCTCTGGTTCTTGTTCCGTAATTAATGGGTATACGTTATAGTTTCTCAATAATTCTTTACATGGCAAACCATTATTATTCTTATAAATTTCCGCATTTGGACAATCTATAAACAATTGATCTAATGTATAATGATAGTCTATTATAACATCATCTATAACTTTTATAAATCTCATTAATTTATGCTCCTCTACGTTAATTTTTGAATAGTAACTGATCCCCAATTTGAACCATTTTGAGTATTGGATTGATTGGACCCACCATTGTAGGAACCACCACCTCCACCACTAGGTGTACCACCGCCACCACCACTATATCCACCACCAGCACCAGATGACCCATAACAACATCCATCAGTTCCAGTTCCTCCACCATAACCGCCCTGGCCATTACAAGTATAACCGCCTTGACCCCAATTAGTAAATGAATAAGGATGACTACCACAGTTGGCATTTCCAGAGTAATTTTGATAGAATCCAGCACCACCCCATGTTCCACTGTTACTATAACCGCAGTTACCATTAGAACCACCAGAAGAATTACCACCTGTAACACCAGTGGTACTTGTAGTAGCATTATGAGTAGTACCACTCCAAGGGGATGTACAATTTCCCCCTCCAGAAAATATTAATGGAGTATTATTATTCTGTGCAACACCAGTCATACCACCACCACCACCATAACTATCAGCACCAGTTTGCCCTACTAGTATTTTAAGAACCTCACCACCCGTAAGAGCAAAATCTCCTCTTATACGAGTTCCATAACCACCAAACCAGTTACTGTACTGATTACTGCCACGAGGACCATAAGTTTCAATTCTATAATTTCCAGTTTGAGGAACTGTCCACAATGCAATTCCATTACTGGAGTTCAACCAATTGCTATCATTTTTCCAAGAACCACTATTAGCACCAGACATTCCATTCCTAATTTCACCTAATGATGGACCATTTCTTCCATGTCTGCTATTAGAAGTCCATGTTACAGTACCTGATCCAAAATCATATAATGCAGGTTCCTCACCACCCATACCAACTAATGTTTGTTGTGTTGCCATTTTTTAACCTCCTTAACTTACTTTTGAACCAGAAAGATAGCCATTAGCACTACCTTGGAATAATATAGTCGCTGTTGATCTAGGTCCTATTGTACGGTTACCAGTACCACCATCACTACCATTGTAAAGTGTGAAACCACCACCCTGAGCGAGTGTCATATTACTACCACTGTTATTCAAAATGGTCACCATATCTCCAGGAGTAAAGACTCCGTTCGGAACCGTGATTGTCGCAGAACTACTAACATCAATAAATTTACCACTATCAGTTAGCTGAAGTGTATAAGCACTACTGGTTGTTCTTACGTGTAGTTTCCTTACATTACCATGACCATCTTCAATATCTCCAGTTGATGTGATATTACCACATCCTATTGTACCAACAGAAATGTTTGGTGTTCCAGTAAGACCAGCAGCATTACCTGTACAAGAACTAGAAGATCCACTTGCATTTCCAGTTACATTACCAGTTACATCACCAGTTACACTACCTTGTAGGTTTGCAACAAGTGTTCCTGTTGTGAGTGTTAGATCTCCACCAGAAGCACCAGTTGCAGTTGTAGTAGCTAATGTAAATTTATCTGCTGACTCATCCCATCCTATAAAGGCATTATTTGAATCACCTCTTTCAATGATAATACCAGCATCTCCAGTTGGAGAACCAGTCGTACCATTTCCAAGTTCAAGTAATTTATCAGAAACAGTAGTATTAGTACTGCTAACAGTAGATGTTGTACCGTTAACTGTTAGGTTACCAGTCAATACTGTATTACCAGTTACAGCTAAATCATTTGTTATAGTTAGGTCATTTCCAACTGTTACATCATCAGGAAGTTTAACATAAATTGTTTGGCTAGCAGCTTGGGTTACAATTTCATTTGTTGTACCAGCAATAGTAAGGTTTTGAGAACCAGTAGCAACAGTACCTGTACCAGTATCACCAACAATATTGATGGTTGTTGAAGCACCACCACCACCTATCTGAGCATCAACATAAGTCTTAACAGCCTTCTGTGTAGGAACTTTCTCGTCACTATTTTGTGCAAGAGTTCCATCTATTGAGAACTCATCAATCATAGCACCTAACGTAGCACCGATAGCACCAAGTTGTAATTGGTCTAGACCAGATAAGTTAAATGCGTTAGCATTCAATGTTGCTTTACCAGTTGCCTGTTCAACCTTGAAGTAATCACCAACAGCGAAGTTACCATCTTGGTCAGTGGATACGTAGTAAACACGACCTGGGCGAACTTCATTAATTTCATTCGCAGGAACATTTGCTTGAGATGGAAGTCCAGGCCAATTAGTTGTTGCCCTGCTTCCTGTACCAACGTCTAGGAAGTCATGAGCAGTTAAGCGAACCTGAGAATATCTGAAACGAATCTTGAATGACTGTGCATCACCAGCAGCAGCAGAACTTGCTTTCTCATCAGCAAAGTTAAGAACCGTAATACCAGTTGTGTCAGCAGCTGCTGCACTCAAGGTCATAAACTCATTATTAACTTTAATATAATCCCTTGCCTTGAATATAATACCACCCTGAGTTACACGAATATCAGTAGTAGTGCTATCCGTATCTCTAAGGAGTGTATCCTGAGCAGCAACTTTAGCACCACAAACTGTAACAGAAGCACCATTGGAGTGTGAACTAGCAGTTGTACCTTCCTGAGCACGAGTAACAGTAATTGTATCTGCGTCTGTAACACCAGTGATTATCATCAATTCATTGCCAACAACAATGAATCCGTTCTGTGCAACACCAGTAAGAGCACTAAGATCAATACTAGTAACACTAGAATTAATAGCAGTAGTCAATGTAGTAGTTGTAGCTGCTGTAGCAGGGAACAACGCAACAGTATCAGTACCAGAATGAACAGCAGCAGTAGATCCTAATGTTCCTCTCAATACTGTTAGAGAACCTCTTCCATCTGGTGCTCCATAACTAGCACTTGAAATAACATAGGAACTAATATCATTATTGCTTCCATTATCAACATACTCAATAGATCCACCTTGGTCTGGAGCAGCTGCTAATCCCTCAGCAATAAGTTGATATCCATACTGACCAGTAACAGCATTAGATGCTTTAAGAGTTACTGTTGCACCACTAGCACTAATATTAGGAACAGTAGAACCAATACCTGTAATTACTTCACCATCTTGGAATGTACCTTTAATTGGTATGTAATTAAGATAATCTGCTTCAAGTATTTGATTACTTCTTAATTGTCCAACAGCACCTGATGTATTACCTGAGATTCTTTCAAAGTCTGTGAATGAACCACTCTTAGTTCCAGCTGGATTAATTCCAAGACGTAAACCAGCAATCGTACCATCGGTAGTTACCTCATTAGGATCAAATCCTCTAGAAATACAACCGTACTTACCGTAAGATGAGTTACCAGATACAGCACGAATCTTACCACCACCAGTTGATGCGTAAGAAATGTGATGATAATAAGTGAAGGATGATACGATTTCCATCGCCGCCGTACCCTTACACCAGAACCCTGCACCGCCCTCTAGAACCTGCGTGAATGCGTCAAAACACATTGACTTGAAGGATGGGGTAGGAGAGTTGTCAAAGTGCTTATGAGAGTCACCATCACACAATACACCAAGTGCTGCTGAACCTAATGCAGAACAGTTTTGAATATAAGGTGATTTTGTAACTGCTGAAGCAGGATCAAGTTCAAAGTATACACCCTTAATAGTAGCAGCTTCTATATTTTTATCGTCACCACCATTAGCAGCAAAACCTGTCAATCCGTTAAACACACAATCTTTAACGATTGTATGATCAGCAAGATACATGAATGTTGATTCAGTATTTGGAATAGTAGATACTCCAGTGATGTCTATGAATGGTTCACTCTTAGAAGTACCACCCATATTATTAGCAGTCCTACAAGAAGTAAATATCGCCGCAAGAGTTGTTACAGCAGAAGTAACATTAGGACACTTAGGATTATTAGTATCTGCTGTTCCACTATAAGCAGTTTGAGTTTCGTTATTGCCAGCAGATACTGTTGCTGTTCCACCTGCTAATATTACATTTGCAACATCTCTAACATATTCAATTAATTGGTTATCTTGAGTAACGTCTCCAGTAATATCAGTTCCACTAAGAACACTATTAGTAAAATCGTAAACTTCGTTATTACTTCCATGCTTTATGTTAAAAGCAAGTGCATCAACAAAAGCTGTTAATTGATCTTTAACTCCTGCCGCAGCACCAGTTACAGCACCTACATTTGCAACATGGCGATGATAGGCTTCATGAGCAAGGAAAACTCTGTTGTTGTTTAATACATCTCTACCATCTGCATATTTATTGTTGATAATTTCAACATACTTATCGCTAGTAGTCCATGCACCACCTGTTACAGGAAGAAGAGTCAGGGTAGTACCTGAACCATGCTTCATTACCTTAGCAGTCTTTGTCTTTGCTGAGTTACTAACTACATCACCCAATTTAACATGAGTTGCAGCAGTTTGGAATACTAAATCCAACTCATCAGAATTACCTGCTATAGGTTTGAATGATGTAGATCTTAAGTTATCACCGATTACTGAAGTAAACTCAGGAACATGAATAGGAAGTTGCTCTTCGTAAATACCAGATTTTACATAAATTGTAATTGGATTTGTTGCAGTAGGTTTTGCTGCTCCTGTTAATGCAGATACTTGATCACAAGCATATCTTAAAGTAGCGAATCCTCTTGAAATTTGCTTACCACTATTTGAGTTAGAACCCTCTTTGGTAACATAATAAACAGGTGCGGATGTATTATTACTTTCCCACTGTGGTAAAAGTGGAGAACCACCAACTGTCAATACTTGACCACTAGCAACTTTTTGTTCTTCAGCAGTACCAGTTGCTGATGCTGGAAGTCCCAATCTAGCAATTGTACCAGCAGATTGATAAAGTAAGTCACCAGTTGTAGTCAACACCTGAGCAGCAGAACCACCCTGTGCTATGTAATTCCAATATACTCCACCAGTATCAGTTTCTGGTTGTTGTCCTGTATGAGCTTGAACACAAACATAAGAGTTTGAAGTTCGGTTAACAACATCATTTAATTTGTATGCAGTTCCAGCAGCCCAGTTTCCAGTCCAATTAAATCCTTCAGCAAGAAGTTTCCAATTAGAAGTATTTGTAGGATCGGTTCCAGCAGCAGCAACTAATATATTTACATAACTGTTACCACCATATCTAACTACATCACCAAGTTTGTATGTTGTGCCATCAGCATATGCTCCTTTTGCTTCAAAACCAACTGATAAAACTGCCCAGTTAGTAGCATCTGAATTTGGAACAGTAGCAGAACTATGATTAGTTTTGGCAGAATAACTATAACCACCATAAGTTACAATATCACCAACTTGATATTCTGTACTAGCAGTCCAAGTATCTTCGTACTTAAGACCTTCTAAGTAAACTGTAGTATTTGAATCGGAAAAAGTAGCAGCAGATGTAAATCCAGCAGTAACACGATATTGTGTATTACCATACTTGAAAACATCATTTATTTTATACCAAGTAGAAGCAGCCCAATCTCCTTTATTGACAATGCCTTCTGTGTGAACAGACCATTTAGCATTATCAGAAGAATAAAAAGATGTTTCTGCTGTGGTTGATGTATGGTTTGTTGTACAAACGTATGAGTTTCCACCATACTTAACGATATCGTCAATGACGTAAGCAGTGGAAGCAGTCCAATTGCCTTGCCACTTAAACTTCAGTCTGCCGAGTCTAAAATCTGCCATTTGTAAAAATCCTACTTAGGTCCGTTGGTTGTGTGATCATATGTTTTATTTAGTCTTCCGACTAAGTAACCATCATCATCTATAAAATAAGTCAAATTCCTGAAATCAAATCTGAACTGTTGATATTTATCATCAGTATCATTTGAATACTTTTTGTCACCTGCATCAGCAAGGACATATTCAGTTCCTTGAAGAAAATCTGGATACTCTTCACCATCTGTACGATGAAAATCAAAGACTGCATCTTCAGTAGATCTTGCCTTTGTATAATGCAACATACCATCCTTGTCTCTTCTTAGAGCATGAACTGTAAAGTCGTTTGATTGAGCTACAGTTTGCCCAACTGTTCCGCTACTTGAACTAAGATGTAAAGCCATTACATTAAAATCCTCCAGTAAGTTCCGTCCCAAACAAATTGGATATACATGCCAGCTGTATCAAGAATGAATTCGTGATCAGTATTCCCAAATTGATTTAAAAATTTAATAGTGCTGCCACTAGTAGTTAAAGTAACATTATTTATTGCCCAAGTTGATTTCATATCAACTAATTCAATCATGTCTCCTACATGAGGAACTACACCATTTGCTTCATATGGCATGGTCAATGACAAAGCAGAAGATGAGGTGTCTATTAAATATCTAAGTCCACAAACAAGTTGTTGATTAGAATTTAGATGTTCCCATCGTGCTCGTTGAAGTTCATATCCTCCAATATCAGTACCATCATGAACAACAGCAGTTTTTTTCTTGGTGTCAACTGTAATTTCAGCATTAGCACCAGTAAACTGAGCGTGTTCTGTTGTAGTACCCTTTCTAAATTGTACTTGGGTGGTCATCTACTATTACGCACTTTTCTCATATTGTATTTATGGTTTAAATAATCCAGACTTGAGTATGAGGTGGCTGGAAGAGCTGAACTTGTACTAATGCGATACCAGAAAGGGCAATTCTTCCACTTCCCTTATATGGAGCACGTACATATGCGTCATCAGCATTGTTGACATTAGAAATTCTACCAGAACCTTGGTATGCATGAGCACGGAGATCATAACTATCTCCTGTGATATCAATTTCAACTCTTGGTTGTTCCGCAAATGTAAGAAGTGGATCTCCTGAAGTTCCTCTGACTGCAAGTACTCCACTCTGACTGAGTAATTTGGAAGTACTGCTTTCTGCTCCAACTCCAATAAAGGAGAAGAGCATTTGCTTCTCTTCTGGATTGAAGGTAAGAGATTCTGCTGCACCAGATATTTTCCTGAGTGAACCAAATCCAACAAAGTCTCTTGCTCTGGTAATAGTTGCTTCGCCAGAAACTCTTGCTGTACCTGAACCAAAGTATACAGGAGAGAACCGAACTGTAGATTCTCCAAGTGTCTTGACTGTACCCTGACCAGATTCGCTTCTTGTTCTTGTAGTTGTACCTTGACCCAAGAAGGAGAAGAGCATTTGCTTCTCGTCTGGGTTGATGGTAATAGATTCTGCTGCACCTTGGAATTTCTTGAGTGATCCAGATCCAATGTAAGGTCTTGTGCGACTAATACCACCATCACCATAAACTCTAAACAGAGCTGGAAGTGTAGTAATATCAACAGATTTAGATTCAGCTGCACCAGAGAAGTTATAAAGTGAACCAGATCCAGTAATGTGTGGGACGTAATGAGTCTTAGCGGTTCCACTAACGAAGATAGTACCAGAACCAATATTATTTGGAACCCAAACAATATGTGCATCATTACCAAGTCTAAGAGTTCCACCCTTACTGATTTCTCTAGAAGTTCTCTTCTCTGCAATCCTTTCACCAACAAAGGAGAATAGAAGTTGCTTCTCAAGTGGGTTAACGGTAAGAGATTCAGCAACACCATTGAATTTCTTAAGTGAACCAGAACCAATCCATACAGGAGCAAATCTGTAAGCAGCTTCAATCTCAAGTCTGATTCCACCAACAGAATTCCAGTTAGGTGTGAATCTGTAATCTGCTGCTTCTGGATATATTGCAATTCTTCCATCGCCTTCTGGAGGAACAACAAATGTACGTTCCGAACCTGCTCCTGTGAAGGAGAAGAGCATTTGCTTCTCATCAGGATTGAAGGTAATAGATTCAGCAGCACCACTAAATTTCTTAAGTGAACCAGATCCAATAAAGTCTCTAGATCTTGTAAAGTCAGTGAATCCATCAACCCTGAATAATCCAGTACTTTGATATGAAGTAGCGGATGTTGTTGTTGAACCACCGAATGTAAAGAGTACACCATCACCTTCTGGAGGAACAACGAATGTACGTTCTGATCCTGTTCCTGCAAAGGAGAATAGAAGTCTTTTCTCTTCTGGGTTGAATGTAATACTCTCGGCAGCACCTGAGAATTTCTTGAGTGAACCAGAACCAATATGACGTAAAGTTGCTCTCGCAAAAGCATCTCCAAATATGGGGATCCTGAGATCTCCAACTTGAGATATTGTTGCTCTGAGAACTGCTTCTCCACGAAGACGTATATTGGTTCCTTCCTCTGGAGGATTGAATGTAACTTTCTCGGTTCCTGTTCCTGTAAAGGAGAATAGAAGTTGCTTCTCTTCTGGATTGAAGGTGAGAGATTCTGCTGCACCAGAGAATTTCTTGAGTGATCCAGAACCAACAAAGGATCTTGTTCTGTCTGTATCTCCTTCTCCAGAAATCTTGATAAGACCAGATCCAGGATATTTGGGTACAAAGAATACTGGGAAGGCATCTCCAGAAATACGAACTTGCGTTCCTTCCTCTGGTGGATTTGCAGTAAATGTTTCTGATCCTGTTCCTGTGAAGGAGAACAACATCTGCCTTTCCAGTGGATTCCAAGTTGCAGACTCTGCTGCACCACTGAATTTCTTGAGAGATCCAGAACCAACATATGTTGTTGGAGTAAAGGATTCTGTACCAGTTCCAGTAACTCTGATAAGACCAGAACCTGGATGAAGTAGACTGAATAGTGTATATCCTTGAGATCCAATCTTGAAGAGTCCACCACCATATCCAAGAACAGAAGTAGACTCAGCACCACCACCCATTGAGAAGAGAATACCTTCTCCGATTGCAGTAGCAGGAGTAAAGGACTCATGACCAAATCCAATAATTCTACCAAGACCTCTACCGTGATATGGAGGAGTCCAGAATGTATCAGCAGCACCAAAGATATTAACACCAGCCTTACCACTAACTGAGTAACCAGTAGTAATGATATTCTCAACAAAGTGAGTCTTAGCAGCACCAATAATATCCGAGTATCCATATGGACATTTCTTGGAAAGAGTTCCAAGTATCCAACCATAATCTCTATGCTCTGGTGCGTTAGATTCTGAAACAAGTCCGTAATCTTCAGTAACAGAAGGTGTTGTTAACTGATTTGGAATTGTGTATGTATTGCTTGGAGCAATAGCAAGTGTTGTACCAGTAGCAACCTTAATACATCCACTAGTAGCAGTAGTGTTAGTGTTAATAACACCACTAGTTGCTACACAATTAGTTAGATTTTGATTAACAAGATTACCATAATCAAGATCTACAGCATCTTCACATGCAGAATTATTATATGCTTCAGTATGTTTCTCATGTGATAGCTCATAACTTAACCACTTGAGTTTTACAGAACCAAGGTTGGTATTTGCTTCGTTATAGAAGTCAATATCACCAAGATCAATAAAGTCATACTGGAGTGCATAGTTATCAAGTGTGAAGTTAGAAAGTTCTTCTAACTCATACTGTACTGGTTTTCTTGGTCTAAGTTTAATTCCACCAGAACCAACATAATCAAATGTTGCTCTAGTCTCAACACTAGCAAAGTTTCTAAGGAATCCAGAACCAACATAAGATTCTACATGCTTCTCACTAGTCAATCCACCTGTGAAGGAGAAGAGCATTTGCTTCTCTTCTGGATTGAAGGTAATAGATTCTGCTAGACCACCAAGTTTTCTAAGAGAACCAGAACCAATATATCTTAATCCTACTCCAATAACAGCATTACCAGAAAGTCTTCCAATTCCAGAACCAATATCAGTAATGACTGAAGATTCAACTGCACCACCAGTTACAAAAATATTACCCTTACCATGTGCAGAAGCTTCAAGTGGTACTCTCGCTACTCCACTTAATTTTATTACTGATTCAATTCCATCATAAGAGAACTGTTTCTTGACAACAACATCAGTTGTAGACTGAATCTTGAAGAGACCGTATGGTGTTCTTAGATCACTTCTCTCTCCTAATATCCAACCATAATCAATTGTTGCATTGGCACTATCAGCAACATTACCATAATCTATAGTTGTTGTAGGATTTTGATCTACAACAGTTCCATAATCAGCACGTGCAAAATCAACTATTGAACTTTGATTATAGCAATCAGTATTTTTCTCTATAGCATTTTCTGGTTGGAACTTAAATCCACCAGAACCAACATAATCAAATGTTCCTCTTTCTGCTTCTAACTTCGCAAAGTTCCTTAGTCTTCCAGAACCAACATAGGATTCTGTATGCTTCTCACTGGTAATACCACCAGTAAAGGAGAAGAGCATCTGCCTTTCAAGTGGATTGAATGTTGCAGACTCTGCTGAACCACCAAATTTCTTGAGTGATCCAGAACCAGTGGTAATCGCAGTAATACCAACAATAGCAGATCCACTAAGAGAAGTGAGTCCTCCACGTTGTTCAGAAGTACTACTACTCTCAGCACCACCACCCATTGAGAATAGAGTACCAGAACCATAAACACTAACATCAAGAGGAATTTCTGAAGCACCAAATATTCTAAGACCACCTCTACCAACCCAATTAGGAATGAATTGGATACTTGCTTCAGCAGATTGATCAAATCTGAATAATCCGTATGGAGACTTAGTACCCCAATCAAGTATCCAACCCCAATCTTCCGAGGGACTATGACCTTCGGATACTAATCCATAATCTATGAAGTTAGTTGCAGAGTTACTACCTAACGCAACTTGATAATTCTGACCAGAAGTAACTCTCGCTGTTACTCCTTGATCAATCTTAATAGTACATTCTGATACTGATCCCGATACATCACCAGATGTTGAGATAGTACCAATATTTGAACATTCGGTTTGAACAAAACCCCAATCTCGTTCTACATATTCAACAATAGAACTTTGATTATAATTGTCAGTGTGTTTCTCGTGTGACCACTCAGTAAGTTCCTTGAGTTGAACAGCACCTAATTGTTGTGTATTGCCCCAATGTCCATTAGGATCACCAAGAACATGCCAATATGGTCTAGAAGATTCTAATGTGAAATTAGCAAGATGTGATAATCTATGTGTTGAAGGTTTCCTTGGTCTTAACTTAAACTCACCAGAACCAACATAATCAAAAGTACCTTTCTCTGCTTCAACCTTAGCGAGGTTCTTAATTCTACCAGAACCAAGATAAGATTCTATATGCTTCTCAGAAGTAATTCCACCCGTGAACGAGAAGAGCATTTGCTTCTCATCAGGGTTCCATGTTGCAGACTCTGCTGAACCACCAAATTTTCTAAGATTACCATCACCATGAACGTGAACTGTGATACCAATAATTGCAGTACCACCAAGCGGAGTAAGTCCACCACCAAGACGATTGGTGGTGAACGAGGCATCCGCAATACCAGATAGACCTTTGACCTTACCATCAACAATATATCCATATATGGCTGGAGATGTTTGTCTACCCCAAGATAATATTCTACCAGATCCTACCCATGCATTAGTTGCCTTGGCTTGTGCCTCACCAATTGTCTTCTTAAATCCAAATCTTGTTCTATATCCATCTAATATATTTCCACGATCTGTTATTGTTACAGCATCAGTGTGACTTACCAATCCATTATCTATTGTTGCTGTATGATTAGAAGTTATCAATCCATAATCAAGTTCATTATAATCCTCAGTAATATCAGGTTTGTAAACATACCCTCTACTTTCAGCTGCACCTACAAACTTAAATATCTCAGTACGACTTCCTATATTAGTCTGGAATGATGAAATCCTTCTTGCAGCAAGGAAACTAAGAGTACTTGGTCCATGTTGCCCAACTGTCTCTGATTTATTTCCAGCTTCATATGAATATATGCATATCCCACCTTGACATACAATACTCGTTATAGGTGAATCATAGTATTCATAACTTGCTCCACCACCATATCTTAATAAAGGTGGCCATGACTCATATACAAAATCTTCAATTTTAATACTGTTGTAATACCTAGGTTTAAATTGCTTTTCGTCAGATTGGCTGTTTAAAGCATCACTTCCGTGATCGGAAATGATACGTGATCCACTTTCTGAGGTATAAGCGTATTGCATAGAAACCTAGAATCCAATAAAAAAGGGGTCGCAAATTGCAACCCCCACAAAGTAAAGAATATAAACTGGGTATACTCTATGTATAATCAGTCTAGGCTGACATTTAGAGTAACCTTAATTTGGTCTCCACTGTTTTGAATAGCGTATGGACCATTTGTAAACTGTTCTGCGAAGAATATACTTGAGTATAAAGTAGCATCTCCAGTTCCTTGTAGAGAAGGTGTTGTAGTAAATGTACTATTTGTTGGAGTCTCAAATACTGTGTAATGAGCAGCAGTATCAGGTCCGTCTGTAGTACCTTGAGCAATGTAAATAACATCACCAGGATTCAGATTGTGATCAACAGCAGAACCACTAGGATCTGTTGTCATAATACTAAAGTTGAAATCAACCTGATCGTTATCACTAGCAGTACCTACGTTATCTGTAAGTGCATTATTTAACCAAACTGTTGGTCCTTGCTCACCACTCTTAGTTGCATAATCAATTCCTTCAACAACAGTAGCAGCAGGGAACGCATCTGGACCAGCATTAGATGAATGAACATACTTAGATACTTTCATACCAATTGTAAGATCTTCTGCAACATTAGTTCTAAACGCAGCAGTACCAGAAGCAGCACCACCTGTAACTGGCTTATCAATAGTAACTACATTTCCATTTACACCAACAACACGTGTTTCTGTTGGAACATTAGTAACATTCTTAACTAACATACCCTTCTTAACACTTGCTGCGTTAGATGTAATAGTAATAGAAAATCCATCAGCAGCACCAGCAGTAACTGCTCCACCATCAACATCTACGTCTTTGAGGTTAATATACTTATTACCAATAACTCCCTTACACTCTACTTTAGCAACTTTAGTTGCAGCAGCTAATGTTCCACCATCAACAACACCGTGAAGTGTAACAGGCATATTGTTTGCACGTGCTAGATAATAACCATAAACATTACCAGCAGCACCAGAGAATGTAAATATTTGCTCAGGATAAGAAGCAGTTGTTCTACCAACAGCAAATGTACAGTTAGTACCAGCATTAGAAGTAGCAGTTAACTTCTGACTTATCTCAATATTAGTACCATCAATATCAACAACATAGGTATTATCAGGAATTCCAGTACCAGTAACATAGTCTCCTTTCTTAAGGTCAGTATTGGTATCAACTACAATCTGGTATGTACCAGTAGTACCAGCGAATGTTTTTGCAATACCTTGACCAGAAGTAGTAGTAGCAATTGTCCAACGATTACCATTCAGAAGTATACCATAATTCTCATTGAACTTCTGATCTTCCTCTGTTCTAACATTAGTGATATTATCATATCCTGTGTTAGGTGCAGTACCATATCCGCTACTATTTGAAGCGTCAAATGGTTCAAAATATTTTGTCGCAGACGGAACATCTTGTTCTGAAGGTGCTGTTGAAGGTCCAGTATAGAGCTTCAATACCAAATCCCTTGGAATCTGATGCGTTGCGTTTAATAAGGTACGGAGTGAATCAATCTCACCCTGGTCGGTAACTAGCAGTGCCATTTAAGTTTACTCCTCGTGTGCTTTCCTATGTTATTACTGTTATTTATTAAAGTGCTAGCTTCATAGAAACTACGCACCTCTGTATATTTATAGCATATACAATTTCAAATTGTAGAATGTCTCCAGCGGTTAATGCTGTATTCCAAGTAGAGAGTGTGGTATTTTGATTTATACGTTGTGTAGTGCCTCCTCCAATATTACCTAGAGTAGGTTTCTCTGTACCACATATAGATGAAAAATTTGGAAAATTGGCATAATCAACTTTCTTAATATCAAACTGACATTGAGCAGATTGATCTCCTATAATTGTCCAGGATTCAATTTTTCCTGAGACATCAAGAGTCATATCCCCTTTAACACCAGAAGACATTGGTGAAGAACCAGCATCAACAACAAAGTTAATAGTCCTTGTTAAATCCGCAGTTGTAGATAATGCTACGACATATACTGTCTGTCCTGATGTAGGAGCAGTAGTAAAAATTATATTAGTTCCGCTAGTACTGTAATCAATACCTGGAACTTGTACTAATCCATCAACAGCAACAATCAATTGCTGATCATTAACTGGTGTATATGCATCACCTGCATTATCAATTAATGGAAACCCAGTATTGGTTCCATTGAATACCCAACTTGTTACGTTAAGTATCTCATTGCCATACTGAAGATACTTACTGGGGATCTCATAGTTAACCCCAACATTGTATTTCTTCTGAGGTTCTGATAGAACCTGATAATTAGAAGACTTTACTGATACGTTATAATTTGGCATCAGGTCACTCCAGGAGTTACTTCAACTATCCCTTCTATGACTCGTGTTTTAATACTTTGAGGTGACGTTAATATAATATCATATACATATCGTCTTGCTTCTAATGCAGCAGAAGCAGTATTAGTTAA
>Ga0115012_10001075_pt1 | contig 15704 bp, 14 predicted proteins | sample TroAtlMetagenome_FD_88706 | JGI IMG/M metagenome (GOLD analysis project Ga0115012, IMG submission 88706) | Marine eukaryotic phytoplankton communities from Atlantic Ocean - Tropical Atlantic ANT10 Metagenome | ecosystem: Environmental > Aquatic > Marine > Oceanic | place: Tropical Atlantic...
TCCATGGTCATCCAGTCCGAGCGACCCTCGCCCACATCTTATTCCACACGATACCTCGATCGAACCAAGATGAACAATGCCCTGAGTAATGCTTTGACGTTTGGAGCAAGTTATGCAGAAATTCGTCTAATGGCCGAAACAACTTCTTCAGTACGATTGAAGGATGGTCAACTTGAACATGCAATTCCTGGTCAAGAAATAGGAGCAACTCTTCGAATCTTAGCCGATGGAGCATGGGGTGTTCATTCTACAACTGATATCAGTAACATTCCAAATGAAATCGAGGCTACGGTTCGTCTTGCTAAAGCAGTCGCAGCTCGTCGACCGAGTGGTTCAAATCCAATTCAACTTGCTGAAGTTCCAATTCATCAAGATGAAATCCACTGGAAATCTAAAAAGGATGTTCGAGACACAGACCTCGACACAAAGTTGTCAATGCTCGACAGTATCCATCAATCTGCAAATGATGATCAACGAATCATCTCAGTTTCTTGTGGTTGGTCCGATGAACATCTGCATACTGAACTTCTCACGACAGAAGGCATGGATAGAACATGGTCATTCCAACGTTCGATGGTAAATGGAATGGTTACTGCAAGAGATGGCGGTGATCCTGTTTCCTATAGAATGAGGCATGGCGGAGAAGGTGGCCTCGAACTTATCGAAGCCTGTGATCTACAAAGTCTTGGAGGAGACGCCCGAATCGCAGCATTACGTCTTCTCAAAGCAAAGCGTTCACCGAGTGGTAAATTACCACTTATTGCTGACCGTGACCTTACTGGAGTTTACATTCATGAAGCACTTGGGCATCCTTGCGAAGCAGATCTTGTTGCTGCAGGCGATTCATGCTTGGATGGAAAACTCGGCCAAAAAATAGGGAATGAAATCGTGACCGTTGTCGATGACCCAACCATGCGTGGCGGCTATGGAGCTTATCCAATCGATGACGAAGGACTCGATACAAAGGAAAAGACACTTATCAAAAACGGCATATTGACCGATTATCTTAATCATAGAGAAACCGCACATCATTTCGGACTCGAACCAAATGCAGGCGCACGTGCACAAGATGGCCTCCATCATCCACTTGTTCGAATGTCGAACACGATGATTATGGGTGGTAATTTCAACGATATCGATGAACTGATGGAAGATATCGATTATGGCGTGTATGCATGTGGTTCACGAGGTGGACAGGTCGATACTGGCCGTGGTTCATTCCAATTCGCAGCACAAGAAGCCTACCTGATTGAGAATGGAGAGATTACAACGCCCCTACGCGACGTGAGTGTCAGTGGACTAACGTTGCAAATCTTGAATGATGTCGATGGATTAACGAAGGATGCAAAACTTGCCAGCCCAGGATTCTGCGGAAAAGGACAAACCGTCCCAGTGGGTGACGGCGGACCAATCATGAGAATTCGAGAAGCTTTGGTGGGATGAAAATGATTCCTGAAGATGCTATTGAACGACTTCTTGATGGATGTAAAGAGATTTCAAAAGAGTGTGAATTACAAAACATCTCTGAATGGGAAATCGTTGGATCACAAGGATACGGAAGGTCATTGGATATTGAAGCCGGCAGAATATCCCTCGCTTCTGGTGGAGGGGAAGGAGGATTTGGCGTCCGAATCCTTGAAAATGGCAGATATGGCTATGCTCACCTCGTTGATGTGTCTGGTGCAAATCACGCTGTTTCTCAAGCATTATCAATTGCAAGAGCAAGTCCCAGCATTCCCGGATTCAATTTGCCATCAACCCAAGAGGCAAAGACCGTTGATGGAATGATCGATGACTCAATTCTAAAACTATCACCTGATGACCTTCTGTCGCAAGGAGACGATATCATATCGGAAGTAGCATCCCTCGATGAGAGGGCTGTTGTGATTGGTGGAGGCATTGGAATAGGTGCAGAGGCAAGTGTCATGTTATCCAGTCAAGGAATTGAAGCGTCAGGAATTTCAACATCACACGGTCTAGGCGTCCAAGTATCAATCGATGTGGATGGACAAATGACAAGCTCATGGGAAAGTTCTTCCTCACGGAAACTGATGAAGGGAATTCCTGACTGTGTCTCAACTGCAGTGGAATGGGCCCAAAAAACCAGAGATCCTATCGAAATCAAGTCTGATGCAGTAGATACGCCTGTGATCATGACTTCCCAAGGAATTAGTTCCTTGTTCTCGAATATTATTCGTCCATCAATTCTTGGCGAGAGAATGGTTCGTGGAGAATCATACTGGTCTGGAAAATTAAACCAAGTTGTTCTTGATAATCATCTTACAATGATGGATGATCGACGCATGGAAGGTGGATTCGGTTCAGGATCACGTGATGGAGAAGGCGTACCAACATCATGTCACACTATTATTGAAAACGGAACTCTACGAAAGATGCTGTGGTCTTCACGGGATGCCGCAAAGAATGTCTCAGAAGGGCGAGTTGATGCTGCAGAATCGACAGGATCTGCATCTCGAGGGAGTCACATGTCACCCCCAACAACAGGTTGTGGCGATGTCCATCTTCTTTCATCAAAACCACCTATGTCTCTCGATGAAATGGTCGATGCAATGGGAACTGGTTATGTCATTCACAGCGTGATGGGAGCACATACTGCCAACCCAACTAGCGGTGATTTTTCAGTTACATCAAGCACTGTCCTTCGAGTTGAAGATGGAGAAATAAGAGGGGCGATTAAGCAAGCAGGAGTTTCAGGAAATCTCTTCAAGGCCCTCTCGGATGAGGTAAGTCTCGGCCACAGTTCCACAAGGAACGGCGTTTCAAGCACAGGAACGAATCATCTTTCCAACATCCTCTTCGCACAAGGAATGCGCATTAATCCCGCCTGAGTTGTGGAGGGGATTGTTTATCACCCCTCGTCAGTCTTGTTCAGTTCCATGGAGGTCATGGGAGTGTCTAGTCTTAACCAATCCGCACGAAAGCCCGCCGCCTGTTCTCCGCACAGGCCCAATCAACAATTCGCCTGGCGGAGGTGGAATCTTTGAGTGATGACGATAGATATGCAGGCCATATTGCAGCTGTGCTGCAAGAATGTCCTGATGCAGATGAAGGTGAAATCCGTTCTGCTTTCGTAAAATATGAAGAAGAATTCTTCATACCGCCACAGGATGCTATTCGATCGATTGTTCGACGTTTCCGAAGTGAAAGCGATGCCCCCTCAACTCAGGGTGGAGCAAGTGGCCAAACTAAGCGACCAACCAAAAAAGTCAGTTCCCTATCTGAATTGAAAGGTGACGATCGTGACATTGAAATCGAAGTTGAAATTGTTTCTCACAATGTTCGTGAACAAATGATACGAGGAGAATCTAAATCCATTTCATTCGGTCTTCTTGAAGACGATCCATGGCAGGAGGGTTCTGGAGAAAGAACACGATGGGAATACAAAGACTGGGGTAACAACGCAAACATTACACCAGGTTCTGTCGTACGAATTGAAGGAGCATCCGTAAATGAATACCAAGGACGTATGTCGATTAACATCAATCAATCATCACGAATTGCTGTTTTACGAGAAGGCACGCGCCCAGTTGTTGCTCCAGGTGAGCCAATTGGCATAGACTCCCTTCCAAGCGATGGATATGTTTGCATCGTTGGCAGAGTTATGTCTGCCCGACCCGATCAAATCCACAAGAGGGATGGAAGCGGAAGTATTGATGTTGTACGCGGCCGTGTTGCTGATGAATCAGGTGCAATTGGTTTCCTTTCTTGGGAACCATTTGAATTTGAAGTTGGTTCATTACTCAAGATCGATGGGGCTCAAGTCAAAACCTTCAGAGACACGCCTGAACTCAATTTCGGTCGAACAACCAAGATTGAGCCATATCATGATGCTTCTTTCGCAGATACTGATTCTTTGAAGGAAGGTCTTGTTGCAACAGTAAGCACACTTCGTGATGGATCCAAGGATGTTGAAATCGTTGTGAGTATCACTGAATGGGCAAAGCGCACATTCACAAAAGATGGAGAAGAGCGATATCTTTGGTCTGGTCAAATTGCAGATCCAACAGGGCAATGTCGCATGAGTGCATGGACTGATTTACCGATTGATGAATCGAAGTTACCAATTACGGTAAGAATTACAGAGGCACGCGTTCGCGCCTGGCAAGGCATACCCGATATTACGGTTGACAGAGTTGAACAAATCACAATTCTTGATGAAACGCCATGGGATGGAGATATTGACCTTACAAACTTGAAGGTGGATGTCGGACTTCATGACCTCGTCAATGGCCCTAGCAGAGTAGGAATTTCCACCTCAGGGACAATTGTATCCATTCGCGAAGACTCTGGAACAATCATGCGATGCCCCGAATGCAGACGAGTACTACGGGAAGGACAGTGCAGTGAGCATGGTACCGTTGAAGGAAATGAAGATGTTCGACTGCGTCTCGTTCTCGATGACGAAGGTGCAACATGTGCACTCCTTGTTTCTAAAGAAGCAGCTTTAGCATTACTTGAAACAGATCATGCAACAATGGTTGACCAAATTCAAGCAAATGGATCGATGATGTATGTTCAATCAATTCGCAATCGATTACTGGGGTGCAGAGTCGAAGCTTCTGGAAGGGTAATCAATGATGGTCAAGGTTCAATGATTTTGTGTAATGAAGCTCAAATTCTCAAACCTGAATCCGCCCTCAGGGCGACTGAATTACGTGCACAATGGGGGTTGGAATGATGATGGGTTCACAGCAAATTAAACGCCAACCAGCATGGTTCATGCTCGCTTCGGAATTCGGAGAATCAACTCTCAATGAGAAAGGAACAGGAGAGTTTGATCCGACTTTTGTCATAACAAAACTGGGAGCAAAGGTCAACCGACTTATTGTTTCAGGCTTAGTCGAACGATTAGAATTAAGAGAAACCAGTAATGGATCTCAGATGTACAACGGCCAAATTAGGGACCCTTCTGGCCTGCATTACTTTTCGGTTGGAGAATACGCTTCTGAATCTATGAGAGAATTTGTCATACAATTACTGGAGAAGGTCGATTCGGGTGAGCCTGTCCTACTTACAATGACTGCGAAAGCACGATGGTATCAGACGGACGAGGGAGCCGTCTACACATCACTACGGCCTGAGGAGGCATGTATTATCGGTAGAGATCGTTACGCTTCATGGCTGGTTAGCGCCTCCGATGCAACTCTCAATCGCCTTAATCAGCATCAACTTACATTAAATTGTGAGCCGACGGCTGAAGCAATGAAAGATGCTGGTGTTTCTCAAGAGATGATTCCTGGGCTGCTCGCTGCTCAAACACATTATGGTCAAATTGATACAGAAACATATCGATTGAATGTAATGCAAGCATTGGACATAGCTGAAGGGAAACTTGAGGCTGCAACAACCCCGCCGCCTACACTTAATTTGACTGAGGCAGAGGATGTTACTGAACAAGCAGACGAGGACCTGAGATCGGTTGTTCTCGAATGCATTCAGGCAATGGATAACGGGGAAGGTGTCGATTTTGAGTCCCTTGTTCGCAATCTAGCAGCACGCGGTTTCTCACGAGATAAAAGCGAAACTGAACTCGATGCTATGAGTGATGAAGGCATTTTACACGAACCAAGATTTGGTTGGTTCAAGATTGTATCTTGAAGGAATTACTCCAACACATTCAAATCTTGCCTTCACCCTCGTATCAATTGGGGTCATTATGGCAGGCATGGATTTTTTTATTCGACCGGCAACTGGAACTGGTGCATCAGATTGGGTTCGTATACCGAACGCAGACATTGACGTCCGATTAACCCGAAGGATGACCCGTACAATCATCAGAGGCGGAGAAGGCGATAATCTTCATGATGAAGGCTCTGAGTCCACTGTTTACAACGTTCGAGGGATTTTGTCTCTCGATGATTACAAACGCATTCTAGAGATGTTCCGATCTGGACAACCATTCATTCACGACCCGTTTGAAGAACGAGATGTCAAAGTCATCTTTGCTGCTCTTGAGTACGAGGGTTCAACCGAGAAGTTTCATTTTGAACTCATTGAAGACGTTATTTGAAGGTGGAATGATGCGTAAACTGGACGAAAAGAGAGAAGTTCTCTATGTCATTCGTGCAATGGACGTCCTCATGTCCTCAGGTATAGGTCTTGAAGCAACAATCCACAGTATTTCTCAAGGCGGATATGGAATCATATCTGAAGACTTCAAAGAAATGATGGACAAGGTAAGAAGTGGAGGGAGATCCCTCGAAAAGGAACTCAAAAGCATGATGAAGAAGGCTGAAACAGATGGCTATCGCCGTTTACTCAACATTATGCATATGAATATCACACAAAACACCGATATCATTGACACCTTGAAAAAACAAGGAAGTCGAATGGAAGAAGAACGGACTGAAGATGTGAAAAAATATATTGAAGATTTGAGTGGCGTTCCAGAATCACTTCTTTCTATTGGTATGATTGGACCGATTATTTTAGCGGTTTTTGGCCTCTTTCCACAACTCGTTGGAGATATGGGAAGCTTCTTCGGTATGCCTGAGCAATCAACGATCAATATGGTCGTAAATGCTGGATTAATGCTCACGCTTCTTGCAATGGTAATGATTGGTCTGAAAACCCACACCAAGGATCCAGGTTTGTGATATCATGCTCTTTCGCTTACTTGAATCGTTCAATGATCAACCAATGATGTTGTTCCTGGGCGTAGTTGGTTTTGCTATGTTAGGCGGAGGAATCCCTCCTATTCGAGAGCGAATTCGCCGAAGAAAAATCGAGAATGCTTTACCAGGTTTCCTTGAAGCCCTCTCCGATGAAGTAGGGGCTGGCCTTGGTATTCAAGAGGCAATGCAACATCAAGCAAAAAGTGCACCAGCTCCACTTGGACCACTGCTCGAAGAAACATTGGCAGAAAGCCATGCAAGTTCCTTCGATGCTGCTCTCTCAAGTTTTGCAACCAAAACAAGATCTTCTCAGGTTCAAAGAGTAATGCACCTACTCGAAACTGCCATCGAGCAAGGTGCTCCACTTCAGGAAATTCTGATGAATTTATCGATGGATTATGAGAGACTTAATGATTTGATGAACAAAAGAGAATCAGAACTTCAAGGACGTGGAATCCTTATCGTTCTCTTCATTTGCATTGGCCTTCCTGGACTCATTGGATTCCTTGTTGGACTGTTTACCCCTGGTTCTAAGGGTTTCCAAATTGATGGTTTTCTATCGACATTCAGCCTCTTCTTTGCTGTGGCAAGCGCAGTAGGAGTTGCTGTCTCTGGCCGAATGCTTGGCAGGATGCGAGATATCATGTGGTTTGTACCACTTTGGATGACGATGTCCATGTTCTTCTTTTTGGGAGCAACAAAAATGATTGGTGGATGAGGTGAATCTATGTCAGAACAAATTTTAGAACAATATGGAAATGTAACAATCTACACAGAAGCGAATCATCCATCCCCTATCTATCACGTTGAAGGTTCAGTAGCACCTAACCCGCACGGCGACCTTGCAGTTCTTTTCGAGGACGATAATCTCGAAGAAGTGATGTACAACGGAGGAACTCAATGCGTGAAAGTTGCTCACAGGAAGCATGGCATGTGCCGAACAAACGTATGGATTAACGATGAGGCGGGAATGCAAATTGCAAAGAATATTGCAGGTTTTACCAATGTACCACTTGGTGATGGACCTGGAATGGTACCCATTTTCGACGGCCGTCTTCCAGATGGATCCCGTGTAAACGGAACAATCCCTCCAGTCTCACCCGATGGGCCGACCCTCACAATCCGTAAATTCAAGGAAGATCCACTCACGATGATCGACCTTGTCAAATTCGGTACTGTAAATCCTAGGCTTGCTGCAATGATGTGGGTTTGGATTGAAGGGTTGGATAGTCGACCTGCAAACTTCGTCATAGCAGGAGGGACTGGTTCAGGTAAAACCACTACTCTGAATTGCCTTGGCATGTACATCCCATGGAGTCGAAGACTTCTTACTGTCGAGGATACGGCTGAATTGCAAGTTTATCACGACCACTGGCTGCGTATGGAAACAAGAAGAGAACGCCCAGATGGAACACCTGAAGTTGACATGAATGACTGTTTGAAATCAAGCCTACGTATGAGGCCTGACAGAATCATCGTTGGTGAAGTGCGTGGACCAGAATGTGCTACTCTACTGACTGCGATGAACACTGGCCACGATGGTTCCTTCGGAAGCCTTCACGCGAATACAGCTCAAGAAACGGTTACCAGAATGATCAATCCACCGATGAACGTACCTCCTATCATGCTCACAGGTCTTGACCTCATTATTATCCAAGCTCGACTCCACGTTAACGGTAAAACAGCTCGTAAGATTACAGAAGTAGCCGAGATTGCAGGAATGGAAGGTTCAAAGCCTCGTCTCAACACTATTTGGAAGTACAATGCTCAAACCGATGAAATCGAAGAAACTGGAATTCCATCCAACCTCAGAGAAGTCATTTGTAGAGCAGCAGGTGTTACACCTGACGTTTTTGAAAAGCACGTGAATCAGCGACAACAAATTATTGAAGATCTTGTTGCAAGAGGAATCTCTGACATCCAATCAGTTACAACTGTTGTACAGAATTTCTATGCTCAGAACAATCATTGATCGTCTTGAAGTCTGAGTCTCGCTAGTAATGCATCGACTCGGTCGATCTTTCCACGAACATGACCAACTCGTTCAGAGGCATCTGCAACGGAATCTGCGAGTTCAAGTTCTGGCTCTTCGACCTCAACTTGTTTCGGCTTGAATGTAGCCGCTAAGGCCCTTAATTCTGCAACGATTGCATCGACTTGATCATCGCTCACAAGAATTCCTGGTGCTAAGCGAGGGATTTGATTTGGTGTCAAATATCCTAATTCGGTTCCAATGATTCCTGCACATGCGAGTACTCGAGGACGCAACTCACTGGTATTTACGAGGTAACCCTTAGATTCTAAGAAACGAATAATCAAACTCTGCTGACCTTCTGAAAAGTCACCTTCACTTGACTCAAGTACCGTCTCAACAAGTGATTCAAAGGAACCTAAATTCCTCTCAAGACGCTCAATTGTTCTACGACTTTGGTCAGGGAGATGGATTGCACCATGATAGAGAATTCTTAACAGTCGATTCTTTCGTGCTGCAGCGGGATCTTGTAACTCTTCAGCCTCACTGATTTCAAGATGTAAGTCAAACAAAGCATGAAGTCTGCCTGAAACAGCAGGACTCCTCAAATCTAAGCCCTTGGAACGGGCTTCTTCCTCAAATTCCATACGTGCTTGAACTAAGTTTCCTTTCAGACCTGCAACAATCTCTGGAATTCGTTCTCTTAGATGGGGGCGTATTTGCTCAAACATCCGGATTGCTTCACGTTCTGACCATGAACCTGGTTTACTCGAGAGTGCATTTTGCTCCTGTTCAGAGCGATATGCCATTTCCATGATTATTGTTCGAATAGCATCCTGTACTCTTTGCATCTCTACAGAGAATCCATGTGTTGCAAGACCTGCAATAAACGCACTCATATCCTCCATATCTGTGGTGCTACCCACCAGAAGATAATCACGGGCTGCTGCTTCAACCTCTGCACGTCGAGCATTGATTTCTAACAGAGCTGCTTCTTCTTCCAGTGTTGGTTCTTCCATAGGCATCTCTTGAAGCATAGGAGGAACTTCTTGAGCTTCTGGAACAGGTGCAACAGATTGAAGTGATTCATCTATAGAAGCGGCTATATCGGCAAGAGATGCGTCCAATCCTTCCTCTTCCATTTCTCCAATGAGTTCAGACTCTTGTTCGAATGTCCAACCATCTGGGTTTTGTTCTGTAAATGTCTCAACTCTTGATTCAATGGTTGTGGACTGTGATGTTGCTTCTTCTTCCTCCGATGGAGAAGGAATCTTCACTTTAGGGCCATTGCGTTTCAATGAGCGCTTGATTGTACCCCAGTTTTTGTGTTGTGCAGAAAGAACACCTGCGACACGAATTAACAATGTCTGTCGGTTTCCAGAACGAGGAAGTTCCAATGCTTTACAGAGAGAGTGCAACTCTTCCTTAGACAATTTCTCAAGTTTGTCTTCTCTAAGTTGCTTTGGATCATGGTTCAAATGGAGATACAAACGTTGCCTTCGAGTCCTAAGAGAACCAGTCTTCTTGATCCCAAATACTCCAAGTAAATCACCTAGATCGGTGTTGAGAATTGTACGCAGTCCATCAATTGTGAGATCCCAATCTGAAAGAATCAAATCTCGAATGAGTTGGGCTCGGAGGAATTCCACAGATCCATTCTTTGCTAAACCATAGGCTGATGCAATTTCCTTTAGGTCTTCAAGGCGGGCCTGATAGAGTTCAGACAAGAGACTTGAACGATCACTCATAAGGTCACCTAAGCCTCGTTGTTCCCTTACAGTATATGTGGTTTCGCCGTCAAGACATGCCAAATCGTTCGATTTTGATGGATGAATATATTCCTCAACATTGTATTTCTATCAAAGAATGGGTAAAAATGGCTAAACCTTCAAACACGTTCGACATACAGGAGTGTTTGGTGAATCTATGTCAAGTGCAGAAAAGACAGCTCGTTCAATGCTGAAAGAAGCGAACGAATTAGGCAACACACTTCGCGATATTGTTCGCCGAGATCTTGCTGATGAATCGAGGCGATTCAACGACACTCTCAATGAACGTATCCAACTGGCCAGCGAGGCGATAGTACAGGCAGTGAAAGCGAAAGAAGCAATTTCAGCAGGCGCTTCTTCACTCAGTTCACGTCTCGACAAGGCTTACAGGAAGTATTCCAAAAATAGCAACCTCGAAGAATTTCGTTCTACACTTCGCGATTCATTACAAGAGATACATCAGTTACGTGAACAACACGAAACCGTTGCTCAATCGATGAGAGAAGGACAAACGCCGAGCAGAAGTGCAGTTGAAATCGTTGAACGCTTTGCGGTTGAACTTCAGCGAGCAGCTGGTTCTTGGGAAGCAACAAGTAGAGAAATTGATGAGATTATTGGAAACCTATGCGACCCTAATCCACCTGTTTCTCTGGTCGATTTAGAAAAATACCTACTTGACAATGGATTTGAAGTCATTCTTGCAGGAGAAAGTCGAACTCCTGAATCGATTGAACAAGCTCGAAGAGAACTTGGTCATTCAGATTCATCGGAATGAAGGTCCATCATTGCTGGCCGTTCCTCGTGGAATTCATCTGGTAAGCCGTAGACACGTCTGTTTGTTGCCTCATGCGGGGATGTAAGTGCTGAGAGCATATTTCCCCATTCTTGCAAGAGATTAATCATGGAAACTCGATGCCCATCAACTTGGCCAACGCGTTCTGCTGAGGCGCTGACCTTACCATCTAAGCCTAGGGTTTCAATTCGCATTTCCAATCGCTTACCTGCTTGTTTAACATTGGATTCCGGATCGATCATAGCTTCCATTGTCCAATCATCTTTGATTCTTTTCGCTTCACGAAGAATTGTTCCAATCCCACGCTGCTCAACATGTACGCCTGTAATCGAGATAAGATGATCAGGGATACTTTCTAGAATCTTTGATTCGATTCGATAGGAGAGTTCAGCAGATGGATCAAGGAGATGTTCTACAGTGCTTTTCGGAAATCCAACTCGCCCAACCAGGAGAGTGAAACCATCAAGTGGGGGTGGAATAAATCGTGCACGTTCTGGCGATCCTCTCTGAAGTCCAAGTGTATGACGCCTTGTTTTTGAGGAGAGAAGGTTGTATTGAGAGCGTTTTACAACATATCCATCAATTTGTTCAGCCAATCGAAGTTCTTCCAAAGCATCAATTTCTTCTCGACTACCTGAATCACAATCTCCGAGATTAATTTCAATCGAAGTTTGCAAGACGATATCACGACGTAGCCTCATAAGTTGACGCCTGAGCAGTTCATGATCACAGAAAATAATAGCGTTTTTAACTAAATATTCTGGCTTGTCTTCACTGACCATAACCCAAGTAGGTTCTCTTCGTGGTAGAAGACCGATGATAGAGAATTCTGCCGATTTATATTGAGTCCAATCCGCTGGACTCATCGCCACGATGTCGCCCAATCCATCTGAAAGGATTGAAAGAGCGTCTGGAATTGTTGGTGTTTGTTTCAAAACAGCGTCAAAGGTTCTGCTACGCTGCTCAAGTGTTTTCTCTATTTGGCGACGAACTCCATCGCCATGTGATGATGTGGATAGAAACACTAGTCGTTCGTTTTCCAAAGCCTCACCTCGGCCGAAACATAGGTCTCGGCGTTTCATGGGCAGAGACCACTCGTTAAGAAGGGCACCCATGTAGGGGTTAATGTGCAAGCAATTAGCGAAGCGGAAGTTAACCGCCTAGAAGACTTGCGAGAGCAAGTTAACCAAGCCCTTCAATCCAAGATTGAAAATGAACTCCAAAAGGGAGCGGGAGAGGTTGCTGAACTTGCTGGAGAAATGCTCTTATCCGGTGGAAAAAGACTACGTCCTTTGCTAGCAATCATCGCATATGAGGTCGCAGGCGGCAAAAATATTGATGAAATCATGAATTTGGCTTTATCGTTCGAATTTATCCACACGGCGACTCTTGTTCATGACGATATCAATGATGCTGCAAAACAAAGACGTGGAATAACTACTTTACATGAACGTGCGGGTCAAGCGAAGGCCATCATTGCTGGAGATTGGTTGTTTGTCCATGGTTTTGGACTTGGTGGACTGTATACCAAATCAATCATCGATCTTGTAACAGATTGTTGTGCAAACATTGCGATTTCTGAGTTTATGCAACTTGATCATGTTCTCAACCTCTCGACTTCTCCGGAAGATTACTTGCAAATTGTACGTGGCAAAACTGCGGGTCCATTTGCAGCGGGTTGTGAAGCTGCTGCTCTTGTAGCGGGTTCAAGCCAAGAAGATGCGGAAGCATTAGGACGATTTGGAATGGAACTTGGAATTGCCTTCCAACTCATGGACGACATTCTCGACCTCCAAGGTGACGAAAGAATGGGCAAACCCCGAGGTGCCGATGTAATCGAAGGGAAAATGACTCTTCCTTTGATTCACGCTTTAACGTTGCTTCACGGTGAAAAAAGGAAGAAACTCTCCCATATTCTTCAACAATTTACTGATAAGAATTGGGACGAATTGATGGGATTGCTCGAAACTTCTGATTCGCTTGGTTATTCTCAACTACTCGTAAAAACACATCTTGAACGGGCGACACTTGAACTCCAGCGATTCCCAGACTCGCTCTCTAAATCTCTTTTGATGCGAATCGTTGAACATGTCCATCAGCGACACATGTGAGGTGAAGACTTGACTGAATCTTTTGACCGTGATGTAATTGTTATCGGCGGTGGACCAGCTGGAAGTACAGTTGCTCGATACGCTGCTGAAGGTGGAGCAAACGTGTTGGTCATCGATAGAAGAGACCCTATTGGAACACCATTACAATGCGGAGAATTGGTTCCAACAAATGATGAAATGAGACGCCTTTGTCCCGACGTACCAGATATGGATGATCTATTCCAAACTCCAAAGGAAGCGATATCTCGTCATTCATCAAAGATGCATTTGGTACCTCCGTCTGGTAAACCATTGAAGTTTGATTTTGATGGTTATGTCTTGAACCGGGTTGCTCACGATGAAAACCTAGTCGAATTAGCAAAAAAATCAGGTGCAGACTATCTGATTGATTCAATGGTTGAAAAGGTTGAAGGAAATCAAGTTCTTCTAAAAAATGGTGATTCTTACAGCGCCAAGATAATAGTCGATGCTGGAGGGCACAATGGCCCATTACGTAGAGATTACTGGAATGAAAAATCAGTAAAGATACCTGTTAAGTTTGTCTTGATGGACGGGGATTTTGGAGAAGCGGTAGAACTTCATTTCGGCTCGATGGCCCCAGGAGGCTATGCTTGGATGTTCCCAAAATCAAAAGGTGCTAACATCGGACTTGGTATTCAACGAAGTTTTGCTAAAGGGCGGAATCTTAACCAATATACTGATGATTTTGTTTCAAAATACGATGGAGAAATCTCGTTTACAGGTGCTGGATCGTTACCGATGTCTGGCACACTCAAGAAATTTGTCAAAGGAAATTACATGCTTGTGGGTGACTCTGCAGGCATGGTTTTGCCTTCAAACGGCGCAGGTATAACCATTGCAATGATCGGCGGGCGAATCGCTGGTCAAGTGATCTCTGAACATCTCTCGAATGGTATTCCTTTAGAGGAATACGAGAAGCGTTGGAAAAAGCAAATGGGTAAAGTGATGCGTAATTCAAAACGTTCTTTCAAAATGGGGAGTATGCTATTCAGACTTCCTGATTGGATTCTGAATTTGCTGTTTAATCGATTGACTAAGAATATCATTTGGCGAGCAGTAACTTGTCGCAGAATGCTTTGGGTCTTGTAAGAAGGACATTTTGTTCTCAACCATCGGTGTGTTCAAGTCTTATCAGCGTCTGCAAAGGTCATGGCGAACCTACGACGTGATGAAGAGGCCGTGAGCCCAGTCATCGCTACTGTACTTCTTCTCGCCATAACTGTCATGCTCTCCGGCATGGTTTTTGTCCTCATGCAGGGTGCGCTTGAAACCGGTGAAAAAGCACCGCCGCAAATGACTGTGAGCGTTCGGTCTCTTGACAATGGATACCATGTAATTCGAATCACAACACTCGACCAAACACTTGATCCTGCACGTATCTCATTCAATCTTGCTGAAACAAATAATCTAAATGGTACTGAATTTTCAGGATTCGTCGATGATGCTGACGTCTATTCTGTTATTGGCTCCAATATCTCATTCCATGACCGAGACGCAAGTTATTCAATATCCGCAGGAGATTACTTCGTTATCAATTCAAGAGAGATAGGTACTGATGTAGGCGAATGGGGATTCACAATCCTCGACCAGCAATTGCAGTATGTCTTGGTGCGAATTGATTTACCACCAATGCAGTCTTGATCAATCATCTTGGTCGCTCAGCGTCCTAATGAAGTTCAATTGAGCGTTTTTCATTTGTAATGCATCTCGGAGAATGACAAACACATCACCACAATCTGAGGAACTCAAGGCTTGTTGGCGATGCTCATCATCGTCAAGAACTGCATGGGCTACTTGCCATAGAGAGGCTGAATCATACGGAAGGAATTCTTCTTCAAGAAGCAAGAGCATATCTTCCATACTCAGGCTATCACTTCTCAGAATAGCATTAACGTCAACGATATGCTGAGCCCATGAATGAAGGAATTCAGACCAATCTTCAGCGCTGATTTCACCTTTTAATTCCTCGACAAGCCTTACATTTGCTTGAATATACAACTTACCTTCTGGACTTGTTTCATGATATTGTTCAACGAGTTCATCGACAGTTGGAAAAATGTCACCAAACGGCATTGAAGGTAAGGCAGCTTGCACGACATCAAGGATCTCAAAACGTGTCGTACCATTGGCAATGAAAAGGAGATTCGTTCCTTGCTCTTCGACATTTTTTACTTCGCAGAGGACACCAAACCGTCCGGGTTGAGTCCAGCCATCCACATCCGAGGCATCGGTTGCATGAGTGATGTAGCCAAACGATTTTTCATCCAACACACAATCGTCGAGCATTTGTTTGTATCTTGGTTCAAAAACACGTAATGGTTCCTCTACAGTCGGAAAGATTCCAGCGGGTAAAACGAACAATGGTATCTTCAAGGTCTCCGACATACCATTACATGGACTCCA